>Ga0214544_1010600_pt1 | contig 13429 bp, 15 predicted proteins | sample CNSS3metaG_FD_160074 | JGI IMG/M metagenome (GOLD analysis project Ga0214544, IMG submission 160074) | Root nodule microbial communities from cowpea collected in UCLA plant growth center, Los Angeles, California, USA - CNSS3 | ecosystem: Host-associated > Plants > Roots > Nodule | place: USA...
AGCTCAAGCTATTAGAGTGTTATTCTTAAGGTCTATTAGCTATTGGATCTTTGGATGAAAGGATATGTTAATGATAATATCCTTTTATGAATGGAAAAACAGTATAATTGTGAATGTGTTGTATGAAGTCACATATCTTTTTGGCATGGATTGTTCTGATTTATGTTTAAATTTAAGTGAGTGATGTTTTTATTTCTCTTGCAATGGCTGGTACAATTAATTGGAATTTGGAAGCTTAGACTTTTGTCATATAATTTTTTTTCATGTTTATAGAAAAGCCCATGGGTTGGCCCAGGCCCACAGGGCTTTTGTGGGCTTTTTAGCCCTGTGGGCTTTTTTAGTGGGGGGCTTTTTGGCCCTGTGGGCTTTTTTAGCCATAGCCCACATGGGCCAAGGCCAAGCCCTATGAGTGGGGCTAAATTTCCAGCTCTAGTGGCTATATCAAAAGATGAGGAACCCTCAATATTGTATCCTCATATCAACTCATTCCACGCATCAAATGAATCTTCATGAGTTAAATCCCTCAAGAATCCCTTCTCTTAACAATAAACCTTGGACGAGTCCTTTATAATTGGTTGTAAGAGGTCTTAGTAGGTACTTTGGAGGAAACCTTAGGCGTTGACTTCTTGTTCCTCCCTAATTTAGACTAAGCATTTTGGGACATAGTAGGTTTAGTACAACTGTTAGCGATAAAGGTGTCCCAAACATATAGTTATTTTCCAAACATATAGAAGGTACCTAGATAGTTTTATTCATGATGAAAGTAACTTGGGTACCTTGTAATTGTGGGCCAAATATGTAGTTTTCTATATGTGTTTTTTATGCTCTCTACAACTAATTTATCTACTTAGGTTAAGAGAGAGATTTGAAAGTTAGAGCAAATTAGGGAAAATCAGGGCAAAAATCATCACTAATAGAATTCAGAATTCATAAACACACATTGTAGATGTAGAAACCCCAATCTAAGAAAAACAAAATCAGGGCAGATCAAGGAAAATCATGGTAAAGTCAAGACAACCTATAAAAAAGGGTGAGGGCGATAGGGAAAATTAGAACCAATCAAGATAAATCAAGGCAAATTGTGGTGGCTCACCTCTTTGACTTATGACGGAACCGTCATTGTGAGATTCGCTTATATGGGATTCGTCATGCATGCATCATGTTTTCGCTCTACCTCTTGACTCGCGTGGTGTGTTATTGGTCTCATATTAGATTTGCACAACGAACCTATTGGTGGTGGCTGCCACCACTCGTAGAACCTTCGTTGCTATGGGAACTGGTGTTGCTCTCCCTCGCATCACATGAACGCCGCATCTCTCAATCTCACGTGGTTGTGTTTTGTTTCTATGCAGTGGTGGACAAGGCTAACATTTCCCGTGCAGTGGTGGTGGTTCGTAAATGGTGGTGGTGGCTCGCAAGCGTGGTGTCATGCCCTAACCCTATATGACCTTATGCATGTGAGTGCACCAAAAATATTTGTTATCTTTTGTTTGTTTTTAAGACAAGCACAACCTATTGTGTGCGAGTTAGCAACAATAACATTTTGTTTTGAAACAGGTTGCGAGCTGCCCAATTTTACACATGTGCTGGCCCTATAGGTTGGCAGGTTGTGTAAGATAGGTTGTTGCAGGGTGATGAGTGAAATCTCTTACCTGACCCACCTTTTTTTATCGATCATGGCCTATTTTGACACCCTTATGGCTAGGGTGGATTAAAGAGTTCATACGATCAACTTGTGTTTATCTTGATCATAAATGACACCATTCTTATTCCTACTAGTAGTATAGGACATGGTAGGGTTTTTTAGACTAGCGATTAAGAAAAACCTATATTGTAGATTCATAGAAGGTGAAAAGGAAACTGAACTTAGGTTACTAGAGTTTGTAGAGGACACTCTTTTTGTGAGTGATGCAAGTCTAAAACATGAATAGGCTGTAAAAGTCATGTTAATAATTTTCGAGTTGGTATCAATACTCGGGGTAAATTTCTCTACAACTAAGATTGTGGTGGTGGGATTGAACATGAAATGATACAAAACTTCTCCAACATCCTAAACTACAAGTACATGAAAATGCTCTTTGACTATATTGGATTACCAATAGGAGGAATCCAAGCAGAAAACAGTTCTAGCAACCTGTGGTTGCTAAAGCTGAAAATAAATTGTCTAATTGGAAATGTAAATTGTTGTCTTTTATTGACCATGTGTCATAAAATCTGTAATTTCTGCTCTATTAGTATGTTTTCTATCTTTCTTCAACGTGTCGAAGAGTGTGTGCAAAGAACTCACAAAAGTAAAAAAAAAAATTGTGGGAATAGCAAAATGGAATTGGAAACTAGTTAAGGAGGATCATGGCTTGTGGAGAGAGGTATTTGACTCAAAATATGGGTCATAGAGGAAGTTGAATGTAAATAACATATCTAGGTTTGACTCTTGGTGGTGGAAAATTCTTTGTAAAATGTGTTGAAGCTTTGACAAAGGAGCCTAATTTGACAACCAAATTCAGTGGAGTGTAGGTTAAGGGAATGTAGTCAAGTTTTGGGAAGACTAAATGGGCAGGGCTTGAACCACTATTCCATAGGTTCCCTAAGATGTTTCTGATATCTAATTATAAAGAAGAAACTACATCTGAGGTAGGGAGATGGTTAGGCAATACCTGGGCATTGCATCTGACTTGGAAAAGAACCAGATTTGAATGAGAGACAACTCAGGAGACACAACTCCTTCATCTCTTAAATGCCTAAGGACTCAAGAAAATGATGAGGGTGTATTCTCAATCAAGTCAACCTATAATATTCTACAAGAAAACACAAATGGGGAGGAGGGTACTATTTTTAATACGTTATGGACCATTATCCATAAGGCACAATTATTAGGATAAAGGAAACTCTAGGACAAGCTCCCAACAAAGGTTAAATTACTTGTAAGAGGGGTCGAACTACAAAGTACCTTATGTGACTTGTGTTCATCCTATGAGGAGAGTGTAAAACACTTGTTATTTTCTTGTAGAGTAACTAAAGAGGCGTGGAATATGTGTGATATATGGTTGGGAATACTTTTAGTGCATCACAATCAAGCTAGGGCTAACTTTTTTCATTTTAACCTCACTAATCTTAACAGTAAGCAAAATACAATTTGGGGAAGTTCAGTTATGTAGGAATCGAGTAATCTTTAAGTAGGGGAACATAGATACAGGGAAATTCTTGGTTCAACACAAGTTACGGTATGGACTTGGATGAAATATAAAATCCTTAATTGGTATCTCTACCCTACTGTGCTTAAACATATTAGTACATATGTTGCAAAAACTTAAAAACTATTTTACAATTTTGTAGGAGGCATGACCAACCCATGCATGCCATGTATGAAGAGTGTTTGTATCAGCAGTGGAATGATGAATTTGAGGAGTTGGTGTAGGTATTTGAGGTGGAAAAACATAGATACCATCTTTAATTCTAACTTAAAGAAGTATCTTCTAAGTTCCCTGTCGTTTGACATTACTGAAATTAGGGTAGAATTCGAAGAAGACATTATAATCTTTTATAAACCGAGATACACTTAACAAATTCTTGGTAATGATTGGCACATGTAAGAGATTACATAAAAGAAAACATGGTGAATTAACAAATGAAGACAAGAAAGCATAATCATAATTATGTACTGGTACTCTTGTTCCATTGCTAAGAGTAATATGTTCATTACAAGTATAAGAAGATTTGTAGGAGAATACAGAAAGATCGTTGGTGATATTATGGGAAGCTTCACTGTTCGGATACCATAGTGGACCAATAAAGGTGTTGGTATATGAAAAATGATTTTTTTTATCAATCGAAAGAATTGAAGTTTGGGAGTTATGCGCCTGAGGAGTTTTATATGTTCTTTGATCTATCCCAACAAGATAATCCGTTGCATGCTTGATATCAAAAACATAGAAAACAACTAATCGATCATATTTTGGGGATTTAACTTGAATCTTGAGCTTTTTACTCTTTTCACGTGATTGAGTGGTAGACTAGATCTTGAACTTCTTCCATATATGCGTTGATGTAGTGAGACCCATCATCTTAGTTAAAAGCATGGGTGTCATAGATGAAAGAAGCCATGCCTCAATTAAACTATCCTATTGATGATACTAGAGAAATCTTGGATTGATAACATTAGAAACATGATCTTCTTTAGTGAGATATTATACAGGTAGTGCAGAGCCATCGAGAATTTCTGAATGTTGGAGTCCAGTGATTGTTGCAAGAACTAGATGTTGTCAGGTCAAAAAGTTCTCTTTGTTTAGTTTAAAATGAATGCGTGTAGGAAAAAAAACATGAGATGTAGCAGTAGATTGAGCAAGACTAGTGGAGGATAGTGTGGATATGAAGGAACCTTCAAAAGCCATGGTTCAGGTTAAGTTCTAGATACCATATTAAGATCGTATGAAGAGAGACAACAGAAAGAAAGCTTTGTATTATTATTTCAATGAATAAAACACCATTATTAGAGGAAGCTTAAATAAGGAAACATACATTTATGTAGAAACATGAATTTTTGTAGAGGAACATAAAACTAATTGACAACTAACTATTAGATTGAAATAGTGATTTAAGCCAAGAAGGTGGGGGGGAGGGGGGCTTATTTGGTTGTTTGAAAATTTTTTGAGAGCTTAAAACCCCTTTTGATTGAATCAAATAGATCACAAAATTCGAATGCCAAAATTGTAGAAGAATACACTTTCAATCGGTTAAAAAATAAAAATAAAAAACAGATTAATTTGTTCTTGAGCCTATGAATCAATTGATTAAAATTTCAAATCAATCCGCTAAATTCCTGGGAAATTATGCAGAATGCAAAATTTGCAGATTTAACTCAAACAATAAACTTTTACACGCAAGACTTGTTCCAAAAGATATTTCTAACAGGTATGCATTATCGGATCATAGAGCTACATCCAGTTTACCAAGACAATTTGAGCCTGGTTTCCACTATATTCAAAAGTTTTACAAATCACACACCAAGATTAAACTTTTACAGAAAGAAACACAATGATATTTGACTCACATAAAAATCTACACAACAACCCTACAAGAATCACACTCATAGACCTGGAATACACAAGGAAAACAACCAGAGGCACAAGAACTACATAACCTGATGGTGGCTCTCTCTAGCAAAAAACACATGAGTTCTTGAAGCTTTCACAAGGCCAAAATGCCTCCAAGATCAACCTAGATTTTCAATCTTTACCTTGCAGTTGTGTAATTCAGAAGGAGAGAGTTTTCTAGTGATGAATGATAGGTTTTCACGCTCAAAAACTCAAAACCGTACCTTTGTTCTCGAAAACATAGCTTCTATAGTCTGGTCTTAAGTGAAATCAATCCCTTGAATTTTTCGTACAATTTGTTGATTTCACTTGACCTAAGTGAAATCAGTCGATTGAAAAACAATTCAAATGATTAAATGCATTCATACTATAAACTATATACAATAAGCCTTTTAACCTATTAAAACTCATTTTAACAAACTAAAAAGTACAAACTAAGACTAACAAGACATCTAACCTATGTCATATAGGCTACCAACATGATATAACATGTAACCATTGCATTTAACACATCATTTACCTATTTAATCAAATAAAAACATGATCTTCAAGCAGATCTTCATCAATCTTCATCAATCACATGAGATCTTCATGCACTTTACTTTATCAAATCTTTGCACAAAGCTTGCTTGTGTCAACAATCTCCCCTTGATTTGATGAAGCTAACATCCTCGAGTTGAATTGATGAACTAAGATCCATAGAGAAACCTGAAAAAGCTTTTGCATACAATATACAAATATATAAACACACATCCAAGCAAAAAACACACAAGCATTCATACATATCACATATGCATTTGCTCCCCCTATCACTAATAATGTGATTTAAATTCATATTTATAGATCAATTAGCTATATTACATGGTTCCAGCAGATTTAATTTCTGGTTCTCAAACTTTAACCAATTTTACTCATTTTTAACTCAACTTTAGTCATTTTTCTCCCTTTTGGATTCATCAAATGAAAGATAATGCACATATCATTTTGGAAAGAGTAAAATTTTCATTAATACATCAATCATAGATTTGCATCATTTTGTATTAACTATTTGATTTGCATCCTTTATGGATTACCATATTGTATCTATAAATATGACTCTTCCTATCAGTAATAAGACACACAAAAAAGTTGTTCCCTATTATCTCATTCTCTATTCTTACTTCTATTCTTCTCTCTGTTATAAGCTTTATTTCGTAACAAGTTATCAGCACAATGTTCCAACAAACTAAGGGCTAATGGAAGTTTTTTTTCTATGTTATGCATGTCTTAATCCAGGCTCTTCCTATAATCCTTCCTTCATTTACAATTCTATCTTTCATTTTTTTTTCATAAGAATGGTTTGACTTTATCAATCTTCATCTTTATTTGGTTATTATTATTATTATAATAATAATTATTATTATGATGATTATTATTACTATTATTTTATGTGTTAATTCTAATCATGTCAAATCTTACAAGTTTTGAATTTGTGACCCTTGATATTATGAGGAATAATTAATTATATTCTATATTAAATTTTGAAATACATTTAAATGCAATAGACTTGGTGATACCATTAAAGAAAGAAATAAAGCATTTGAGCAACTAATTTGCTCCTATGACAACAATATTATGAAAAAAGATTTCACAAATATTCTGAATTTATTTCATGTCTTTGTATGGCTGAACAAAGTAATGAGCTTTTGATAGAAAATCAGGAAACCTATCTAATTGGTTATGTTCCATTCCTAGAAGTGAATACTTCAACATTTGATTTATATTTTCATGATTGTGATATTGATTATAGACTTGGTTATAAAAGAAAATTCAAAGACACATTTTGTCACTAGAAGTGGCACAATAATGTGAAAAAGGGGAAAGAGAAATGTGAAAATATTGACAAATAAGATGAAAGTATATATTATATCATTACGGTGGTCAAGGCCATTTGAGTTGTACTTGTTGTACACCAAAGCAACTTACAAATAATGAGAAGAACATAAAAACACACTTTGCTTATGAAGATGGTGATTCTGATTATGGCCATATGAATGCTACTCATCTTGATATTATTATTTTCTTTGTTAAACCAAATGGAAGCATTGATCACCTTATTGGTTCTGAGAGTGTTTAAAAAATTATCATATTGATATTTATGTTTATATGAAGAATGAAGGTTGGCACTAGCACCAATGATGAGGATATGTGTCATATTGATAGTGCAACAACTTATACAATTCTCAAGAGTATTACATTATTTATATTACTACATATATATTTTTTCAACACCCAATTTTGTCCGGATTATAATGTATTTTTCCTTTTTTCTCATAATCTTATTTTACTTTTATTGTTTTTTTTCTTTTCATCTTATTTTACTTTTTTTTTTATTTTATCTTTTTATTATTATTCTATTTTTATTTTAGTTTATTTTATTTTAATGTTTTATTTTATTTTATTATTATTTTTTTTTCGTTTTAATCTTATTTTATTTATTTTTAGCTTATTTACAATTTTCTTTATTTTCCTTTCTTACTTTTTATTATTTAAGAAAAAAAATGAAATGAAAAAAAGAGAGAAGACCAAGAGGTTCACGTAAGGTCTTTGATAGTTATGGGTGGTAGCTAGTTGGCCATGGTCATGATGGTTGAAGAAGGAAGGAGCAGGAAGCAACATCTGCTTTCAATCTTATTCCACGTCTCGAGGTGGGAAAGGAATAGAGTAGAGACACAAAAAATATCATCAGAGTCCCTTCATTCACCTTCTTCACTCAAGGGGCTTTTTCTCATTTTGTTCTCTACAAGATGAAAAACAACACCTTCACTCATTCTGTTCACTCACTTCCCAACCAAACTCCCATGGCCACCCATTCCCTCCATTTATCCCAGCCTTCTCCATTCCAATTTCGCACCATCCCATTCCAATCCCGTCGCACTCAACACGAACACCATACCAACACACAAACATAACCCAATCATCTTCATATTCTACCTGCACCAAAATAATAAAAAAAACAAAGATCTAGAACCCTCATTCCAGCACCAAACATTCACGTCTAATCTTCCACAATTCTCGCGCATCCAACACGGGACAACAAAAACATAGAGGAAAGAAAATCGTCAGAGGCAACAGTGGTGGTCTTGGTCGCGACGACCACAAGGTTTCGTGTTTAAGTGAGCCACTTCGACGCAAGAAGAACTTCGCGGCAACTGGTATCTTCGATAGTGCACTCTACAAGCGGCAGTGGCACCGGCGGCAGACCAGGTCGCTGCAGTCTGAGCTGGCAAACGCGAGGTTGGAGCGATGTGGTGTGCAACGACGGGACTCCGAGACCAGGCCTACCTCGCGCGCAGGAGAAAAACGAGAACGGGGACAATTCAAGGAGTTGGGTTCTCGCCGGCGATACTTCTGGTGGTGGCTGGCGTCGACGGCGGCGCGTCTCACCGGCTGTGGAACTTGTGGTAGTGGCACCTACAGCTGGAGTCTTGATGGCTCGATGGCTCGAGACATTGGAGAAGAAAAGGGGTTGCCGTAAGGTTTAGTTGATTAGGGTTTCGCATTTCTTTCATTTGGGTCGAGATTGGGTTTAGACGCCTTTGCTTCGCGCACCCCGCTTTCAATCTTGCACCCCTCCTTTGTGTGTTGTTTCCATTTCATTTATACACCCCCTGCATGCTATTCCCACTCCCTTTGCTTTGCATTTTTGTTTTGGGCTTTATTGCTTGCAAACATCACTGCTCTTCACTGGTTACTTGTTGCACCCCATCTTAACCTCTCCACCCCTGTTTTCACTTCATACACCTCCACAATTGCTAACCTTGCACCCCTGCCACACTTGTTTCACATTTTACTTTACACACTTTTTTTTCTTTATCTCGCACCCCTGCTTTAATTTTATGCTACGGGTACCCCCTGATATTTACTAACCTCGCACCCCTGTCACACTTGTTTCATGTTTACTTCATGCACTCTCACATTTACTTCACGCACCCTACCAGCTTACTAGGTGCACCTCTCATATCTTATAACTTGCACCCCCTATGTCTTTGTTTCTCATTTTTGGAATTGTTTTTATGCATTACTCGTTGCACCTCCCACATTACTCATGCACCCTAATATTGTTTTTTTTTTTACTTTTATCTTTTTGTTATTAGTTTTTTTTTTTTTTTTTTTCCTAAAAAAGAGAAAACGAAAATATTTTAAATTATAAAAAATTACAAAAAATAGAAAAATTTAAAAAACGAAAAATATTTTTTTTGCTTTATTGTGTATGTCTAGTCGCCCGCACCGTGTGACACTCATTTTAAAAAATACCAAAAATAGTTTTCTTTCTCTTTTAGTGTCTGTCCGACCGCTCGCGTCGTATGACACATATTTTCAAGTAATTCAAAAAAACACCAAAAAAATACAAAATTTTCAAAATATAAAAGTATCAACATTTTAAAAAAGAGTCTTTCTTAAGAACTACGTGATCCTTGATTCTCCGATGTGAGATACGTAGGAGCAAGGCCAGTCCTTGTCAGGTTTACCTCAAAAAAATTAAATAATTTTCCAATTAGTTTTTTTTTTTTAAATATCCTTTCAATAACTACATAACCCTGATTTCTCACTTTAAATGAGAATACGTAGGACCAAGGTCAATCCTTGTCGGGCACAAAAATAAAAAAAAAATATTTTTGTTTCTTTTTAGTATTATTTGTGTCATTATTTTTGGGAAAAATTAATATTTTGAAAACCACATCAACTTTGCATTTTTAATTAAAGGTACGGCCTTTGGGCAGGCGCTTTAGGTGCTAACACCTTCCCTACGCGTAACCGGCTCTCGGATCCAAAAATCTGGTTTTTTGATAGTTTTCCAAAAATAACTATGGTGGTGAATCCCAATCTCTTTTTAATCCCGTTTTCTTTTTTGGTTCGCCTTCCCGTCGCGATTCCGATTGCGACATATTTGAAGGCTCTAGAAGAGCTATTATACTTCTACTAAGAAGTTGAATATAAAATTATTAAATTTCAAGGATATTTGTCTAAATGGATATCATATTGATACAAAAAATGAAAAAGATATGAAATATCTTTATATCTCTACGATTGAGTTGAAAAAAAAGTGTATTACAGAAATTATCAACATTCTCTTATGTTTTGTACTACACATATATTAGTACTATTGAAAATCATGTCATGGTAAACTAGAAGTTTACGAATCAAAATGAATGCCATGTTTGGCATGATCAGTTGGATGATTTGTACTACACGTATATTAGTACAATCAAAATGCATGTCATGGTAAACCAAAAGTTTACGAATCAAAATGAATTCGTTATTTGGTATGATTAGTTGGGTCTTCTTGAATCTATTATGATGTAGAAAAAAAGGTTGAAAAACTCCTATGGAAACCCACTTAAGAGTCAAGAAACTTCTTTAGACCAATGAGTTCTCATGTACTATACGTTCAAAAAAGTTGATGATAAGACCATAACTAGAAAAAATAGAAATGAGTCAATCTCATTTTCAGAACGAATACAAGGTATTAATTGATGCATCAATACACCCACCATGTTGATCATGTATACATTTCATGGTTTTAATTGATGCATCAACTAGATGGTCACATATTTTTTATTATAAACTTGTAAACAAGTACTTGCAAAGTTATTAGTACTATTAAGAACTCACTTATCAGATTATTCGACTAAGAAAATTTATTTTGATAATATTGGTGAAATTACATCTCATGCTTTTCATGAGTATTGTATATCAATTGGAATTGAATTTGAGCATCTAGTAGCACATGTTCATACTCAAAATAGACTTGTGGAATCGTTACTAAAATGTCTAAAATTGGTTGCAAGACCATTACTTATGAGAGTTAATCTTCTAATGGCTGCTTGGGGATATGCAGTTTTGCATTTTGCATTATTGATTAGCATCAAACCAACAAGTTATCACAAATACTCTATTATACAATTGGTTTTTGGTCAATGACCTAATATTCTCATGTAACAATTTTTGGGTGTGGTGTATATGTTTTCCCACCAAAAGGGACTATAATGGGTCCTCGGAGACAATTATATGTTAGATATGTCTAAGTCCTTTTTTATGTTCTAATAAGATTTGGGCTTGACCTTATTAGAGGGCTTGGGGTCAGCCCACTTGGTACCTCCAAGACCCCTTCCAACAACTTACCCACTCATTTTGTCTCCTTTTTCCGAAAATAGTTCCTCTTCCCCCTCATAGTGCTGAAACAAGAAGCTCTACTAGGTGAAACATCCCAACTAGAAATTACTTTATTAAAATAAATAAATAAGAAAAGAAGATCAAACGACAAACTCTTATTATTCCCAAACGTGGGAAAATTTAAAATTATTTTTCAAACACCATAATTCAAATATAAATAAATAGAAGTCTTATTACAAGTTTTCAAAATCCAACAAAATAAAAGAATATAAAAAAATCCCTATCTCAAGAGCCCCAAGCTAGCCCTCTCTCCGTCTCTATGCATCACCAGCATCACATGTATTATCATCTGCTCCCGTGTAACGAATCACATGATCATCGTCAAACACAAATAGAAAGGGTGAGCTTATAAATAAAACTAACATATAATATAACAGGATAAAAACAATACACCCATCTAATTCACCCGAGTTAGTTCTTGGCCAAGAGCTTAATCCCCAAGGCTTTTCAACCTCACAACACACAAATAGTTAGCCTTGGATTCAGGATTTATGATGCTCAAACAAACATGCCGGCTTGTGGTCCCACCTCTACGAACCTCCCGGCTCGTAGTCATTCCCTACGGACCTACCCACCCGTAGTCCAACACACGTGATCCACAAGCTACGTACCTCCCTGCACGTAGCATCTCTCAAATGTGAGCATAGAACATACGAACCTACCTCGCTCGTATCCCCACATGAGAGTAACTGAATATGAACCTCCCTGCTCATATCATCACGTGATCACCATCATCCATGAACCTACTCGCTCATGGCACAACATCTTCTGATCCAAGTCCGCATCAAGGCTACAAACAATAAACGCAAAATTGCACTATTCTCGCTTAGGCTAAAAGCCTTAGCTCAAGCGACCAGGCCACCACAAGTGCAGGCATCCAGTGAATTCAATCACTTTATATTTATCTAGATAATTGAGTCAAAGGATATTGCATGTTGACAAAAAGAAGAAGATGGACATCTTCCTCCAATAAGGAGTTTTGATGATGATGATGACTTATGAAGAAGTATGGAAGACTTGATAATGATGCATGGAAAAATGTTAAAGACTTAAAAGAATGCTTCGATTGAAGAGATACATTGAAGAATTAAGGGTTTAGTTATGTAGGTCTCGTAATATGTGTAAGTTATTTAAAATAGTTAAATTAGTATGTCAAGAATCAAAAGACAAAACCCAAGTAGTAGAGCACCAAGAGAATTTTATTTATTTGCAAAACTTATTGGAATAATCGATTATTCTTAGTGATAATCGATTATCTTAGTTAAAACTAATTTTTGAGAAAAGCCTCTACTAATAATCGATTATCACCTACTGATAATAGATTATCCTGACTGATAATAGATTATCACAGCGAGAAAAATATTTTTACAAAAGTTTCAGTGATAATCGATTATCACTTATGATTATCGATTATCTATGGCAATTGTCACTTAACTTTTCATATTCTTAACCTAATTTCAAAATACGCTTCTATAAATAAAGTGGTAGGCTTTCATTTCAAAATATAAAAGTTAGAGAAGTCTGAGTACTTGAGAACTCTCTATGGGAAGACTTTGAAAAACCTAGTGTGGGTAGAGCGATAACGTCATCAAGTGGGATCTTGAGTGATTGAGTGTTGTTGCTATTGCTAGGAGAAGCCGATCATCCTTTGTGTGATTCAAAGGAGGTGTTCATTCCTTGTGTGATTCAAGAAAGGTGTTTTCATCCCTTGTGGATTTCAAGGTGATGGACGTCCTTGGAGTAGGAGAGGGAGGAAATCCATGGAGAATGTTGAGGAGAAGATAAAGTGCAGCAGAATTTGGAGAATTAGAGAAAGGTTGCTCTCGGAAATGGAGAATTTGGTGAAGATGAAGAGTAGAAGTGGAGCTATGGTATGGAAGGTGGCTAGAGGAGATGAAGGAGAAGGTTAGCCATGTGTGCTCTCAAATTAATAGAAGTGTGGAGTGATCTCAAACACTAGCATCTATTAGCAATTCAAGAGTAACCATTACAAGACTTGAGTGGCTCTATTTATAGGCACATGGCCGACCAAATGAAAAGAAAATGCAACAAAGATGAAATGCAAATGTAGCTTGGAGAAGAAGCTTGATTATAGACCATGTGATGTAGTAGATGAGTCTAGA
>Ga0214544_1010602_pt1 | contig 13427 bp, 8 predicted proteins | sample CNSS3metaG_FD_160074 | JGI IMG/M metagenome (GOLD analysis project Ga0214544, IMG submission 160074) | Root nodule microbial communities from cowpea collected in UCLA plant growth center, Los Angeles, California, USA - CNSS3 | ecosystem: Host-associated > Plants > Roots > Nodule | place: USA...
AAATTTTAAAAATATAAAAATAAAAAAAAAAAAAAAAAAAAAAAAACATGTCAAGGAATGAGTTGTCTAATTACACACCAGAAGAAATTATCTTTAAACAAAAGATTCATAGGATTAGCAGAAAAAAAAAACTAAACAATTAAAATAGGAGTAAAACAATTTATTAGTTCAACTAGAATTATATATAATATATTATAATATACCTATATAATATTTAATTATATTTAATTTCTAATAGCCGGAGACAACTTTAGGAAAAACCTATTTTGCATGTCCTGTCTTTGTTTGAAACTTTAGGAAGAATGCATTCCAGAAAAACCAATTTCACCTTTTAACCCTATTTTTTATTTTATTTTTTCCATAAGTTATTCCAACAGTGCTATCTGTAAGTTAACTTGACAATATCCTCTATAGAATATATATTTCTCTTTGCTACAAATTAAGCTCTGACTAAAATTCTGTCTTTTTTCTTGTCCTATCATATTTTGTGGTTCCTCTTGCACGTATACGATCAACATTGAAGAAATTAGTCACATTCTTAGTTGAATTAACTTTATCATCAGAAAACATGAGCAACCATTGTAGAAGTGCATTCAAAAATCACTTTCACTTTGTGGTCAGTTTTAGGCTTTGGGTACTTCCATTTTATATTACAAAATTAATTTTTCAAATTTAAACTAGATGCAGGAGAGAATGGTAATTTTGTAATAAATTTAGCTGATTCTTTCATCCGAAATCATAGAAATAATAGTCAATGACTAACCTAACAATCCCACCGCAAATTAAGACTTTATGAACCATCAAATTAATGAAGCTATGTGAGCTGAGCAAACATTTTTGACCAAACTACCTGTGACTTCATAACTCATCAAATCAATGAAGTTACCTTTAGCATGTCATGAAAGTTATGTGTTTGGGTACAGCTCAAACATTTAATGGCTACCGACAAAGGCAAATTAACATTTACAATTTAAATTTGCTGGATGAATTAAAATACATTAGAAATTGCACAGAAAATAACTAAATTAACTTGTAAAGTTAGAAAATATTTGAAGATAAGAGAAGAAAAACAGGAAAAACAGGTCTTTTCTATCTTTATGTGTACATGAACTCCGTTATAAATAGACATATTTTTTGGTGATAAGAATTTATAGTGAGAGAAAGATGGAACTGAAGACAGAAGTGTTGCTGAAAGTAGCTTCTTTGATTTTGCTCCTAGGGTTCTCTGCGACAACAACAGTTGATGCTCGTTTCGATCCAAGTTCCTTAATCACTCGGTTGCTCTCCAAAGACGATGTAAATCTGTATGCGAAATCCACAGAGAAAGCGTGTTGTGACAGTTGCCCATGTACAAAATCATTACCTCCACAGTGTCGTTGCAATGATGTTGGAAAAACTTGTCACTCTGCATGTAAAAGTTGTGTTTGCACGCGCTCAATTCCTCCACAGTGTCGTTGCGAAGACATAACCGATTTCTGCTATAAACCATGTCACTCAGATGAACTGAACCTCACTCAAAATGGACAAACATAAACCTCAAACCTGGCTACAGAGTTCACCTACTATTTTTCTTTCTGTATGCATGCATCAATATAGGTAATAACTATATATCTAAGAGAAAAATACTTGACTAAGCATTTGTTGTGAATTGCTTGTCATGGTGTTTTTTTTTTTTAGTTTTGTTTCAATTTTCTGTTTTCTTTATATATATGTACTTGGTGGCACTTTAAAAGGACTTACCCTATGTTGTGATACTATTACCCAAATCCTATAGATTGTGATATTCTTAGGACAAATTTAATATACTGTTTTTAAACAGCTGCAAGATTTAGAATTTAGTTTGCTCTGTACTAATCTTTGAAAATGTTAAACCTGACATCTTAGTTCTTGAAAATAATAAAAGTAGAAACATTCTAAATAATAGTCATTCATCTTGGTTCAAACTCAAAATATAATGTACTTTTAAAAATATAATATTGATATATTTTTAATAAACAAAGACAGTAAATAATTAAATTTAAAGACTAAGATGACAGTTAAAACTTTTTTTCAATTTATTTAAAAAACTATATGACCTCAGTCTTTTATTTTGAGACCAAAGAAGTGGTTTGGCCTAAACCTAAATGAGATAGATAACTACTGCAATTCCCTTTTAATTTCCAAAGACACTTGCAACTTACACAGGTTAATTAACAAAAACCTCAATTCTTGTATCAATACTTTCCTTGAGAAAAAAATTAGAATATATGCTGAATGTCTATTTCTTTCTTTAGCTGTGTAAAATTCATTATTTAATTGAAATATCAAAATTGAGACTGCAGTCAAACAAACCACATCCTAAGGAACAATATAGACAATATAGATCACAAAACAAAAACATGGTATAGGAACATCATAAATTGCTTCAGATGCATAATTTTACCTTTTGAGTAAAACTTTTCAACTTAATATACCATAAGCTTTCAATATTAAAATCTAACCAATATCAGAACAACTACAACATAACCACCACATCTATCAAGTGTCTTGTGTCTTAAAAAAAGTCTATCATTAAAGAAATGTTTAAGATAACCACTCATACTTTATAGTTCTACCTGAACATCAATAATAGGGGTTTTAAAGCTACATATGATTACTAAGAATCTTTTCCAGATCGATATTCTTCCTTTGACCTTCCGCAATACACAGTTTTTTTTTTCTTCGGAAGGTGATAAAATGCAGATCCTCCAACTACATATGTCCGTGGAAGACCTTCTTCAACCAGCTGCTTCTGAGAGCCAGGAGTTGCTGCTCTTTCAGATGGTCGAGGTTGCTGCTCTTTTAGTGAATCTGCATCCGCTTTCATGAGTTCATATAAGTTGGTCATCGCGTCCAGTTATGCAATTGAAGTCAAAAGGCATATTTCAAGCTGTATGTATTAAGAACTATGGAACAGAGAAGATGAAAGAAAAATATGAACCTCTTATTGATCAAACTCATCTGTGCAAAAGTACAAGAGAATAGCTTTATAGAGCTATGTATGAGAAACGAATTTAATAGAAAGGGAAAATAGAAAAACTGAACTGAACCACAAACACCAACTGTGCCTTTTTATCTACCAGAGTATTTCTAACTCTTATACCCCTCTCAAGGTGGGTTGTGGATATTAATCAAACCCAGCTTGGACATGTTATCAGCAAATGGAGCAAGATACAATGATTTTGTAAACATATTAACTACTTGTTGTCAAGAAGGAAGATGAGACAAAATCTTGAGACCTTCGAAAATCTTAACACGGATGAATGTCAAGACAGTATTTGTGTTGATTAAGAACTAATCTCGTTTGGAGCGGGCAACTTCAAAACCCAGAAAACACTTTAAATCACCAAGATCATTAATGTGAAAATGAAGATACAGATAATCTTTCAAACGCTGGATCATTCCAAGATGATTGAAAATAACAACTATGTCATCGATATAAACTATAAGAGTGATAATGTCTATTTTTACCTCTTTTTGTATGTTTATTGTCATGAATAAATCAACTATTTCCTAACTTTTATCTTGTTATATCCTCAAGTTTAGTGTTTTTGTATTATTTTGTGTTTTAGTTGTTTTATGCTTGTTTTGCCTCTAATCTCTCTTTTAAGTGTGTTAAATAAGTTAATAAGAAGCACTTGTGGTGGAAGAAAACAAACAAGAACTCAAGGGAGCATAATTGGACAAAAAAAGATTGATTTTGAAGCAAATACCCACGTCGGGCGCCATTGAAATCATGCTAAGTGTTTCAAATACATAATGTTGTCAAATTGCCCAAGACTGAGCGGTGACGAACTGAGGCTGAGCGCCACAAGGCTGAGCGGTGGAAAGTGGGGCTAAGCGGCATTCAGTTCGCAAAATCGCAAAATCTGGCTGAGCGCTGCTGAGACAAGGCTGAGTGGTGGCTCACTGACATGTCAAAAACTGGGTTTTTAATCTTGGTTCTCACGAGGGTTTGGACCATTCCTCATTTTACACAATAGAGAAACAATTTCGGGTGCTTGGAGAGCCTTTTGGAGGTTGCTAGGGGTGTTAGGAACCTTTCCCACTTCTCTTTGGGTCTTCTCCTCCATTCATGGTGGTTTTTCTCCTTTTGGGGTTGGAGAGAAAGATGGGTTACAAATTGGAGGTGTTGATGCGAAAGGGAGGCGCAATTGGAGCATGGAGCAGTTGCTAAGAACCTTGGGAGAGGGCTTGCATCTTCTCTTTGGTTTTAATCTCTTCCCTATCTCTCTAATTTGTAAAACCTAGGTTATCCACCATGGAGAGCTAAACTTATTTGTTGAGATTAGATATAATGAATTAAATTCTTGTGTATTTTGTGATGTTAATCCATATGTTTTTTAATTTCTATGTTAGCATTTGATTTTCATGCTTAATGCCTGCTTTGGTTTGGCTACCCATGCACGATTTGTGGTTCTTGAGGTGTTGGAAAATGTATTTTGAACCTAGAATTGAAATTTAATGCCTAATGGAGCTTTTATCTAGGGATAGAACATGATTCATTAGTAATCTTAAGACTCTTGAACTTAATGCGTGATTTGACTTGTTAGGATTCAAGGAATTGAAACTTGATGAATTACCATAGACTTAAAGTTGCTAGGAATAGGATTGGAGTATTTTTGTGAGTTGATTTTGGCATAAAATTGGAATTGAGATGTTTGTGAATGCATGAGAATAAAGTGAATGAAATCTAGTATTGATAATTGTATATAATCTATGTTAAATTTCTGTTGCACACCAACTGTTTGATAAAGTACAAAAAATATTTTCTTTGTGTTTTTGTGAGCTTTGTTATCTATTTGAGTTGTGAATTGTGAGAGTTGTCATGTGTTACACAAGTCCCTGTAGAGAGAACGATATTTATTACTTGCTACGTGTGACCGGTGCACTAGTCGTTTTTCACCTAACAAAGAGTCATGAAGGAATCTACAATTTATTGCACAAACAGAGAATAATCTGCAGTGCTTTGAGTGAATCCAAAAATTAAGCAAGACTGAACTGAGTTTGGAATTCCATTTATGGCTTGCTTGGCGTAAACCATATAAGGATTTATGCAACTTGCAAACTACCTTGGAAGAGGGAAGAGATAGAAGAGGAGCGGGCTTCATGTAAACCTCTTCATCAAACTTACCATGCAAGAAAGCATTGTCAACATCAAGTTGATGGAGGAACCAAACAGAAGAAACAATAATGGAAATAAGAAGGTGGACAACAGTTTTTGTTGACAAACAAGTCTCTCTGGATAAATACTCTCTAGATAAATACTCTCTATATTCATATTTATTATGTTTTGCATTGAAGCACTATATGGTCCTTTTATAAGCCTTTGGACATGACCCTTTAACTACATTCATTAAATATAACCACTATCTAACTCACAATTAATGAACTTTATTACATGCTTAATCAATGTTAGACCCACTCTCAACCTTTTGCACTCTCCTAGGCAATTAATATAACAACTTCCAATTACCCACATTTAAGTTTACCCAACAGTTGTCTTGACCACATGGGAGAAAGTTTCGAAAAAATCTACCCCTTTGTTTGAGTGAAACCTTTGGCAACCAACCTTTCCTTATGTCTCTCAATGGAACCATATGCTTTGAATTTGGTTTTGTAAACCCATTTACAAACCATGACTTTCTTTCTTTGAGGAAGCTCACCAGTGGTCAAGTGTGATTTCTCTGCAAGGCTTCTAACTCAACCATCATAGCAGCTTTCCAACAGTCAAGTTTACTCGCTTATATATAGGAATTGGGCTCATACGTACCAGAAACAGATAAACAAAAAATAGTATGTGAGTTAGAACATTTAGAATAAGAAAGAAAGGAATGTAATGGGTATGAGGTACTGAAAACATTATATGATGAAGTAATAATGTTATAATGATAGTTAACTAAGTAGGAGGGTGACCTCTTGCTTCTTGTGGAAACTCTTGTGGTTTCAGTGACTTATGTAGGATCATATGGAACATATTTCGTAATGATTTCTGGTTGAGTGAAGGGGGGTTATTTGAATGGAAAATTGGTTGTTCAAAAGTCAATAATGAATCAAAAAATTTATAATTGGAAGGATTAATAATAGGAATAATGTCTTATTTATGATATGGGAAATATGTCTCATATAAAACGACATTGAGAGAGACAAAACAAGCCTTTGTGAATACGTCATATAAAATGTATCCTTCAGTGCCCGATTTAAAACCTAAAAAAATAGCTTTAAAGCATGTTTGTGAAGGTTTTTTCTTCCAACATTAAGAGTAGATGCATATGCAAGACATCCAAACACTCGTAAGTGATTTAAAACGAGAACATGCTTATGCACTACTTTATAAGGAGATTTAAACTTTAAAAAAGGTGTTGGAACACTAACACAAAAACCCTTTAACGCCTTCCATTCAACGTCATCCAATTCAAAATTGAACGTACAAGATGACTAGTGACATTTTTGTAAATAAGATATCAAATTTGACTTTGAACCTTCCAAAAACCAACGTTAAAGGACGCCGACCTCCAAATCCCCAACGTCAAAACTACTTAAGATGTTGACCCAAAGCCCATTTGACGTCAATGGACGTGGCCGTGGCCCAGACCCCATCGTCAAATTGGTTTTTATATCACAACCCTCCCACTTTTTTCGTAGCTATTTGTTCGCGCCACCTTCCAACCTTCATCCCCAAAACCAACGACAACCTTCGTAGGTGAGTTTTACTTCATTTTCCACCATTGAACTTGATTTCCTTTGCTTTATGGTTGCATTTTTGCGTTTTGCACTGATTGATTTTTCCTTTCATCTTAATTTGCGTTTTGACGGAGTTAAGAGAGGAATAGTGACAAGCGATGTAGCAGTGGTGATGAGCTCTGCAGCGGGTGGCGGTGCTGACAAGGTTTGCGGTGACGACAAGGCTAAAAAGGTTAGTATTCATTTCCTCCCTAATGCACTTTGTTCCTTGTATGTGGCATTATGTGGCATTGGTTGTATTCATTTCCTCCCATTGCACTTTGTTCCTTGTATGTGACACTATATGGCATTGATTATATTTCGTTTTTCCCACACTATTGTATGTGACATTATGTGCACTTTGCAATATTTATAGTATGAATTTTAGATTTATTATTAAATGTTTTATGTTAAAATAATTTTAATTTTATTGGATTGTTTAATATTATCGATACATTGTTATTTTAACACTGAGTGAACCTTAGTTCTCGTTTGAGATTTAGTACAAATGATTAAGCTTTTAATTGTTTGTATTAAATTTTGAATTGTTTGATTGAACCGTTTGAAAAAATTATTTTTCATAATTCACTATAACGTATACGTTGATGTTTAAGCATAAATTTGATAAAATTTTGGTTGAGACCATTTTGTGTTGTTCTTCATATGTATACTTGTGGGCTGACATCGAATGGAAAACGTTAAAAGGTTTTTTTGTATTAATGTGTAGCAAAGTATGCATTGATCCTCCAACTTATTAAATTTTAATGGGCCAAATTGATATTTTTACTTGTTAGTTTAATTCTGTCTACTCCACCTAACATATCAAACTAGCATGCTAGATCAGATCAATTTGTCAAATCTGCAATTTTAAAATTAAAATAAAAAATAATTTAAAATATCAACTTTTTGTATTGTATTACGTGTAGATGAAAATATTTAATAATATTATACTTTAAATCTTTGGTATTTATTTAATTATTAAATATAATAAATAATTTTAAATTATATTTAATTATTTTGATTTCATACTACAGACTTAATTAATTAAAAATTTAAAAATATATAAGTACAAAATTTAAAAATATAAAATTGAAAAAAAAAGCTAGTGAACTTGTCTACCATCTCACTATCCCACGTTTTAATTTAACTTGTCTACTATCTCACTATTCTAAAATTTTATTTTAATTATAATTTAGGATTTTCAGACGAAAGAGAAAAAAATGTATTCTTTTTTAATTAAGTAAATCAGTAGATCAATCTATTTAATCCACTAATTTATAATGTACTAGTTGAATCAAGTTCAATTTTTGTTCGTTAATAAATCAAAATTAAATTGACTCATTAAATTATTAACTTATTATAAGTCAAACCAAGTCAAATTGATTAATCAATTTTGACGGCTCTAATTAAGGGTGAGTATGAGTCGGGTCGGGTCGGATTCGGGTATAACAGACCAAATCCATCGAAATTCGAATTCAATATTCATTGAACCAATCCGACCATTTCACACCTTGAATTCGTCGGATTCGGGTAGTTTCGGATCCGGTTAAACATGGATGGATATGGGTTATCCACATTTCAACCACAATTCAAGATCAATAACCTAATCGAGAAGAGCTGGACTCCTCGTCTGCCTTCATCATCCAATATGACATTTTCCAAACGTGTCACCAAACATATCTACTGTTCACAGCCACTACAAGTAGATCTGAGTGCAGGTAAGATCCACCACTGTCAGCTTCTGAACGGAGCAAATCTGAAATGGAGGTGGTGAGACGTCGTCTTTGTGATAGATGTCTGGTTCTTACATTGTTGTAGGTGCGTATGGTTGCTCATTTCGCTGTTTTGCAAGGCTAATGCGATTTCCGACAAGCTACGACGTGGTGGTCGTGTTCTGGTGGGGGTCACACTTCATTGAGTCCCGATCTGAGAGTTTTTAACAAAATGGTGATTATAAGTGAGCATATCTATTGTGATCGATGGTTATTGAAGGAATCATAAGGAAATGGAAGGGAAAATTACGAGAAGATGATATAAAGGGGTTTTTGGACGGAGTTTCTAGACAGGGTTTCTGGACATTGAATATGATGATATAATGGATTTTTGAATGTCGGAGAAGATGATATGAAAGGGATTGTCGAAGGTTAAAAAATTTCGGACCGGGTCGGATAATCGTAGATTTTGAATTCAAAATCCATATCCGACCATTTTAATCCATCTAAACCCCCGAAATGTTTATTCAAAATAATCCGATTTAAAATAAACCGACCGAATACAGATTCTCCTCTTCGAACATACCGATTTCTAAATACTAACTAATGATTTACTTCAACATATAAAGACAAACTAAATTTCAAAACAAAAATTGATTGTATTTGAATATTTGAATAATATGATTAAAATCAGTTATAAAAAAGAAACATGTCCCACGTGTATATAAATGAATGGTGTATATAAATGAATGGACGAAGATAAGCGTGATCGCTGTACAGCTGTAAGATTCTTGACTTCTGAATCCGACAAAAGAAATCTCGAAGAAGATTATATAATAATGACACGATGACAATCACAGTAGCTGAAAAAGAAGAAGAAAGAAGATAATGAATGTGTGTATATATAACAATCATGCGTATCCATTCTGAAGACAAAGAAAATTTATCTGTGTTGGGTGCAGAAAGAGAGAGTGAGAGCAATGCTGAAGTTGAAAGTAACGATGAAGGTAAGTTTAATGGTGTTCTTGATAGTTTTCAGTGCAGTGGATGCTCGCTTCGATCCAACCTCCTTCATCACTCAGGTGCTTCCCAAAAGTGGTGAAAACTATGTGAAATCCACAAGCACTGCATGCTGTGATTTATGTGTTTGCACCAGGAGTATTCCTCCACAATGCCGATGCCTTGACATTGTAGAGAATTCTTGTCACTCAGCTTGCGACTATTGCATTTGTGCGACATCAGAACCTCCTATGTGTAGATGCATGGATCAGAACAGTTTCTGCTACCCTTCTTGTAGCTCCAATCAATGAGCATGTCTCACTATAACCAAGATGTTGGACAAAGCTACTTAGGCTTTGTTTGCATGGTATCATCGAATAAATTTGAATAAATCACTGTGAGAAAGAAAAACATTTGATCTAAGTTTTTTATTTTTTTTTCCATCTTGTTTATCTTTGCTCTTGCTTTTGAAATAAATTAGTTTCTTTCAGGTAATAACAATTGATACATACTAAGTATAGGATTATAAGAAGGGCATTCACAAAAGTTATAAAAACAACTTTTTATTAATAAATAACTCAAACAACGTACTGGTCAAATTATCATGCATTAATATTAATTATTTTAATTTTTTTTTACTAATTATAACAGTATATTTAATTGAAATTACACTAATAATAACAATAACACGAATTATTATAATAAGTTTGGCTGAAAATTATCTATTTTTTTTCTTTTTTTTAATTATTAATAGTTATTCTTTTATCTTTTCTTATATATTTTATTTTATTTTTAATAAATATAATTTTATTTTATATATTAATTTAATAATATTATATTATTATTATCTACTAATATAATATTATTCATATTATTATTACTGATCATTATAATAAGTTTGGATGAAAACAGAGGTAGTTATAATAATAATAATAGGGATAATAGTATGATTGATCTTGTTATCGTAACATTTATTATACTGGCAGTAATCATAATATAACACAATAATAATAATAATAATAATAATAATAATAATAATAATAATATTATTATTATTATTATTATTATTTATATCACGATGGTGCTAAAAACTTTGTGCTAACTTGTGCAGAAAATAATTACAGATTTAGATATTCTGTTAGATTTTGTTAAGTGAAACTAAAAACAAATATATTATATAAACTATTAATGAGATGCATTGGTTTGTTAAAACTAAAATGGATCCATTTATTAATAGGATGCCAAAACGATATGGTGATGGAATCAGGTGAGAGTTTTAAATTGGAAATAAAATAACTTGGTAGGAAACTTTGTTGTCTTGGATGAAGCCACCAAAGGAAGTAAGATATTATGAGTGTCGTTATACGTAAGAGTGGGCAAGAGTGTTGATGGTGGAGCAGTAGGCCAGAACTCAAGAATAATCAAGATAGTGGAGTGATGCATCAAGGAGTGAGGTGATGGGAAGTAATAACGAACATGATTTAGTTTGAGACGTAAAGTCGTCCGAGACTTTGATACAACCTACAAGAGGTAATGGGGAGCATATGGGAGGTGAGTCAGTATATCAGATACAAGTTAGTTGGAAAAGTATTGAGGGAGCATTCAAGTTTTTAGGTTGCAAGTTGGAAGTCATTTCAAGTGTAGTGACTAAACCAATCTACATTGTTGAACACATATCGCTTAGCACAGACGCAAAATAATTTCCAGTGACGATAGGCGTTGGAGTCATTATATCAGTCGTGTCTGAGTGGTGGTTCTCAAAGGAAATAAGGAGAACATAGTTTCTTCCTACCTCATCGATGAATTTTCGAGGACGAAAATTTGTTGGGTATTGGGCTCCCTTCCTATGTGGAGAAAAGGCACAAAATTTGAGAAGCCCATGTCTCACTTAACCTAGTGGAGAGGAGGCTATAAAATAAAGAGAGAGGCAGAACAATAGAGTCAGAACACACTGAAAGCCCTAACACATAGAGGGAGAGGTAGAAGGAAAATTCTGTTCACGTTTTTCACAGAGCTGTCACAGTAGAATCAGTGCTGCGGATTCGTTCACCGTTGGATCGGGCTGAAATTTTTACAGAAGGTTTGGAACTCATTGATCTTCATTCTGACCGGTCGGATCTTTGATACGATGTCTGAGTTGGGAGATATTAATTTTGCACTGCAGTAGTGATTTTTAGAGGTTTTCCTCTCTTGTTCTTCTCTATTTAAAAGCTTTGTTGCTTTGTTATTTGGTTCGATGTTGGCACTAATTTGTGCTATTGATTGAGACTCTTTTGTACTCTTGTTGATCATAGTGAAGCTATTTCTTTGGTCTGGACGACTCGTGGTTTTTACCCTTGATTTGAGGGGCTTTCCACCTTAAAAATCTTGGTGCCTTTATTTGTGCTTTTGGTGATTTATTATTGCTGCTCTTTGATTATTGCTCCTCATAGATTCTTGCAAGTTAGGGGAAATTATATCCGCTGCATTCTCTGGTATATTGTTTGTTATTGTTTTCCCCATCAAAATTTTGGTTGTTGGGGAGAATGTAAGGCCCACTTTTATTTTGCCCTAATTTTAAAAGGGGTTGCCCAAATCAATTGGGCCTAAGGCTGGCCCATAGGGAGCCAAAGACCCTAATCTGCCCTAACCTCACTCATTCGTCTCATTTTAAGAAAAACAGTTCCCTTGTTCCCTCCTAGAGCAACTACAAACTCTCTGCTAGGGTTTAACCCCCAATCTTAGTCAAGGTTACTCAAGCTCGATCTCATTTTTCACTCCATGTAAGTGATTTTCAAGCTCTTTATGTATCCTCTCTAAGTCATATTTTCGTACTTCCAGTTAGGGTTCCATAGTAAACCAATTCCTTAATTGTTCCGCTATTTTCCAGCTTCTACGTTTGTTCCTTGAGTTGTGATGCTCCGCTATTGGTGTCGAGGCCTTGTACTAGCTCATTCCAGGTAAGGGAAGCTAGGGTTCTTCGCTTCTTGTCGTATGTTGGTTGTTTCACTTCTGTTTTATGGTTGTTGTGCTTGAAAAATGCTTGTCTTGAAATAAGAATGAACTGGTTATCGTTGGGAATGTGTGTATGTCTCTGTCACGTGAAGCAGGAGATGGCGAACTGATGTTCTCGCCCAGGCGAGAGTTGCAGAAACTCGCCCAGGTAGGGATGGCAACGGGGCGGGGCGGGGACGAGTTTCGCTATCCCATACTCATCTCCGCATCAAAAATTTATCCCCATCCCCATACCCAAACCCAACGAGTATCAAACTTTTGTCTCATCCCCATCGGGTAACGGGTATAATCTCGTCCCCATACCCGTACTCGTGTTCTAACTATTTCAATATTAATTTTTATAAAAGAAAAAAAATTACGGTAAAGAAAACATAATATTATGAAATATTCAATATTAGGAAGATGATTGTTTCTTCCATATCAAATACTTTGAAATAAATTATAATTGTCTACATTTTAGATTAGAATACCAAATAAAATTTCATGAGAACCAAAACATTTATTAAATTTGCAAACTACAACATTGATGAACTTAGTTGATAAAATTAAAAAATATTTCAAAAAAATATAAAAGTAAAACAAATATTCAAATTAAAATATATATTAAATGTTTGTTTACTTCAATTTTTAAAATTCTAATGAATCTCTTTTTTATATACTAATAAAAGTTATAATACATCATTTGATCAAAATGACATAAAAAACAAATAATAAACATAATAATAAAATGTTGACATAGATTTTGTATCTTTTGAACTTCAATATATGTTGGATAGTGACAAAAAAATATTCATAACAATTACATTAAATTTTTATAATGTAGTAAATAAAAGTTATTTATACAATTAAAGTGAAAAAAATTACAGTATGATTAATAATGAGTTATAAAATAACAAATAATTAGATAGAATATATCGAAATATTATTCTACATGATGAAAATAAACAATAAATAAAAATATTAAAAAACTAACAAATGTGT
>Ga0214544_1010603_pt1 | contig 13427 bp, 9 predicted proteins | sample CNSS3metaG_FD_160074 | JGI IMG/M metagenome (GOLD analysis project Ga0214544, IMG submission 160074) | Root nodule microbial communities from cowpea collected in UCLA plant growth center, Los Angeles, California, USA - CNSS3 | ecosystem: Host-associated > Plants > Roots > Nodule | place: USA...
TGTTAAATAAATAAAATGTTAAAAAAATTGAATGTTAAAAATTTCTTTTTGAACGACCTCTTTGCCAAAACCCTCGTTGTTTGCTACTCCCTCGATCCCGACCTACCAAAATCACCAACATGGTCACACGTCTCCTAGCTTTGAAGCTCTAACCCAAGTTCATAAAAATAAGCGTTGGTCGTCGCTTCCTCCTCGCCCAGACCTTGGAGGAACTCACATTCTTTCTCAAACATATGTGACGCCAACGACACCACCTCGTTCACCTACGCTCCACCCCATCAACATCCCTAACCTCAAGCCCTACTGTTGCCGCTATGGCTATCCCTTTTTGCTCCTCCAATTTGTCTTCGACCATAGAAAGAGGTTTTGTGACATTCGCGTCATGGCCCTCGACGACAACAACCACACCACCCACTTCTGTGACAACCTCCTCTACCACCGCTCACCTCCGGTGACGTCGTCTACGATAAAGTCATCAGCGTTCGCGACCACCGTGTGAGGCCTTACATGGTTGTGGACTAGTAATCCCCCCGCGTAAAACCTATTTGATGGAATGCTCATGAGGGGAAGGTTCGTGGTGGTGGAGGCCATTTTCATCACATCTCTCATTGGGATCAACTCAACTTGAAGCTTAAGCAATTCGTAGAACTCACTGGTTTTCTTCCACTTTTTGTAACATCCCGACCGGATATTACGAGTTTAAATAATAAAATAAAATAAGAAAATAAAATCACATTTATTATAAATCCATGTCCCAAAAACGCGGGAAATTTCAAATAATTTATTTCATAATGAAAATAACTCACAGTTCAAATAGATTACACCTTTATTCCAAAACCATAAATGATAAAAGTCTATAAAACTGTTCCCATCAGTTTTCCCCGCTTTGCTGCTAAACCTCACCAGATCCACCTGCAACATCATCTGCTCCCGTGTACCGCGTACACGATCATCGCGAAACACAAGTAGATAGGGTGAGCTAACAAAATAAACATATAAATATATAACATAAGTATATATATCTCAAAAACAAACCAAAGGAATTCCTTCCTTTGAATCCATACCACATGGCCACAACCATGTTATTCGTGTTCTACGTCCTCTAGTAAGTACCTCAAGATGTTTTGCTGCCATACCTATCGGCCACACCCAATAGAGCACGTGCGGGAAACCATGCTACGGATCATACACTGTAATGCCAAGTGGAGTTCCCATATACGAACCTAATTCGTAACGTCCCAATACTACCAAACTCGTTAGTCAACTACTGAGGAGGGCAATCTACTTGGACCCATCCGTACTGGCCACAAGCAGCACACTCACACCGGCAACACTCGCCATCCCGAGCTCAACTCAAGTGTTCCTCGTGTTCATCCGCCATCCTGAGCTCAACTCAAGGAATGCCACATGCTTAACTCCTATCCCGAGCTCAACTCAAGGAATGCCACACACATCATAGCAAGTATAACACCAATCTGCTGCAGCAAAATCGCCTGGCGGGGGACACGTACCGCCAGGCGCTAAGCACCTTAGTCTTCACTGCCACTGTAACTATCGCCTGACAGGACTTCCCCTACCGCCAGGCGCCACACGCCGTAGGATTCACTGAACTACAGACTCCGCCTGGCGCACCCCTCCTTACCGCTAGGCGCTACACCAGTACTTGCATAATATTGGTTTTAGTTCAGGTTCAAGAACACTTCACACATGTTACTCTCAGTTACTCTCATTTGCTCTCATTCTAGAGTACCCCTAATGAAAAGCATTGCCATCTTTAATGTTCCAGGCCTTATAGCACCTCATGTGTGCATTCATCCCCTAGTCATATAGACCATCCCAAGCATGCTCAAACACAATATATGAGTAGCAACACTCTAACAATATTAAGCACATGATCATATGCACCAATGCAATTTAATATTGACATCCATTCCTTCACCAAACCAATTCTCCACATGTGACTAATCCAAATGAACATTCAAATTGATAGAGACTTACCACATAACCCAATCATGCTTCATTAGAAGTTACTAGTAATTATCAAGAGGTTATTCATGCATTTTAAAGACTCAAAACTCAGCAATATTGAGTAACGTATATCTCTATTTACAGACATCCAAATCAAATCTCCACCGTTCAAAGTGACGAACCACATGTTATGGACCACCTGTCAAAATTTCACCTAAATCGGACGGTCAACGAACCGGGAAATACATTTTTACGAAAACTACGCAAACTAGAAAAAAGTGATGGCGCCTAGCGTCCAGAAGTGGAAGGTGGCGCCTGGCGGGACTGTACTACAGCCAGGCGGTTCCTGTTGCGCAAAAAGTACGAAAAAAAACGTTTTTCGTGAACCAGAGCACCCCTCACATTGATGTTATGGTGCTGGGCTGCCAAATGGGTGCCGCTAGGCAGTTCCTACACCTGCGAACCTTACTCCCTTCACAACAACTCTGAGTTCCATCAATTTCTGACTCCATAGGATACGAACCTAGTTATTGGGATTACGGTTCATCCCTAAGACTTCCCATTCACGAATTCATCCAATTTAGCCATCAATTAAATGAATTTCAATGATGTTTGACATCCAATCACCCCTTAACCATTAAAATTTGTTTTCCCTTCGATTAGAGTCATCTCAAAACATCCTGAACATCAAAATCGAACCAAAATTGGTTCGCGCCGCCTGGCGGGTCTTCATCATCGCCAGGCAGTTCAAGTAAAACCCAGAAATTGGGTTAATCTGTCACGCGTCGCCTGGCGGCACAAAACTCACCGCCAGGCGGTTCCTCTCGAGAACCCAAAAAACAAGCAAAATAGGATGAGTCGCCTAGCGGCAGTTCATCGTCCGCCAAGCGGTTTCTGGAAATTTTCCAGAAACCTAGAATTTACGAATTAATTCAACAGGAAGCATGTACTTGCACATCATACATCATACCATTAACAAAACAACATAAATTACGAGTTCAGCTCCCCTAACCTGGTTTCCTTTGCTTAAAACTTGAGTAGCCCTTGGTTCTCCCTTATTTCCAATAGCCTTCCTTAGTTCTCCTTAATTTAGCTTCAATGTCTCACTCAATACACTCACCTTACTCTGATTTTCGTATTCCTCTATCCATCCAACAAAACCAGCCACAAAACCTCTCTCTTTTTCCCTTAATTGGCCAATAATTTGTGTCTTAATGTGGGATTAATGATGCAAAACGAAATTACAATTAAACTAAGGTTAATGCCATTCAATTTGTTGTCTTATGATGGTTTTCCAGCCCTCCCTTTACTGCTTGGGTTTCCTTGCCCTTTCACCTTCATGCCAAAGAACATTTTGGCAAAAAAAAAAAAAAAGTTTAATTTGGGTTCACCAAGGTTTGAACCCCTCACCATGCCAAAGCCAAATCAATGTTCCACCATTTAACCAATTCAAGTTTCATGATGATTAATATAATTTTATGATTATATTATCACTCAACATGCTCTAGCATATTATTAAAACAATAATAATTAAATAACACACAAACGGCATATATAAGACTTGAAACCAAGTCCTCTCACACAATAAAGTACTCTCAACCATTTGAGCTAGCACTTTTCCACATCATAGCTATCTGCATTAAATGCCTTAAAGGCTCCTACTACCCGCATTTATTAAATAATTGTTTAATTAGTTATTTAAATTCCTTGGGTCTTACACTTTTCATATTAACTTCACTTTTCACTTTTTATATGGGTCTTTGTAGTTGCTGATTTGTTCTATTTTAGAAATGGTTATGTTTAGGTTTTAATTTGTTTTTGTGTGAGGTTGTTAGTGTGGGGGTGATTTGGGATTAAGGGATGATGTTTATTAGAAGTAGAAAATCCATTGAGAATCACTTGCCATAATGTTTAGTGTTCAATGTTCAATGTATTAATTTTCCTGATCAAGGATGAAGCACTTCTAGCATCTGGGAAGCAACAATTTGATTGAGATGTTGATAGCCTTAAAACTAAAGGAAATTTGCACAATTTATGTTTTGTAAGTTCTTGCATGAGCTTGTAATTTTAATTCAATTTGTTTGATGGTTAGACATAATACTATGGATCTAGCTCTTCTAAAGCGAGCAAGCGTGTAAAGTAAGAAAACAAGGATATATTTGTTGTTGGTTTTGAGTTGCCTCATAAATTCATCTAACTTTAAATGAATGATGGCCTTTAGTTTCTCGTATTACAATTTGTGCGCTTGCTTATTTTTTAGGGGGACTAAATCGACTGGATATGATATTTAAACTTCTTGTTCTAAAGTTTTTGAGCCAAATTTTATTTGATGTTTTCCCCACACACTCACTCCACATAGAATTCATGGCTACATCAATTATGTTGTTGAAAAGAAGCTTGAATGTAATTTCTCATCATAAATTTGATATTATTTACATCCAAAATATTGTTAAATGTGATTTTCTTAACTGATACACTATAGTTGCATAAGTTATGGACTCAAAAGTGAGGGGTGGACGCAAAGAAAATTAAATAATTGGTATGAACTACATGAATTATGTAATTTCTTAATGGTAGCTTGTTCCTAAGGAGCTCGGGGTAGTGTTTAATGATTATAGTATAGTTTTCTATAGTTTATTCCTCGTCTCTCTTAGAAATTATGAAAATAGTATGCTTTTAGTTTTTCATAGGAATTAAACAATTTTGTATTTAGAACTTTGCATCCAATTACTCAATGTAGGAAATAATACCCTTTTTGGTCTAAAATTTCTATGGATGCTCTATTTAACATATTGAGAATGGGAATTTTCATGTAAAATAAACTTTTACTCCTTTGATTGTGCACACCAACTTTAGTTATGGCTTAATATGCCAAAGCAACGAGTTAAATAGATTTAAAAAATCTGCAAATTATATATAATTTATCTTTCCCTATTGTATTTGTCATCTTTTTATGACATTTTTACATATTTTAAATTCAATTTAAATGGATTAAAATAGAATGCATAGATATTAGAGGAAAGAGAGGAGATAATTTATTTAAGGGACGAAGGAGGGGGTACTCCCTTTCATTATGTTTAAGGATATGTTGTTAAATGCATCCATTAGGAAAGAGGTTAGCTAATGAACTTGTGTTTTTCCCCATTTAATTAACTTGCTACGTGTTTCTTCCTCTTAATCATACTTTCACCATTGTTTGTGAAGGTGTGCCCAATGTTTATAGCACCTCTAATCATAAGGATACTAGAATTTTGTCCCAGATTTTGTCCTTATCCAATTCCTGATAATGTTTCTGAAGCTTAGACTCACAAGTTAGATAAATAAATTTGTAGTTGTCATCTTGTCCTCGTTATTTATTACTGACTCTGACTTTCACACTTGCTAAGTATAGTAATTAAGTTCTTTTAATCTTCTTGTTTTCATACAATAAAGAAATATTTTTCCTAAATTAACCTCAAATTATATTAGTTGAAAATGATGGTTAGGTTTGAAATGGTATCATTAAATAAGGTTTAGGGAATGAGATATGCTTATACTTAAGTCTACCCAAAATGACCACCTTTTACTTATATTTGAGTAATAAAGGATTCTAGTTTGATACTTCATACATGCCTCGCGAAAATAATGGATAAATTAACAATGTTGTAACTTGTATTGCTATTTCTGTTTTATGCTTCACGTGGTTTTATGGAACATATTCTATTATGCATGTTGTGACTCTTGTAAATTAGAAGCTTCTTAGTCTTAATCTTGTAAGTGTTCAACTGCCTTAGCTCTTTGGTCTCATACTTTCGGATGTTTTGCATGTTATTTACTCAAAAAGCTTAATGTAAGACCCGAAAAAATATTATAATAAAAGAAAAACACATAGGAAAATTAATGGCTTGATTAATATTGTTGATTTATTTAATTTAATTATGTTATTAAATTATGAAATATGAAATAATTATTATTTGAGTGATTTAAGTTATTGTTGTATTTATAATAATTATTTAAGTGATTTAAGTTATTTTTTTATTTATTTTTAAATTTTAATATTATATGTAATGTTGAGAATATGTGTATATAATTAAGTAGTGCATATTTTAAATTGGAAAAGTAATTGGCTTCGTGGCTGGAAACTGAATGTGCGCATGCAGGCTCTTCGGTTCGAACTTGGCTGTATTTATTTAGTTTCTTTTATTTTTCTCACTTCTCTTTTAGTGGGGCCCACGAGAAATTTTAGTTTTTCTCTCTCCTCAAATTTGTTTCTAATACTCCAGTGCTTATTTCATTCATTTTTCTCCTTGCTCCCAATATATTCGGATGATGAAAACAATGGTTTTTTTGTATTTCGGGGTCCATTTAAATTGTAATTTGTAAGAAGGGGTTCGTTGAATTTTTTTTTTATAAAAAAGGGTCAAGTCGTCAGGGTGGAAGACGACACTACAAATGAAATCGTCCTCCACCCTACCGGTTTCTTTTTTCTTTTTTCGAGAAGCAAAACCGTGATATAAGAGACCGATTTCTATTCATCTGAAAAAGTGAAGTCGTCCTTGTACATGACGACTTCACTTTTCAGTTTTTTTATTTTATATACTTTTTTAACGTTTCAGTATTATAACTTACTCTACCATGGCGTGGATCCTCTCTGTAAGCCAACGAAGACCACCTTCAATCTCCTACGAACCGCTATAATTGTTACAACCTTCTGCTTCTGTATTTCTTGCCATAAATGCACTTGGAATTATAGTCTTGTATTTCTTGCCATCATGCCATGAATGCACTTGGAATTATAGCCTTTTCTTTCATAGGTCACAATTTAGCCCTGAAAATTCAGTCCACAGTGCCTTAAACTTTTAAACACCCAGCTGGTGTGCCAATGTGGAAAGGAGCCAAGGTTGCTTATTTCTTCATTGCAATGTGCCTCTTCCCAATTGCTATTGGTGGCTTTTGGGCCTACAGAAACCAAATGCCCTCGGAAGGGATTCTCCTTGCATTAACTTTCCTTCTTGTTGTGTTTAATTGATTGAACATTTTTCAGATATATTTGATGTTTGCTTTTGATAGTTTTGAAGCTGGTTACACGAGCAGGAAAAACTATCCCGTTAAAAATTGAAAAGTGAAGTCGTCATGTGCGAGGACGACTTCACTTTTCAAGTGAATAGAAACCGGCCTCCCACAGTACGATTTTGCTTTAAAAAGAAAAAAGAAAGAAAACCGATAGGGTGGGGGACGACTTCACCTGTAATGTCATCGCTTACCCTACCGGTTTGACCCTATTTTACAAAAAAAAAATTGAACAGACCCTTTTTTACAAATTTCACTTTAAATGAACCCCGATATACAAAAAAGCCTAAAAACAGCATCATACCCTACACTTCGTTTCTGCTTTATTTTTCCGCTAATCATTACTCTTAGCACAAGTTGAAGAAAACAACCAAATCTTATATTTTATTTTGTAAATATAAACAGAAAATGCTAAGAAAAATAGGAGATAAATTTAGTTTTAAACATTAGGGTTTTGGAGAGGGAGAGAACGAGAATTTAGAGAGAAAGAGACCGAGAGAAGCCATGGAGAAGTGAAATGAGACAGCGAAGTAGATGTTTGGAAGAACTTCATGAGGTAGGGGAAGCCAACCTTGTTTTCTTCTTTTGTTTTGTTTGTTTGATGAATGAAACTTGAAAATCATGCATGTGTAATGTAGGGAGAAGTTAATCTTTTGTATACTGTCATTGCTGCCATGGATTATGTGGTTATGTTATCATTCCAATATTACATGAAGCTTTGTGATGATTTATACGTGTGCATGGTGCCACTGTTTTTAATTGCATTATTCTTCTCTTCTTTCATGCATGAGGGGCAGCCACAGGTGATGGCTTAGTCAAGAGTTAATGGTATAGAAGAGTGTAGCGCAGAACATGCGTCGCTACATGTTCTTTGCGGGTTCCGTTTTTGTTTTTGGTGCATGTGGGAGCTTGCACTTGTCCATTCTCCTTGGCTGCCATAGCGTCAAACCTTGGTTTGGTTAATTGGGTTCTTTGTGAAAGTGGGTTCTATGTGAAAGTGGGTTCTATGTGAGAGAGGGTTCTATTAACATGCAATTCATTTTTCATTCTTCCGGTTACTCATGGTGCAAGGGTACACGAAATTCACTTTTCTCTCTCCTCTTAAAATCTTTCTCTTTCTTTTCTCTTTCCTTATTTCCGTTTGGTGCAGATATCTCTATATTCGCGTTTCCTTCTCAATGGCATGATTCCTTTTTCTTTCTTTTTCTCTTGGCAACCTAAAGTGTTAAAAGCTTGTATAAGTGATGGGATGGTGGGGCCGAGAGTTTTGTGTTCCAGGGGTACCAAACATAAGACTTAAAAATTTGGATTAGTGTTATGATGTTTTGTTATTTGGTGGGACCCATAGGACTTTTGTTTTATTCTTTACAATTCATGGTGCAGGTAGACATGTCAAAGTGAGCCAACCTGGCTTACACGGGTTGGCTCACCACGAGCCAGGTTGAAAATGAGTGAACCCAATCCGGTTCAGTTTATGGTGAGCCAGAAATTTTACAACCCTGCTCAACCCATCACGGGTTGGTGGGTTAAGTGGGTTGGCTCACCAACCCACATAAAAAAATTATTTATTTATTTTTAAGTATTCAAATATTTAAATAATTTTTTAAGCAACCAATAAGATGAAAATCACAATAAAATAAAGAACCAATGTCTTCATCATGCTCACCACCAATATATGATGAATTGTTTCCAAGAAAGTATCCATATAATTCAAGAAAACATGGCTAACATTTCATATTTTCTGTCATGGTAATTTAGAAAACATTGTTTATAAGACGGTTGCTTGAGTAATTTACTATGAAGATTATAGTTAAAGATTAAAGTATTAACGTATATAACTTGACAATCAAATTAATTAAACATTCAAACTATTCAAATACGATTGAGCAATATTCTTGCATTTAAAAATATGAAATTGTGAATCTATATAATTAGGAGTAGTAAATAATTATTAAAAAAAATAAAAAAAAATTGTAAAAAAATGTTGGTAGGTTAAGTGGGTCAACCCACCTTCAAGCCGGTTCGAACCTGTTTAACCTGTGGGTTAAGTGAGCCGGGTTGAGTTTAACTCACTTTTGGAAAAATTGATTTTTTCTCAACCCAACCTGGCTCGAACCCGTGGTGAGCCGGGTTGACTCATGGGTCAAAACCCATTTTGACATCTCTAGGTGCAGGCTTGACTTCCTATTTCATCACATATAGCATGGGGTTTCTCTTTGGTTTTATTAATGAGTCATGTATTAGTTTTTCTCTTTCTTCTTTTCTATTCTCTCTCTCACGTAAATGAATGGGTTCATGCATTAGTTTTTCCCTTTCTTCTTTTCTATTCTCTCTCTCACTTAAATGAATGGGTTCTAACTTTGGAATTGGTGGGCCACACATATATGTTAATGTTTTAGTTGTAGGGGTACAATATGTTTATTATATAGGTTTCTCATGTTTTTAGGAGGTTAGGTTGGTGCATGTGTGCGTGAGTGCAGCCTTTTGTTCCATGCGTTCAAATGAATCATGTGATAGTTTTCTCTTTCATCCTTTTTCTATGCTATTTCGAGTATAGGCATAGCATGTGTATACGTTTATTTTGAGATGGGACCGTATGCATGCAGGTAGGTGGGGAGAGAAAGATTAAGTGAGGATGTTAGATGTTTGGTTTATTTTTCTTTCATTGTTTAAATTTTTGGTTCTCTTTAATTTCTCATATTTTTGGTTGGTGTTTTTCATTTGGTGTTACTAATTATTTTATGTGTTAATGTGTTGGTGGGATATTATGAGATGGGTGGTCCTTCTTGGTTTTCATGGGTTGCATGGTTATGGAGTTAAAGTGGTTGTTTGAGGATAATTACTTGAGTGTGATTTTATATTGTGTTTGAATGAATGTCACTCATGGGGTTCATTGTATGAATGTATTATTTGATAAGTTGATGGGTTTATATTATGGTTTATTTCCCATGCATGATGTGATGGTGAGTACTTTGTTGGCAATATGAAATTCTTATGTGTTGCATGTTGAAAGTGTTTTGCTTTGCTTGAAAGCTCTTGGTGGAATTTAATGAAGATTTTAAATGAATGTGATGCTATGTTTGGTTTAGTATGATTGTTTGGATTTGGGGTTTGTGTGTTCAAACCAAGCATGGATTGTGATCATAAAGTTTTCGTGTTACTTGAATGCGACGTTGAGTATTATTGGACAAGTTTTATTTATGAATTTCTTTTATGAATATCATTGTTTATGGTTAGCTTACCCCTATTTGTTTGTTTGTGTGTTTGTTGTATGTGCAATGATCGTATAACGTGTATGTTATACGAGAGCAGATGATATTGCAGATAATCTTGGCATGGAGTAGATTGACGAGAGGCTGGGGTGGACTTGGGAGTTTTTATAATATATTTAGTTGTTTTAAATCAGATACTATAAATTATGTAATTTTCTTTTATTCCAAATGTTATTGGAAGTTTTTGACAAAGTGACATTTTTAATTATGTAAGTTAAATTAAAATATAGGTTTTTTTATTAATACATTTTCAATGATAATACTTTTTCCGCCAAACGTGTTCATTTTCTAACTATCTGTGATATCCCAAAATTTGGGGTGTTACACTTAACATTTTCTTGTGTTGGGGAATGTGATTTCCACCATCCACATAAAGTATCATTTTTATTCTTCATTTTCTGTGTTTTTTCTTCAACGGTGAATTAACAATAATATGGAAAAGTATTTAAATTAGTAAATCTATGCAGGAGATAGTCTTGGACAGATAACATCACACAAGGTAGGGATTTTTAAGGTATTAAAATTCTACCCAACCAACCAAACTTGCGCACTGACTTTTATGGAAATCAGTTGATTTTTGTAGTACTTTCTTTTTATTTAATAAACTTGTAACATGTTCAACTTTTTCTTAAACCATCATTTTGGATGGAGTTATTGTTGGTTTTAGATGTAGATTCTTAGTTATTCATTTGGATTATATATATATTGTTAATTATGACTTGATTTTGGACGTACTATTAGAACTTTATTAGATTGTTATGTACACAAACTTTACTTGAATTAGTGTTGGTAAAATTTTATTTCATTTAACTTTATTATAATTGGGTTATAGCAATATAAAAAAAATTGTTATGGTACATGTTAATTACATACGGATCTCTCCATTGGAAATGTCACTCATCAGTCACATATAGATTTATTTCATGAGTAAAATCTAAATTATTACATATGAATCTATTTCTATATATAATGTTCTCATTTGTTACATACGGATTTGTTTTGTGGGTAATGACCTCATCTGTTATATACAGATTTATTTCGTATGTAACATTACATACGAAAATTTTTCCGTATGTAAATTACTTACGTCTATTTTACATACGACATTCTTCCATATATAATTCATCGGAATTATTCAATTACATACGAATTTAAGACTTTACATACAAATTTTGTTTGTATGGAGAATTACATACAGATTTTATTTGGTGGTTATGTATGGAGAATTAATTGTATTTTAAAATATGGAATTATAAAGGGGTAATTTCGTTCTTAGGGATGGAATATGATAACAAGTTTCTTTAATAGTTGAATTCATGGTGGTAATGTGAAATGTATCGTTTGGGATTAAGTTTATAGGGTAAGGAAAGATATTTTTGTGTCTATGATTCCTATCAATTTTTTTGGTGAATGTGAGACGAGATGGATGGAAAATTCGCTTTGATGGTAGGGTTAAGATGTTTAATCTATTTAATTTAATTTTTTGTTTGGAGGAATAAATGGGGAAATTAGGGATTTTTTATCTCCATCTTGTTAAAATGTGAATTTATTTGAGGTTAGAGCAACAGTTGTAAATAGAACTTGTTTTTCCTTTGGAGTGTTAATTGTGGTTGAAGTAAGCACGATTTGATAATGGGTTTGTAGTTATGGTTGTGGAATTTTTGTGAAGTGCAGGGCGTTGGAGGTAAGATTTTATGAGTTTACTAAGAATCCATTAGTTGTGTCAATGCTTTAGTGAATTTTAGTTCTTGGTTTTCATTTTTAAAGTCAAATCCACAAGTTGTGGGAAAATCACTGGTCATTTGTGGAACCCGCTCTTTTGACTCTTGTATATTTGAAGCCAAACCCACGGGTATGGAAGAATCCACAAGTCACTTGTGGAACTCGCTGGTTCACATTTTGTTTTCTAGAGCTGAATCCATAGGTTGTGGAAAAATCCACTCATCACACGTGGAACTTTCTGTTTTGTTGTTGTGGTTTGTTTTAACATGATGTTGTTATATGTTTAAATCCTAAACTGTAAGGAAATAATGCTTGGGGTATACTATGATAATGATTTATGATGATGCGACATGATATGATGTAATTGCATGATGAGTTAAGGTATGTTTGATATTGTGATGAGGTATGATATGTATGGGTGTACATGTGTGATGAGATAGTATGAACTCTTTGATAGTTGTAAAGCCAATATGGTTTCTTTACCTCAACGACTTTGTCGAGTCAGGGTAAGGGGTTTCGTTCCTTGGTAATTCTTTTGCATAAGCTTAGCAAGAGTGCTCCACCCAAGGCTTTATCGAGCGAGTGGAGTTGTTGTTAGTAAGTCTATGAAAAGCAGGGGAAAGGATTTTTCCAAGAGGTGTTGGTGTGCAAGAAAAATATAATGGTTGGCTATGAGAGAGTGATATGTTATTAATATTACTTGGTGGTAATATTTCGATGAGTTCAAGTTGTGGTGTTGAGAACATGTATCAGTCACTTTTTTTTATGAATGAGTTATGTTACATTTTAATATGAATCAGTCGGGTATCCGTTATGTGGGTACCCGCCTATTTTTTTCATATCCGCGGGTATTCACGGGTACCCACGGTTATTTACAAAATTATTTAAAAATAAATATTTAATCATAAATTCAAATAAAATAAAATAAAATACATCACTGTCATAAATTTTAAATAAAGTTCAAACAAACTCAAGTTCATAAAAGTCCAAATAATTATAAAAATAAATATAAAATGACGTTCAACACAATGGAAATCCTTCTTTAATTACTGCTTTGATAAACAAGCACACTTTGTCCGATTGATTCATGCAAAATAATCAAATAATAAACCTCAACTGTCATGTGCCAAGTATTCTTATTTTAATTCCATCCGTTGACAACAAGCATACCATAAACGTCACTATCTATATAGGGTTTCATGTATATGCCCAATTTCAAAGAAGGGAAAAAGAAGAATGTCAAGGGGTGTTCTTGGAAGACAACAACGTACCAATACTTGAAGCGCAAAGAATGAAGATAGAAGACAAGATGTGTCAACTTAGAAAAAAATTAGGTCAGAATGTTGTTTACTAATATATATATATATATATATATATATATATATATATATATATATATATATATATATATATATA
>Ga0214544_1010605_pt1 | contig 13423 bp, 4 predicted proteins | sample CNSS3metaG_FD_160074 | JGI IMG/M metagenome (GOLD analysis project Ga0214544, IMG submission 160074) | Root nodule microbial communities from cowpea collected in UCLA plant growth center, Los Angeles, California, USA - CNSS3 | ecosystem: Host-associated > Plants > Roots > Nodule | place: USA...
GTAAACCCTTTGAGGTTTACTGTGATGCCTCTCATCAGGGATTGGGATGTGTTCTGATGCAAGAACGGAGAGTGGTGGCCTACGCCTCACGGCAGTTGAAGAATCATGAGAAGAACTACCCCACGCACGATTTGGAGTTAGCAGCAGTGGTGTTTGCACTAAAGATCTGGAGACACTATCTGTATGGTGCACAATTTCAGGTTTTTAGTGACCATAAGAGTTTGAAGTATCTGTTTGACCAGAAGGAGTTGAACATGAGGCAGAGGCGGTGGATGGAGTTCCTCAAAGACTTTGACTTTGAGTTGTTGTACCACCCGGGGAAGACGAACGTGGTGGCTGATGCCTTAAGCAGAAAGGCAGTTCACGCATCTCACATGATGATTCGAGAGTTAGATTTGGTGGAACAGTTTAGAGACATGAGGTTGCAGGTGATCTTAGATGAGGGAGTCATTAGATGTAACCATCTCACGGTGTCTAATGACTTTCTTAAGCTGATAAGGGAGAAGCAACAGTCGGACCCCACGCTACAGAAGACAGTAGGGTTACTTGGTACTGAGAAAGCCAAGGATTTCTTGATGGGAAGTGATGGGGTACTGAGATTCAGAGGTAGGGTTTGTATACCCGAAGATGTAGAGCTGAAGGGTATGATTCTGGAGGAAGGACACAAGAGCCGTTTTAGCATGCACCCAGGCATGACTAAAATGTATCACGACCTGAAAGAATCGTTTTGGTGGTCGGGTATGAAGCAAGATGTCGCTCGATACGTATCGTCATGTTTAACTTGTCAGAAGGCTAAGATAGAACACCAGAGACCGGGAGGGATGCTTCAGCAGCTCGAGATACCCGAGTGGAAATGGGATAGCATTGCTATGGACTTTGTCACCCATTTGCCTCGGACCGTGAAGAACCACGATGCTATATGGGTGATAGTAGACCGTCTCACCAAGAGTGCTCACTTCTTAGCAGTGAATTTGAGGATGCCTATGGTGAAGCTAGCACAGTTGTATATCAGTGAGGTCGTGAGGTTGCATGGTGTGCCATCGAGTATAGTCTCCGATAGAGACCCAAGATTCACCTCTCGCTTTTGGCAGACGTTGCAAGACGCTATGGGTAGCAGATTGGCTATGAGCTCCGCCTATCACCCCCAGACTGATGGGCAGTCTGAGAGAACCATCCAGTCTCTTGAGGATCTCTTGCGGACGTGCGTGCTGGATCATCTGGGTGCGTGGGATGGGATCCTGCCGTTGGTGGAGTTTACATACAACAATAGCTTTCACACCAGTATTGGCATGGCACCTTATGAGGCCCTTTATGGCAGGAGATGTAGGACGCCTTTGTGCTGGTATCAGGATGGGGAATCAGTGGTGGTGGGACCAGAGCTTCTGAGGCAGACTACGGAGAAGGTCAAGCTCATACAAGAAAGGATGAAGGCATCTCAAAGCAGACAGAAATCATATGCTGATCAGAGGAGAAGACCTTTAGAGTTTGAACCAGGGGACCATGTTTTCTTGAGGATTACCCCGACTACTGGCGTGGGGAGAGCCATCCGTCAGAAGAAGTTGTCTCCTAGATTCATCGGTCCATACCAGATTCTGAGAAGAATTGGACCAGTGGCATATGAAATTGCCCTACCTCCTCCCTTGGCCAACCTCCACTCGGTGTTCCATGTTTCACAGCTCAGAAAATATGTTCCCGACCCTTCCCATGTACTTGAGATTGAAGATCTACAGATCAGGGGAGATCTCACAGTAGAGGTTCAGCCCGTGGGTTTAGGAGATATTCAGTTGATGCAGCTAAAAGGGAAATCCATCAGACTAGTCCAGGTTATTTGGGACAAGAGGACAGGTGATTCCACTTGGGAATTAGAAGAAAATGTGAGGAAGTCATATCCACACTTGTTCTCTGGTAAGTTTCAATTTTCGGGTCGAAAATTTTTGTAGTTGGGGGGAATATGAGACCCCAATATTAAGCTCTCTTTCTCTACCACTCTCACTCACTGAAAACACTCTCAGACCCCAACTCACCATCACTCTGCACTAACCCCTTCCTCTCCTCTCAACCAGAATTCACCCTCCAACTTTGATCCACCTTTCTTCTTGATTTCAGCAGACCAATTAGAAGGAGCAGCTGATACCTTCCTCTTGACTAAATCTCCATCCACTCAAAGTAAGTAGAAATTCCTTCTCATTTCTCAATAATTTCGAATTCTGGAGGTTGTCTTCGAGCCAGGCAGAATTAGGGCCCTACCCTCACTGTGTGAACTTTCATTTCAGTCTCTTAGGTGGTGAATTGGAGTGCCTCACTGTGAGAAGCCATAATAGGGGATTAGTGAGCAATTAAGGTAAGGGAAGCTAACTCTTTAGCTCATTTTGGTGTGGATTGTGTTTGTGAACGTTTTGAGTGCTTGACTGTCCGTTGAATTGATGTTGGATGTTGCTGGTGTGTGGTTTTGGGCGAGGGATGAGTTTGGGCGAGTTTGCATGTGAAGAACAGGGAAGATTTCCTGATATTTTCGCCTAGGCGAGTTACTCTCGCCTGAGCGAGAATATCAGAAGAGGAACCCTGCCACTGCACGAAATCTCGCCTAGGCGAGTTGGATGTCGCTTGAGCGAGACGACCTCTCGCTTAGGCGAGCCAGCTTCGCCTGAGCGAGAATTCGTCCAGAACTTCCTTTTTCCACTGTAAGGGCTCTCGCCCAGGCGAGGATAGCCCGCCTAAGCGAGATAACCTCTCTAGCTTAGGCGAGACCCTCTAGCCTAAGCGAGATTCCCTGCAGAATACTGTTTTTCCACTGTTTTGCTTACTTGATGCTTGATTGGATGCTTTAATATGATGAGGGTTGATAATGTATGAGATTTTTTATGCATGTTAAACTGTATGCAGACATTGGGTGTGAATGTGATGTGAATGAAGTATGTTATAGTTAGGATCTCAAGGGAAATCCTATAGTATGTGATTTAGTGAATGTAAGGGCATGAGGACTCAGATTGGTGATATCCTGACGTTTCCAGTAACCATTGAGACTCAAATAGAGTGTGATGGATTACGTCGGGGGAAGTAGCAGGAGGTCCTGGTCTATGATTCCGATCCATCATAGAGGTGATGGGATTTACCTTGAGAGTGGTTGGGTGAATACCCCTTGTGCCTGAGACTCTGCAGAGTTAAGGGACCACTTCAAGTGCAAATCACCAAGAGCTCCAATGCCACTTACATAATCCGGATATCGAGTCTAGAATGAGGTGTGGTGTCATGGTCAGAATTAATTGGATGAGTTAATGAATTGTGGAATAGAAGTTTGTTTTCCGTCTTAGTATAAATTGTTTGATTTGTTCCTTGTCCAAGTTAGCTTACCCTTCTAGTTTTATGGTGTTCTGTGTGTTTTCTACTTCTGCTATGATCGTCCTTATTGAATGGCGTGAGCAGATAAGAGTGCAGGTGAAGGTACACCATTCCCGGACCGACGTTGAGTGAGTTCCTAGACGTTTCACAGCTGTAGTAGCCACCTGTTTCTTTAGTATATGTTAGGGTGTTTTGTAACCTTAGTGATGTGGCTGTTCATGTTGATCAGTGTATGCCTTTCTTTTGGATGACTGTACTAGATTATGTTGGCCTATGTTATCATCTGCTCCTGAACTATTAAAATTTGAATGTTTTGTTAATAGTGTAAAAACTATAAAAACGGGATGTTACAATTTTGGTATCAGAGCAGTGATTTCTCTAGGATCTGTAGGTGTGAGCTTGCTTAGCTTCTGTTGTGTGTTCCTTATAGCGTGTTTGGCTTGAGTTGTTGTACCTGTCGACTAATCTGATGGTTCCTCCTAGTGTGTTCAGAGCTATGGCACCTAGACCTCCTCCACCCCCTGTTCCCAACCCAGATAATCCTCACTGGGTGGGAGCAATTGAGGCGATGATAGCAGCCATGCAGCAGCAGAATGCTAACATGGTGAATCAGCAGAATCTAGCCTTGCAGCAGATGGAGTCTGCAAGACTAGCAGCAGAAGCAGCCCAGCAAAGGCACATGGAAGCTCTACATCAGATAGGGGAAAGCCGTGCAGCCGCTGGTACTTCCCAAGCTTCACTGCCCCGAGTGCAAGAGTGGAGTTTGGAGGATTTCCTGCAACATCATCCATCCCGCTTTGATGGTAAAGTTAGCCCGGATGAAGCTGACCAGTGGATACGGGACATGGAACGAATCTATGATGCTAAGAGATGTCCTGCAGAGAACAGGCTTGCTTACACTGAGTACCTTCTTGCTGGAGAGGCCGTGCATTGGTGGTCCAGCATGAAGATGATGTTGGAGGACAGCCACGAGACCATCACATGGGAACTGTTTAAGAAGAAGTTCTATGCTGAATTCTTCCCAGATAGTGTGAGGTATGCGAAGGAGATTGAGTTCTTGCAGCTGATGCAAGGAGATATGTCAGTGTCGGAGTACGCTGAAAAGTTCAAACACTTGGGTAGATTTCACACCCTGAAGATGGCAGAAGACTGGCAGTGTAGGAAGTTTGAAAATGGATTGAGGGGTGACCTCAAGCTCATGGTGGCCCCGCTTTCTATCAAGGAATTCCCTGCCTTGGTAGAAAAGGCGAGAGTGATGGAGAAGCTTAAGGCTGAAGTTGAAGATCAACAGAAGTCTCAGCCGAAGGTGGGAGGACCATCTGGGTCCACGAGCAGACATGATGACCGAAGGAAGCCATACTCTAGGCCTCAGCCCCAGGGGCCCAGGAGATTCCCGCATCAGCCCCAGCAGTCACAGCCTTTTAGGCCACAGTGCTTCCACTGTAGGGGGCCCCATCTGAGGAGCGCCTGCCCCCAGCTTCCTGATAGGAGGACATGCCATAGATGCGGCCAGGTGGGCCACTTCATCAAGGATTGCCCAGCTGATAGGAGTACAGTGTCGAGGCCTCCATCACAGCCCCAGTCACAGCCGTCGCGGGGAGGTGCGAGACCACAGGCAGTGGGCAGAGTGTATGCCGTGACGGGTGCAGAGGCAGCTGGATCAGGTAACCTTATCATCGGGTCTTGTGTGATAGCTGGTAGGAGCTTGCATGTTCTGTTTGATTCGGGGGCGACACATTCTTTTGTGTCGGAGTCTAGAGTAGTGGAGTTGGGTCTTCCGGTGAAGGAGCTCCAGTATGACCTGGTGGTGTCCACACCTGCTTCTGGGTTGGTCAGAACCTCGACCATGTGTGCTAGGTGCAAGATCGAGGTTGAGGGGCGCAAGTACAGAGTAAACCTCATCTGCTTGCCCTTGGTGGGGCTAGATGTCATCTTAGGGATGGATTGGCTGTCTGCCAATCGCATTCTCATCGACTGCAACGAAAGGAAAGTGTTGTTTCCTAGCTTAGAAGATGAAGACCTGTTGGTGTCCTCACAGCAGGCGGACAAGGCCATGAAGGAAGGATCTCAATGCTTCTTGATTCTAACCCAGTTATCCGTGGAGACCGAGGTTGGACCCTTGGAGGTGCCTGTAGTGGGGGATTTCTCGGATGTGTTTCCTGAGGAAGTGCCTGGCCTACCCCCTACTAGGGAGATAGAGTTCTCCATTGACCTGGTGCCAGGAGCAGGACCAGTGTCTATAGCACCCTATAGAATGGCTCCTGCTGAGTTGGTAGAGTTAAAGAAACAGATTGAAGAGCTGCTAGAAAAACAGTTTATCAGGCCGAGCGTATCACCTTGGGGAGCGCCGGTGTTGCTGGTTAAAAAGAAGGATGGTAGTTCCAGACTCTGTGTGGATTACCGACAACTGAATAAGTTAACCATCAAAAACAAGTACCCTCTGCCCAGGATTGACGACTTGATGGATCAGTTGCACGGTGCTGCAGTGTTCTCCAAGATTGATTTGAGGTCAGGATACCATCAGATTCGAGTCAAGTCTGATGACGTGCAGAAGACCGCTTTCAGGTCTAGATACGGACACTACGAGTATGTGGTGATGCCGTTTGGTGTGACTAATGCCCCCGCTTTGTTCATGGACTACATGAACCGAATCTTCAGGCCATTCCTAGACAAGTTTGTGGTGGTTTTCATAGATGATATCTTGATTTACTCGCGGACTCCAGAGGAACATGCGGAGCATCTGAAGATAGTTCTGAGCATACTGAGGGAGAAGCAGTTGTATGCAAAATGGTCAAAATGTGAGTTTTGGATGACCTCGGTTCAGTTCTTGGGGCACATGATATCGGCTCAGGGCATAGCAGTAGATCCGTCTAAAGTAGAAGCTGTGCTAAATTGGGAACGCCCTAAGTCAGTGACTGAAGTAAGGAGCTTTGTGGGGTTGGCAGGTTACTATAGGAGATTCATTGAAGGATTCTCCAGAATAGCAGCACCCTTGACCCAGTTGACCCGCAAGGATCAACCGTTTGCTTGGACCGACCGGTGTGAAGAGAGCTTCCTAAAGCTAAAGCAAAAGTTAACTAGCGCCCCAGTGTTGGTGATTCCTGATGCTAGTAAACCCTTTGAGGTTTACTGTGATGCCTCTCATCAGGGATTGGGATGTGTTCTGATGCAAGAACGGAGAGTGGTGGCCTACGCCTCACGGCAGTTGAAGAATCATGAGAAGAACTACCCCACGCACGATTTGGAGTTAGCAGCAGTGGTGTTTGCACTAAAGATCTGGAGACACTATCTGTATGGTGCACAATTTCAGGTTTTTAGTGACCATAAGAGTTTGAAGTATCTGTTTGACCAGAAGGAGTTGAACATGAGGCAGAGGCGGTGGATGGAGTTCCTCAAAGACTTTGACTTTGAGTTGTTGTACCACCCGGGGAAGACGAACGTGGTGGCTGATGCCTTAAGCAGAAAGGCAGTTCACGCATCTCACATGATGATTCGAGAGTTAGATTTGGTGGAACAGTTTAGAGACATGAGGTTGCAGGTGATCTTAGATGAGGGAGTCATTAGATGTAACCATCTCACGGTGTCTAATGACTTTCTTAAGCTGATAAGGGAGAAGCAACAGTCGGACCCCACGCTACAGAAGACAGTAGGGTTACTTGGTACTGAGAAAGCCAAGGATTTCTTGATGGGAAGTGATGGGGTACTGAGATTCAGAGGTAGGGTTTGTATACCCGAAGATGTAGAGCTGAAGGGTATGATTCTGGAGGAAGGACACAAGAGCCGTTTTAGCATGCACCCAGGCATGACTAAAATGTATCACGACCTGAAAGAATCGTTTTGGTGGTCGGGTATGAAGCAAGATGTCGCTCGATACGTATCGTCATGTTTAACTTGTCAGAAGGCTAAGATAGAACACCAGAGACCGGGAGGGATGCTTCAGCAGCTCGAGATACCCGAGTGGAAATGGGATAGCATTGCTATGGACTTTGTCACCCATTTGCCTCGGACCGTGAAGAACCACGATGCTATATGGGTGATAGTAGACCGTCTCACCAAGAGTGCTCACTTCTTAGCAGTGAATTTGAGGATGCCTATGGTGAAGCTAGCACAGTTGTATATCAGTGAGGTCGTGAGGTTGCATGGTGTGCCATCGAGTATAGTCTCCGATAGAGACCCAAGATTCACCTCTCGCTTTTGGCAGACGTTGCAAGACGCTATGGGTAGCAGATTGGCTATGAGCTCCGCCTATCACCCCCAGACTGATGGGCAGTCTGAGAGAACCATCCAGTCTCTTGAGGATCTCTTGCGGACGTGCGTGCTGGATCATCTGGGTGCGTGGGATGGGATCCTGCCGTTGGTGGAGTTTACATACAACAATAGCTTTCACACCAGTATTGGCATGGCACCTTATGAGGCCCTTTATGGCAGGAGATGTAGGACGCCTTTGTGCTGGTATCAGGATGGGGAATCAGTGGTGGTGGGACCAGAGCTTCTGAGGCAGACTACGGAGAAGGTCAAGCTCATACAAGAAAGGATGAAGGCATCTCAAAGCAGACAGAAATCATATGCTGATCAGAGGAGAAGACCTTTAGAGTTTGAACCAGGGGACCATGTTTTCTTGAGGATTACCCCGACTACTGGCGTGGGGAGAGCCATCCGTCAGAAGAAGTTGTCTCCTAGATTCATCGGTCCATACCAGATTCTGAGAAGAATTGGACCAGTGGCATATGAAATTGCCCTACCTCCTCCCTTGGCCAACCTCCACTCGGTGTTCCATGTTTCACAGCTCAGAAAATATGTTCCCGACCCTTCCCATGTACTTGAGATTGAAGATCTACAGATCAGGGGAGATCTCACAGTAGAGGTTCAGCCCGTGGGTTTAGGAGATATTCAGTTGATGCAGCTAAAAGGGAAATCCATCAGACTAGTCCAGGTTATTTGGGACAAGAGGACAGGTGATTCCACTTGGGAATTAGAAGAAAATGTGAGGAAGTCATATCCACACTTGTTCTCTGGTAAGTTTCAATTTTCGGGTCGAAAATTTTTGTAGTTGGGGGGAATATGAGACCCCAATATTAAGCTCTCTTTCTCTACCACTCTCACTCACTGAAAACACTCTCAGACCCCAACTCACCATCACTCTGCACTAACCCCTTCCTCTCCTCTCAACCAGAATTCACCCTCCAACTTTGATCCACCTTTCTTCTTGATTTCAGCAGACCAATTAGAAGGAGCAGCTGATACCTTCCTCTTGACTAAATCTCCATCCACTCAAAGTAAGTAGAAATTCCTTCTCATTTCTCAATAATTTCGAATTCTGGAGGTTGTCTTCGAGCCAGGCAGAATTAGGGCCCTACCCTCACTGTGTGAACTTTCATTTCAGTCTCTTAGGTGGTGAATTGGAGTGCCTCACTGTGAGAAGCCATAATAGGGGATTAGTGAGCAATTAAGGTAAGGGAAGCTAACTCTTTAGCTCATTTTGGTGTGGATTGTGTTTGTGAACGTTTTGAGTGCTTGACTGTCCGTTGAATTGATGTTGGATGTTGCTGGTGTGTGGTTTTGGGCGAGGGATGAGTTTGGGCGAGTTTGCATGTGAAGAACAGGGAAGATTTCCTGATATTTTCGCCTAGGCGAGTTACTCTCGCCTGAGCGAGAATATCAGAAGAGGAACCCTGCCACTGCACGAAATCTCGCCTAGGCGAGTTGGATGTCGCTTGAGCGAGACGACCTCTCGCTTAGGCGAGCCAGCTTCGCCTGAGCGAGAATTCGTCCAGAACTTCCTTTTTCCACTGTAAGGGCTCTCGCCCAGGCGAGGATAGCCCGCCTAAGCGAGATAACCTCTCTAGCTTAGGCGAGACCCTCTAGCCTAAGCGAGATTCCCTGCAGAATACTGTTTTTCCACTGTTTTGCTTACTTGATGCTTGATTGGATGCTTTAATATGATGAGGGTTGATAATGTATGAGATTTTTTATGCATGTTAAACTGTATGCAGACATTGGGTGTGAATGTGATGTGAATGAAGTATGTTATAGTTAGGATCTCAAGGGAAATCCTATAGTATGTGATTTAGTGAATGTAAGGGCATGAGGACTCAGATTGGTGATATCCTGACGTTTCCAGTAACCATTGAGACTCAAATAGAGTGTGATGGATTACGTCGGGGGAAGTAGCAGGAGGTCCTGGTCTATGATTCCGATCCATCATAGAGGTGATGGGATTTACCTTGAGAGTGGTTGGGTGAATACCCCTTGTGCCTGAGACTCTGCAGAGTTAAGGGACCACTTCAAGTGCAAATCACCAAGAGCTCCAATGCCACTTACATAATCCGGATATCGAGTCTAGAATGAGGTGTGGTGTCATGGTCAGAATTAATTGGATGAGTTAATGAATTGTGGAATAGAAGTTTGTTTTCCGTCTTAGTATAAATTGTTTGATTTGTTCCTTGTCCAAGTTAGCTTACCCTTCTAGTTTTATGGTGTTCTGTGTGTTTTCTACTTCTGCTATGATCGTCCTTATTGAATGGCGTGAGCAGATAAGAGTGCAGGTGAAGGTACACCATTCCCGGACCGACGTTGAGTGAGTTCCTAGACGTTTCACAGCTGTAGTAGCCACCTGTTTCTTTAGTATATGTTAGGGTGTTTTGTAACCTTAGTGATGTGGCTGTTCATGTTGATCAGTGTATGCCTTTCTTTTGGATGACTGTACTAGATTATGTTGGCCTATGTTATCATCTGCTCCTGAACTATTAAAATTTGAATGTTTTGTTAATAGTGTAAAAACTATAAAAACGGGATGTTACATATATATATATATATATAAATATATTAAAAATAAAATAAATATGACTATAATTTTTTCTATGTTTAAATAAATCGATACATACCAATATTATAATTTAAATTATAAATATGTATAAATTAAATTCTAATTAAAGAGCATGTTTGTTTTTTATTGGAAGAAAAAAATCAGTTTTAATAAAAATAAATGAATTTATTACATTAATATCATTCCATTGTTTATGATTGTATTTTCTTATTTCTTTTGTCCAAAACAAGTTTAGAATGCAAATGTTCTAATAATAACAAATGAAATGAGGTGATACATGAAAATATGGTTAGTATCACAATCATTTACGTAAATCTCTTTTGATAAAAAAATTGAATATTTTAAATATTGATAACTATTATTAAATTATAAGCACCTAAAAGATAGTTAAGAACAAAATTAATTTTTATGGGTTTATTGTTTTATTAACAATCGGGTTATTACGAGATTATTTGTTAATGTTTAATCTCATGTTCGAGATATACCTCGCCATGAAAGTGTGTGTTAGGAATTATACAATGATTAAATATAAGACTAATTCACATTATATAAGTGGGTGTAAGCCTCATCTTATAAACTGATTTTGTGAGATCGATTTAGGAATAAAGTTCACTTCTTAAATTGGTATCAGAGTCATAGTTAGAATATATTTTAACAAGATTTGTTGTTTGTTGGATACTATCGGATGTCTAGTCCCATGTCGAGATATATATACCTTGACGTAAGGGGTGTGTTGGAAGGCTCATATCAACAAAGATAAGGTCAATTCACAGATATATAAGTAGGTGCAAACTTAACCTTACAAGTCAGTTTTATGTGGTTGAGTTAGGCTTAAAGTCCACTTTCTAACATTAACATGTCTTAATTTGTTTTTATATCTTATTTGTGAATGTATAACGAGTTTTGGTGGTGTATTGATGTTGTGTGAGAAACCCTGTATAGACAGGGGATGATTGTTGATAGATTGTGTGTGTGTCTCATAGCAAAAGGTGAAGTCTTAGGCTTTTGGTGAGCTGTGTATGCCATATCAGTATCTAGTGGTGAATAGGAAGGGTTTAGTGAATGACTGGTAAACTCCATGTGGTGGTTCAACTGGTGAACTTTGCTAGTAAGTCTCTGAGAGAGCAGTAGGGAGTAAATTATGTTCATAAGACTCTAGCAGTAGTAAAGAGTTCTAACTCTTGTGGTGAACGAATGGAATGGGAGGTAAGCTACGTTCGTGAGTTGAAGTTGGAAACCTGATATTTGTTTAGTTTTTAGAAAGCGAAGGGCTCTAAACTTTATAAGAGGGTCTAACATTGGGAAATAGCTTATCATGTGTCTTTGTGTGAACTTGTTAGAGAGAGATCCTTAAGTTGGAGATAACACATGTGTCTATATGATGGTTGTTTGAGTTTATGATTTTTATTTAAAAAAATATTTTCAAAGTTATAATATAATGAAAATTGTTGTCATTATAATGATTGTATAAGTAATTCTCCCTTTCATATTGGTGGTTGTGGTTGTGGTTGACACCTATGATGATTGTATTTTGATGCATAAGCATATAATAGTACAAGTATAAGTACCCAAAAAGATGCATGTTATGAGAGTTATAGAGACAATTGTCTTAGTCATTTTTTTAAAGAATTTATTTTTTATTGTTAGTTTGATAATTTTATATTTTTCAAACAAGATGTGCATTTTTTATTGTAGTACTTGGTGAATAAAGATGTTTTTATTTTTGTTATCGTTAAGTAGTAGTATCATAATTTATGTTATATTTTCACAGTAAATAAGAGACAATATTATTTTAGCATCACTGTAACGGAGTCTTATAATTTTATCCAACAAAAATCATAAATACATATTTGTAATTGTTATTTAAAATTTCATTCCTTTAAAAACTTTTTTTGTATGGTTTTTAAATAAGTTTACACAAAACTACAATACGTAATTTTTTTTATTAAAACTATTTTTTTTCTTCTAAAAAAATAGTTCAAACAATTGAACCTATTATTGTAACATCCCAATTTCAGCAGCTTAAAACTAATAAAAATAGGGAGTTTCATCATAGTTCCAAAACAGATAATCCAGTGTACCCAATATATTAATACAGTCTTACAAAAGGTATGACTATAAAAACATATCACTTATACACTTAAACTAAACTAATAAACTATGTACTACTGACCACTGCTAAAGCTCCCACTGGAAACCTCCTCTTCAACACTAACACGATGGCTCTTCATCCTCCAGAAGTGCCTTTGACACTGCAACCACATCTGCTCCCACCGAATAGGTGATTATCGCAAAAGGAAACATACAACACGAGACAGACACACAGAAAGCAAGGGTAAGCTAATCTGATTAAATGAATCATACAGTTCAATTATAAACAAAAATCATACAGTCTTTCTTATTTTCACCAGAATCACATAAACCACCACAACCACAATGCAGATATATTACTCTAGACTCGATATCCGGATTATGTAAGCGACATTGGATCTCTGGGTGGCTTGCACCTGTGACGGTTCCCAAACTCTGCAGAGTTTGGACACAAGGGGTTATCACCCAACCACTCCCAAGGTAAGTCCCCTTCGCGTCTGTGACTGAATCGGGTCCACAGACTAGGACCTCCTGCTACTCCTCACGACATAATCCATTACACTCTACATGAGCCTTAATGGTTATTGGAGCGTCAGGATACCAACCCATACGGAGTCCTCATATCCTTACATACACTAAAATATTCCTCTTAGAATTTCCCTTGAAATCTTACTTCAACCACTTCTTCTCATATTCCAACTTCATGCAATTTCACTCCACATATTACCAGTCATAACAATTCATGCATATCATAACTAAGTTCACATTTTAACATTTAAACATAGCTTCATCCATTAGAAACAGAGAAATAACACTCAGTTGCAGAGGTTCTCGCCCAAGCTAGAAGGTCTCGCCCAGGCGAAAAGGGCTCTCTCGCTTAGGCGAGTCATTCTCGCCTAAGCGAGGCTCGAAACAGAGAACAACCCAAACTCTGGGCGAATTCTCGCTCAGGCTAAGCTGTCTCGCTTAGACGAGAGTGACTCTCGCTCAAGCGAGACTGGCTCGCCTAGGCGAGATCTCGCGCAGAAACAGGGGATGAGTTTCTGGTGTTTTCGCTCAGGCGAGAGCTGCTCGCTTAGGCGAAAATACCAGATTCCCAATCTGTTCTCACATGCAACAGTAAAGAAATCTAGCACAATCCAAGCATACACTCAATTACACAGTTCA
>Ga0214544_1010609_pt1 | contig 13420 bp, 7 predicted proteins | sample CNSS3metaG_FD_160074 | JGI IMG/M metagenome (GOLD analysis project Ga0214544, IMG submission 160074) | Root nodule microbial communities from cowpea collected in UCLA plant growth center, Los Angeles, California, USA - CNSS3 | ecosystem: Host-associated > Plants > Roots > Nodule | place: USA...
CTGCCATCCACGCACGAATACCTTCGTTTAAGAGAATATTTTTTGTGTAGAAAGTCTCAAATTCAGGATCTTCCGCTGCGCGGATTTCTTGAGAAACGAAGTCATAAGCACGTAGGTTCAGGGCCAGACCGACTACCCCAAGAGCACTCATCCATAAACCAGTTAGTGGTACAAATAACATAAAGAAATGTAACCAACGTTTATTGGAAAAAGCAACCCCAGTGGATAACTGGGAGGTATTCTATTGTATGCTTATGTAATTTTTTGCATTTTTTGCATAAAATTCCATTGTGAAAATAGTTGCATATAATTTGCTTTCAACCACCTTGTGTTAGTGTTTGCTTGTTTCATTATATATGAGGATGCAGTTTTGATTCTTACCTTACTCAACAGGTTAACATGGGTCAAGAAACACTGAAAGGGCTCTTCGGTGATTGGCTGAGAAAAAGAAAGCAAAGGATGGAATGTGCAGCCCCTAGTAATGGGGAGTTAGTACCTGGAAAAGATATTGGTATCAGAAATCATACACCTTCAAGCATCGATGGAAGTTGTGACACTAATGCATTTGAATTTTCAGACATTTCTTTTGTTTCCATTATTACTGAGGGAAGCCATGGAGGTCAATGGGGGAAAAAGTTAACCCATCTAGATGGAACTGAGGATGAAAAAGACTTCCCAGGGTGGTTGCTCGAATGCCTATTGAATGATTCGTTACCTTTTTGTAACGAAAATACTAATACCAAGTAACCTTTTCTTGGCCACCCAAGAAGAAAACTTGTTTGCAGAATTATGCCAATTTTAGAACATGCAAATTTTTGCAAATTTTTAAGATTGATGCATATGATTGATAAAGTTGTAAACCTTGTAATTAGAAACAGGATGATTGAAGTTTCTATCTTAACGGGATACATGAATCAAGTTGCAATTTTTTTAATGGTGTTTGTGTTTATCAACCATTGTTGTCTCGTTCTGTGTTTCATATTATTTATCACTATTTCTCTTACTTTTTGAGACTGAATAACATGAGTTGAGTTGTTGAGAGTTGTCAATGGCATAAAGCCTAGGAATAGTTATGATGGAGAGGAGGTTGATCATTGAAAGATAATAGAAAGATGTATTAAACACATAATTGTAAATGTGAAGAGGGTGAAAAAGATGTACTAGTCATATTTTCATAAGAGAATAAGAGTTGTATTGGCAGTCAACAAAAATAATAATGGAAGAGAATACTTGAAAGAAAATATATATGAAAATCATGTGATCGTGGATTTCTTCTATACGAAAATCATGTGCTTGTGGATTTCTTCCTGGTCTTCCTTTTTGAAACGGGATTTGCATGTGAGGAACTAAGTGGTGTTGTGGAGATAAAAAAAAGTGTTGTGGAGTGTTAATTTATTGCTACTTTGTCGGACTTCACCATTGCAAATGTCCCCATTGTGCCACAGATGCTACAACATGGAGGTTTTAAGGCTGGAAAATCCTTTTCCATCACTCATATCATATGTCACGACATATATGTTAATACCTCAGGGAGGGGATTTGAACACATATTATAGTTCCAGATTACGAATTAAGAATTTTTTGTATATTTATAAATAACCAGGAAAATTTGTTAGAAAGTTTAATTTGGAGGGTGGAATTATTTAGGATATTTATTATGTTTAGATATTCATGTGCTTAAATTCTTTCCACACTAATCTATCATTTTGGAATTTAAATCGTTACCCTTTATAGATTTTTTTTTCAGGGTTCCATTCTTTTTTCATAAAACAAGTAAAATATACTAATGATTCTCTTCGTATTGTTATTGAGTTATGAAGTTACCCTTTACTTATCTTGCTCAATTATTCTTTTGATTGATTTCTCAGCAAGGCTTGCAGGCTTAATCGTTATAATACACTTCCATATTTTATTGTGATTGAAGTGTAGATTTGCACAGATTCTTCTCCTAAAATGAAATCCATTCACATTCTCCTTTTTTGTAGTGGTTTTTCCGCTTTACTTGATTCTCTTTACGTCGGATTCCAATGTTGATTTACGTAGTAGGAAAACAATGCTAGTCACTAAAACCAGTGGAATTAATTCAACCCTCCATCCACTACCATCGAATACGATTCTTCTTCAGTTTCACACGCGGCATATAAATATATATAGTGAATGTAGTAAGAACATGAATAAAATCCACACAAGTCATAATTGCGACTAAAGTAGCATATGATTCTCTTATCTTAAGCATGATAAGTTTGAATTTTCTGCATTCATGTCTTTAGCTATTTTAGTTGGAGACAACGGTACTGGGCTTAGTCGAAACGCAAAGTTTAAGCATCTTTATTTCCTTATATAAAAGGGGAAGTTGCAGGAGATTTAAGTTAAAAAGCAAAGGAGAGAGGCATGGCTCTTTTCTACAGGTACCAAAGCGCTACCATATCCACCTACAACACTAGCAGTAGTGTGAGAAGTGAAACTGTGACAAAGCCGTTTTCTCCTTTCGTCCCCAAATATAACAGTGGTGATGGTTACTCTGATGAGTACGTTGGGAAGAAAAAATTAGTTCCAGTTGGTAGGAGGCCCTATGAGTACGAGAGTGATGATGAATGGAAGCATGAACGTGGAACAAACCCTGCTCATCGAGCTTATGTTGATCCTCCTCCAAGCTCCATTCCCGTTACTTTACCTCACTCGGGCCACTCCTCCCAGCCCATACCTTATGTCACCAAGCCCAACATCAAAACTACTCCCGATTATTATGCTGACCACGGAGACTACGGTACCAAAGAAAAGTACAAGCCCAAGCCCGCTTCCACTCCGGTTTATGCTGATGGTTATGGCACTGACAATGGTGACTACAACAACAAAGAAAGGTACAAGTCCAAGCCCACCTCCGGTCCTGCTTATAACGATGGGTACGGTGCTGACTATGGAGACTACAACAATAAAGAAAGGTACAAGTCCAAGCCCACTTTCAATCCTGTTTATAACGACGGATATGGTGCTGACTATGGAGACTACAACAACAAAGAAAGGTACAGGCCCAAGCCCACTTTTAGTCCAGTTTATCATGATGGATATGGTACTGATGACGGGGACTACAACAACAAAGAAAGGTACAAGCCTAAGTCCACTGTTGTACCCGTTTATAATGATGGATATGGTGCTAAGCCCAGTGGCACTCCTGTTTACAATGATGGATATGGTGCTGACTATGGAGACTACAATAACAGAGAAGGATACAATCCCAAGCCCAAGCCCAGTGACTCTTCTGTTTATAATGATAGATATGGTGCTGACTATGGAAGCTACAACAACAAAGAAGGGTACAAGCCCAAGTCCACTGGTATTCCTTTTCATAATAATGGATATGGTGATAATTATGGTACTGACAACGGCAAAGAAAGATCCACACCTAAGCCCATCGAGAGTCCTGTTTACAATGATGGATATGGCGGTGACTACGGTAATTATAGCAAAGGGCCCAAACCCAAGTCCACTGAGATTCCTGTGTATAACGATGGGTATGGTGTTGGAGGAGCAAGTCCAACTGGACACGATTATGGTGGGTATGGTAATTATCCCAACAACAAAGAACGGAACAAGCTGGTTGGGCCTAAAACCATCGAAACTCCAAGAAAAGGGACTCCGCTAAGTAAGCCCATGAATGATATTAACGAGGCCTTAGAGTTGTTGAAGAAAGAAGCTGCAGTGGTAAATGGGAATGAGAAGAACATGAATCTAGTTGATGAAACTGAAAAGCTAAAAAAGATTGCGACGAAAGCGCCTGAAACTCCAGCGAAAGGAAACTCGAGATTTTCATCGCAACGACCACTCTTTAATTTCAGTGATGGGAGACGTCCTGATTATGGAGTCATCGATCATAAGGAGGCTGAGAAAAAGTTTAAGGGCATGACAATCTAATAACCTATCCATGCATATACCAAAATTAATAATTACCAATATCTATGTCTTCAGTGTGTTTTGTTTTATACTTGTGTTTTCTTGTTGTCGTTGGTTTTTATAACTATATGTGTGTACCTGGTGATAGTGCCAACAAAATGTCAAACAGACTTTATATATTATATATGTATGGATTAAATAAAAGATGCATATTGTTATTTACACAAGCAGTCTTACTTATACATGTTATAAATTTAATACACCGTATACAATTTGAGCTACAACAATCATGTTATTCATGTGTATATCTTCTTCTTGTTTCAAGTAAAAGAACTTGTTAGAGCTCTTTAGTTCAAGTAAAAGATGTCATTTTGGTCAATCCCATAGACCTATGTGGGTTGGGACAGAAAAAAAATCTCAAGGTCAAAAAGTCTCTTACTGAAAAGGTCCACAAGACGAAAATGCTCATAAAAGTCTTGAAGATTATGATCAATCTATGGACTTTATTTTTAAATATGAAAAAATGTTAACTTTTTTAAATATATCATCAAACCTTCGATTTAAACTGGCTCATCTTGACTTCCAGTTTGAATAAGTTTATCTTGACTTTTAGCCAAATTTGTCAAGATCGACCGTCAACCAATCTGGTCAGGATCGACCTTTAACTTGGGTCGGGCCATCTTGACTTTCAGTCCAAGTCGACCCATCTCGAACTTCAGCCTGAATTGACCCAAGTCAAACTTCAACCTAAGAAGGGTTGACCAGTCTCGACCTTTGGCCCGAATTGCACTAATGTCGACCTTCGAGCTAGGTTGGCCAATCTCAACCATCAACTCAATTCGACCAATCTCGACCTTCGATCTGGGCCCACCTATATCATCATTTGAGTAAGGGTGGGGTCGAATTTGGGTTAGGGAAGACTTGGTCAAATTTCAACCAGGGTCAACCCCGCCAGATTTTGGTTGGTGGCTCGACTGAAATTCAGCCTAGGTCGACTCGGTTGAATTTCAGATGGGGTCGGCTCGACAAATTTTCCTCTGAGACCGACTCGGCTAAATCCAGTCGAAATTCAACTTGGGTCTAGTGAAATTCGGCAAGGACCAACTCGGCTGAAATTTGGTTGATACTGACTCGACTGAAATTCAATCAGGACCAACTCGATCGAAATTTGGCCGAGGCAAACTTGGCTAAATTCAACCAAATTTCAGCAAGGGCCAACTCAGTCAAATTACAACTTGGGACGACTTAGACAAATTGGGGCTCGTGTCGACCTTCGGTCCAAGTCAATCTGTCTTAACCTTCAACATAGATTGGCCCGTCATAATAATATGTTTTCTCAAATCACAATTTACCCATTTCTATGATCAAAGTCTCTTCTTAAAGCCATTATTTCATTGAATCTAAAGATAAATAGTGGATCATTTTAACAAATTCTTGTCAATACAACATTTGTTGATACTATTACTATAGGTGGCAAAATGGGCTAGCTCGCCCCGTTAGTGGTCCGTAAAAAATGGGTCGGGTCGGGCTGGGCCGTCACTATTTTTTTTAATTAATTTTCAATTTTTTTTGTGTTTAAAATTTGTTTATATATACATATAAATGAATATTAAAGGCATATCTAATTGTATAAAATCTTTTCTGAACTTTTAATTGATTAGTTAATGTCTTTAATTAGATAAATTAAAATAATTATTACATTTCCATGTTAAATTACACTATTATAATTAATAATTGAAACTTAATTTATAAGTGTTAATGATTTAAATTACAATACTATTATATATTTATACCTTTAAAAAATATATTAAAAAAATTAATATTTTTTTTGAAGTGGGTCAATGGGCTGGGATGAGTTGACCCATATTTTGGTCCGTCAAATTAACGGATTGAACGGACTGTACCAACACGAGCTCAAGGGTTAAAATTTTCAATCTGACCTTACTCTTTTAACACAAATTGACAGTTGGCACATCAAATCCAGTTCGTTTTATCATCTTATCTACTACACACGAATATACTTGCTGAAAATTAAAATTAGTTGTTAAAAAAAATCTCATCAGAACCTCTAATCATTAGACCAATGCATTGAATCGATACCATAATCTCTCAAAATCTTAATTTGAAATCATTCACTTAGTTCTTATCAATTTAAATAAGTCATCACTTACTCAGTTTCACAATCAAGCCTCATTTAATCATAATAACAACCAGACGCCTTTATTTACTTTAAATAATAAAAATCATCAATATTTTAATTTTTGTTTCACCTAAAATAATTTACTTGTCTGTTTAATCAAAATTCAAAATAGACTTAGTTTATTTTATTAATTTGCTAGATTATTTCGTACGAGTTGATGATGTTGGTTAAATTGGTGAAATGTTAGAATAAACCTTCCCTAGCCAAACCTGAATGTGAAAACATGTCTTTGGAATTATTGTCTACAGTGTGTCAATTTATAAAATGAAAAGTGCAGAACTTATGAGGTAGTGATTTGATACTTTATTGATCAAGTTGTGGTTCTAAATAACATATAAATATGTATGCATTTGAAGCATGAAAACCTTGACTTGGTTTTGATTGTAACTGTTTTTCGGTTTTTACTTTTTTTTTTCGTTCATATTTCACTTAAACAACCATTTATCGCTCAAACAATAATTTTTTTTGAAAGTAATACTTTTAGATTAAGGGCTTCTCGTTCAATTAACAAAGTGTCCTCCAGGTAGGATGATAAATTGTAGGGTAGGGCGGTCCTACCCTAAATAAAAATTATATCAATTTACAACAAAAAATTATTTGATACTTTTTATTGGTATTTATATAATTATAATTTTTGTATCTTTTGATATTAAATATTAGATTAAATATGTTTTTAGTTTATTAACTTTGATTCAAAATTAGAATTCGTTCATATCCGAAGCTTTATACATTTAGTCCAATGAATAAATATAGTATTCCTAATTCAATTATGTTAACATTTTTTGATATGTCAAACGTATTTCATGTTAGTATTGACGTTGTTTATATTGTTTGACACATTCTCGGTATAATATATGCTGGAAAATGCATTTGACACCTAAAAAAAACTAATATAATTAAGTTAAAAGGATTATATTAATTCATTCTTAAAGTTTAAAGGTCAAAATATATCAAAGTTAGACATGGACGAATTTGAATTTTGGATCAAATTACATGGACTAAAAACATACTTAACCATTTACTATTTATTAATATTAAATTTCTTTTATATATTTTAAATTTTTGATAAAAAATATTTAATTATTTTTCTTGGCAATCTGTTTATAGCTTCAACTCATTTAAGCTAATGAAAGGTTAGTTTTCTGTATTTTAACATACATTTCATAATTCTTCAATATGTTACTTGTAATAAATCAACTTAACTCGTAATTCACAATTGAAATTAACACCTCTGTTACACGAAACAATAAACACAAAGAAGACCGAAGGAGGACGTTTCTCATCATTTTTAAAAAGTTAAATTGTATTATGCTAAAATTGAGTTATAAACTTATGTATGGAAGTTATTTTCTATTTTGTTTTATAATTTTAACATATCAATTTATAAGGAAAAGCCAGTTTCATTATCTTTCTTCCCTTGAGGAAAAGCATTTTCTCCAAAGGAATCCTGAATAAAGTTTCTAGCAAACTAAAACATTAAATCAGTCCTAAAATTACAAGTAACGATTATTTCAATTATTTTAATTTCAAAAGAAAATAATAAACATTAATCAGTACTTTATTAATTAAGAAATAAAAATAAGTCATTTAAAAAAATCTTAAATAAATTTCAAATATACACTGAAAGCATATTGGTTTAACAAAAAAAAACGTGTTCGTACTTCTATTTCTACTTTTTTTTTCTTTTTTTTTCCTTTTCCCCTGCCTCTTTTTATATCTATATCGTATTCCTTTAACACATAAAAAGTTAGTATTCGTTTGATAGATATAAAATAAAACGAGTAAAAATAAATAAAAGAATAAATAAATTTTAAAAATGTTTTATAAAGAAATTAGGAAATGAAAATGAAATAAAGACCAGTAAAACTTATTCACTTTTTAACTTTTGTTCTTCTTAGTTAGTGATATATTCTTGTTATTTTGGTTTATTCTTTTATTTTTATTATTATTTTTATTTAATTTAGTCTTCAAATATTTTAAAAATATTTAATTTGATCTTTTTATTATTTTTATTTAATTTAGTTTTTTTTAAACAATTCAATATTATTTTCTCTATTCTAAAATTAAATTAATTTTATGTATAAATTATAAAATATTATTTTAATATATAATTAAATTTAATTATTAATTTAGTTTTAATTTATTTAAAAAATGATTAAATTGAATAAAAAATAATAAATAAATTAAATTAAATATTTTCAAAGAATTTGAGAAAATTAAAATAAACCAAAACAATAAATTAAAAGGACTAAATCAATAATTTTTTTTTTTATTTAATCGGATAAATCAATTTAATTCCATCACTTCTTATTTTCATCATCTTCCACCAGCCAAACATATTTCAAGTTTGAAGAGAACTCAAAATGAAAATAATAATAATAATAATTAGCAATCATTTGGGTCGTTGGTTTGTGAGTATATCAATTTTTCTTTTCCAGTGATTTTCTAATTTCCTTGGGCACTGTTATGAAATTAACAATAATAGGCATCAATTTAAGAAGCTGGGAAGAGGAATCAAGTTGAAAACAAATGAATGGGTGTTGAAAGAAAGCGATTTTGAGAGGTTTGACTTTGTGATAGTTGGAAGATCTCATCCTCTCTATATTCCTCGTCTCGTTCGGAGAGAGCCACAAAAGACCAAACAACATCACCAGACAAACAAACGCAGGTAAACAGTGCCCACACTTCTCAGACAAGACAACAACCTCTTTCTCTTTATACAAACACGAACCCCAGTTCCAATTACTCTTTCTCTATCACACTCTGCAGCAGGCCATGCTCTTTTTTCCGTTTTCTTCTTTGCCCCTCTTTTTTCCACAACCCATCACGTGCTTCCTCTATCTGGAAAAATATAAATAAACTATAAAAATTTAAACTTTTTCACTTTCCTTTTGTGTATGCAGATAGATCACTTTGACGGCGCACTGAATCGTGCTACCTTTGACCTCCCCCTCAACTGAATTCTTGATTGGTGACTGTGTATGTTTGTGCTCCTGCACCTTGTGGACCAGTGATTGTTCAATACGTGAAAAAGTTTTGCTTTTTATTCCAAATTCCGCTCACTCATCACTTGATGCTTAGGTTTGTTGCTTTCCGCGGATGATGCTACCGATTGTTGTAGGATGACCAGGTTGATCAAGGGTAAAATGTTTTTTACTCGTCATAGACGTAATCGTAATCATTTAATCTTGCTCGTGTTTTACTTTCTTTCTTGATGTTATTGGATTAGTGTGGTGATCAGAAACCCTCACAAAAGGGAGCCATGTCAAGGGAATGAAGCTTGGATTCGAGGAGAGTAAATGGGGTGTATAATTGGCAGAGAAGTGTCATCGGGAATAATCTCCGAGGTGAAGGAGGAGAAGAGTGTGAGTGTTGAATCAAACAAGAAAGTTGATGAAGTGCCCACAAGCAGTGCTGAGGAGAACGTGGTAGAGGCTCTGAATGGTGAGAAGGAGAAAGAGAAGGAGAAGGAAGAGAATGGTGGTGGCGATGGAGTCCGGGGAACGAAGGATGACAGAAGAAGGTCAAAGCCAAATCCAAGGCTAAGTAATCCACCGAAGCATTTGCAGGGGGAGCAAGTAGCAGCTGGGTGGCCACCTTGGCTAACAGCAGTGTGTGGTGAAGCTCTTAGTGGGTGGATTCCGCGAAAGGCTGACACATTTGAGAAAATTGATAAGGTAGGTTTGTATTGTTGGAAAAAATTTTGAACTTCAAATTTTTTAGGTGCTTGTGTCACATTTAACTTAAAATGGAAATACATTGAATAAGTCTTGCCATATCAGGGATTTGTGGATGTGGTTTGAAGCCCAATTCAGTCTGCATTATTCTGTTCTTCTCATTCTTGTTTTATTTTTCTTTGAATTTCCTTTGTATTAGATTGGTCAAGGAACTTATAGTAATGTATACAAAGCTAAAGACACATTGACGGGTAAGATTGTTGCACTGAAGAAGGTTCGATTTGACAATTTGGAACCTGAGAGTGTAAAATTCATGGCCAGAGAGATTCTTATTTTGAGAAGATTGGATCATCCCAATGTTATAAAGCTAGAAGGTTTAGTTACATCCAGAATGTCCTTGAGTTTGTACCTGGTGTTTGATTACATGGTGCATGATTTAGCTGGACTTGCTGCAAGCCCTGACATAAAATTTACAGAGCCACAGGTTAGACCAGGTTTGCCTTAATAATCTAAGAAATAAGAGATACCCTTTGGTTTCTTTTCAATTTGCTGTTTTGATGTCTCCAAATACCTGTCTACAACTGCAGGTTAAATGTTACACTCATCAACTGCTATCAGGACTTGAGCACTGTCATAGTCGAAACGTACTTCACCGTGATATTAAAGGATCAAATCTTCTTATTAACGATGAAGGGATACTTAAAATTGCTGACTTTGGCCTTGCATCTTTCTTTGATCCAGACCGCCGGCATCCCATGACTAATCGTGTAGTTACCCTTTGGTACCGCCCCCTTGAGTTGCTTCTTGGTGCCACAGAATATGGTGTGGCCATCGACCTTTGGAGTGTTGGTTGCATTTTAGGAGAGTTATTGGCTGGGAAACCTATTATGCCTGGACGTACGGAGGTGAAAACTTAAATTGTCTTGTTTTGATTTATATGAATTTTCATTTCCTTCAAATCTTTGCCTAACAGTTAGATGGTAATCCAACAAATTTTATGTTTTTGAAAGAGTAATAACAAAGCTATATATCCTAATGGAAACTCTTCTTTCTAAATATGCATCTATTAACCTTTTAATTATGGCATTGCAACTCCTCCGTCCCAACCATCTGTTCTCATGAGGGTAAGCCTATGTAGGATGATCCAAGCTTTGTGTACTGTACTTCCTTTTGGAAGGCTGGCATTATGCTTATCTGCAATGAATATAGAGACATGCAATCAATGAGAAATAAACTAAGAAACTGAAAAAGTATGAGAAATAACCAATTGCTGAGTTACTGCATGATTTAATAAACCATTTTACTTCGTAGACAACTGCATATGCCTCTGTTGAGCCATGAAACATGGTGGGTGAGAAAGTGGAACAAATCAAATTGTAGCACAGATATTGTAAATGGCAGTGGAAGAGATTGTTACTAGTTACCTCCAGGCTCTCTGATGTAGTGCTAGTACCTTTGTTTTTCATTTTTGCATGTGTACCTTTACCTTTATATCGCTTGTTCAAGCTTTTTAATGTGCATGTACTATTGAAAACAAAAACTGGGTAAAATGGAGATTTTACATTACTAGAAAGAAGAATGATTCTTATATCAGTTCAGTGTTGGTCAATAAGATATTACTTGTACTTTAAGGAGGTATGAAGTGGTATATCTGTTACCAATTTAAAATGTTATTACTAAAGCATTTTTCCTATTGACTGGTTGAAATGTCAGTTTGTCCATATTATTTGGTCGTGTGTTAATGGTATATAAACCAATGCTCCCTCAAATGTAGAAGAACAATCAAGTCATGCATTTTTAAGGATTTCGCACTAGTTTTTTTTTTCCTTATCAACAGTTATAATAGTGTATTAATATAAGCCGGTACCAGTATTACCTAAAGAAAAATATTTACAAATTTGTTTTCGTCTTATGCATAACTAGTTAGTTGTATGGCTTTTAGTTGCCTTTTGCACATACGTGCAATGTAACCAGTTCTGTGGCCTATGTACAAAATTCGAGTATCCATAACACTCTCCCAACCAATTACAAAGTACATACCCTGCCTCATAAATACATTGTCCCAAATAACCTGAGAGGAAACCAGCATCCAAAGCCCGACAAGCATGTCACAGGATATTGAAATGCGTAATACAATCCGGATAGCCACGACCATGCTAGGAATAGAATGTCTTGCAGCATCTTCTATTCCAGCCACACTTTCTCTTGCAGCACTACTAGTGATTATGATGATAGTTATAGTATTTTTGGTTCAGTTATCAAATCAATGCAGACTGATAACTACGAAACATTATCTTTACAAGATTTGTTTGTTTAAATGCACCCTTTGTCTGTTTTCCACAAATCACACTTTTTAAGTGATATGCTAGATCTTATGTTTAGCTCTACCATCTCTTACTTAGTTTGAAGGAATTTGTATTGCATTAACAATATATCACTCGCTCTTTTTTGCTGGTTATTTGTGATCTTCATTGGATATTTTATGACCCTTTACCGATAACTTACACAGGTGGAACAACTGCATAAGATATACAAACTTTGTGGATCACCTTCTGATGAGTATTGGAAGAAGTCAAAGATGCCTAATGCTACCTTGTTTAAACCTCGACAGCCATACAGGAGGTGTATAAGAGAGACATTTAAAGATTTTCCACCTTCATCTCTGCCCCTTATTGAGACTCTTCTTGCTATTGATCCAGCAGAACGAAAGACTGCCTCAGATGCTCTAAGAAGTGAGGTGGGATTTTGAAAATTCCTTATTTTGAAAATTTAGACATGTTTTGTATCCTAATGTATTATTCTCAGTGGAGTTCATATTCCAGACTCTTTTGTGAAACATAAAATAAGCCGCATGTTGAACTTCTTCAGCCCTTTGTCTTGTGGTGCATTACTAGTTTTATTAGGCTGTATGATTCTTAACCACAAGGATTGCTGGTGGGTGCATCTATTATTGACAAAAGAACTTTTGTGGCTTGGTTCTTCATCTTTTTTGCCTCTGATATTTAATGCCAAAAAATGTGCATGATTATTGTTGTAAACTGCTGCTATAGGAGACTGGTCCATCAAATCTTGAATGTTGTCTGAGGAAAAACATTGTAATTTTGTTGAATTAGATGCCTTTTCCATTTTATAAAATCAAACCCTTATTATTTTGTTCAACCTTCTATTATTTTGCAGTTCTTTACCACAGAACCTTATGCTTGTGATCCTCTTAGTCTTCCAAAATATCCCCCAACAAAGGAAATGGATGCTAAACGACGGGATGATGAAGCAAGGAGGTATCTTTTCTATGAAGTTTGCTTGATGCACACTAGAATTGAGGATGTACACACATGTGAACATTTTAAAGAAACATATATTTAAAAAGCAGGCAGGGGGTTGGGACAAAACGGTTGGAGGAAGAGATTCGGGCTAAAAATATAAGTTATTAATAATAATATTGTATTTTATCTGCATTATTCAATGACACTTATCGCAAATATGTCTTTTCTGACAAAAAGTGGAGACGGAAAGACTTTACATGTTCTCTCTATTTATATTAGTCTCTCCTAGTGAAATTTGTTCTTTGTTGAGTTAATTGTTTCATCCGTTATCGGAACCATCCATTAATATCTAATCCAACACACGATATATATATATATATATATATATA
>Ga0214544_1010615_pt1 | contig 13409 bp, 11 predicted proteins | sample CNSS3metaG_FD_160074 | JGI IMG/M metagenome (GOLD analysis project Ga0214544, IMG submission 160074) | Root nodule microbial communities from cowpea collected in UCLA plant growth center, Los Angeles, California, USA - CNSS3 | ecosystem: Host-associated > Plants > Roots > Nodule | place: USA...
GATGGATATCGTGGAAGCTTGGCATGTGAAATTAATGAGTGAGTTGGAATTTATGAGACATGGTATTGATATGAGATGAGGCCCTATACTCATGGGGTGGTAATGATCAGTGGTATGGATTCAACATGTGGTACGAATGAGGTATTATTTTCCAGAGGTTGACATGGAATTGTAAGCATGATTGGTATTCTCTTATTGTTGATTTAAGATTGTTGGGTCCGTGTCAGTGTGTAATTCCTTGGGGTCTCTAGGTGAGATTTCCAAGGTTGCGCTTCAGTGGTCGGAACGTAATTCCATGGCCCCTGTTAGTGGGTGTCCATAGTGGTGCCCCATCTGTATAACTAGGTAAGGATTCAAGGTAAGGATTGCATCCTGACACTCTAAGGAGTCAGTTAGTCTCACTTAGAGTAGACTGACTCCTGTGGTGAGAGTAGCAGGAGGCCTGAAATTCATTAAGGGCTAACCTTGTGGTGAGGGAAAATTGATTCAATGTAACACTTGTAACACATAGCTCGGGGGTGAGCAGAGGTATCCACCACAAGTGCAAGCATCTGCTGAATCCGACCAGGTTATATTTATTCGGATGAGTCGGGTCGTGTCTTAGTGTATTGCCTGAGAAGTCATAGCATGTTTGGTTGGTATGTGTGTATGAGATGGTGAATATGTATTTTGATTGTATGGATGAAATTTTTTATACTCTGGCTTACCCTACTTTTGTTATTGTGTGTTTTGCTGTGTGGTACTCTCTCTTGCGATGATCATCGTATCCACCACAAGTGCAAGCATCCGCTGAATCCGACTAGGTTATATTTATTCGGATGAGTCGGGTCGTGTCTTAGTGTATTGCCTTAGAAGTCATAGCATGTTTGGTTGGTATGTGTGTATGAGATGGTGAATATGTATTTTGATTGTATGGATGAAATTTTTTATACTCTAGCTTACCCTACTTTTGTTATTGTGTGTTTTGCTGTGTGGTACTCTCTCTTGCGATGATCATCAACTTGTTGGTGTGAGCAGATGCGAGGAACACCCACAGGCAACAGGGAGGTGATGGTTCCGCTGCATAATCTGCATTGGCTGGTTTTAGTTTCTTTAGTGGGCTTTTCTTTAGGGCTAAGGCCCATGTACTTGTTTGTTCTTGGATCTACATACTTTCCTTGTAACCTTGTTAACCGGTTTTCTTATGGGCATCGTGGTGTGCCTAGGATATGTAAGGAGTTGGGTTTTGAACTCTAGGATTGCACTTTTACGTTAGCTTTTGTGACGTTTCCTTTAATTTTGTATATTAAATTAAATGGGGTGTTACACCATCCTTCTACATTTGAGAATTAAATGCTTATTAGAACGTTAGGATAACTTCCAAACTAAATCCATATACAATTGCATACAGTACTATAAATTATTATTAATCCCCTTTAAATTAGTACCACCCAATCTCAAATCAAACCTCATAAACCCGATCTCAATTCAATCTCGTACATCATCCATTTCCTAAGCAATGACCCACATTTGACAGAAAGCACCAAAATTGACCAAAAAAATCACTACTAAACTCTGTTGCATTTGCTTAGCGAGTAGTGCATGCAGACCCCACTCGTCCAACGACTAGATGGCTTGCCCTACGAGTGAATAACTAGAACTCACAGAAGTAAATTCCTCTAAAATTCACCTCGCAAGTGTGTTCTCGACCAACGACTGCAAAGACAATAAACTCTCTAACTTTGTATTTTCTTAGCAAGCACATATTGACCAACGACTACAAAATTAGAGGCTTCTTAACTTTGGATTTGCTTAGCAAGCATCTACTCGACTAGTGAGTCTGCATAATTCTACAAAAGCCAATTCTACATTATCATGTTATCCTAGTTCAGTCTAAGTAGTCCAATAGCCATCAAAGATTCCAAAAACATACCAAACTTAAACTAACATACGTTAAACAAGCGCTTACTAGGAGGCAACCCCATTTCTTTTACTTTATTTAAGTACTTTTACTTTTTCTTTATTATTTCATTTAGTAGTAATGTTAATTTGTGACTACCATTGTCATCATCTTAAACTTATGCTAAACATGTTCTCATAGTAATCAATGTGCATTTAACTATTTTAATGTCAATTGTGTTGAAATGTTCTTGAGCATTGACTTTCTTATATTTTGATTGTGCATATAGTTGGAATATCTTGTGGCATACTTTGAGTGAGAGATAGTTTGGTATGATTACATGAAATTAGTCCTTTTTCAACCATGAGAGTAAGACCAAACTTTTGAATATTTGAGTGTTGTAAGCTTGTGTGTTAAGAGATGTAAGGGGCATTGCCATGAAATTGATTTTTGCTTGATTCTTGTTAACGAAATCACATAATTGGTTAGAAAGGATAAAGACATTTGTTTGGTATGTTTAAGCCACTTAGCCAAATAGCCAAACTAATAGTTAATTATTTGTTATTACCCTCTTTGACCGTAATTTTTTCATTCTTTTACCATCAGCCTTTAAAGAAAAAAACTAGTTTATCCTGCACAATAGCAAAGAGAACATGTACACACTAATGCAGGAAGGGTTTTTGACAACAATTATTTTTGTCATTTTGCCCTGGTTCTGGAACCGAGGCATATTAGGACGAGGCCAAAAAGGTTAGCTTTTTGCCTCAGGTCTCAACCAAAACAGAAGCTCCATATTCTACCTCGGTTCTGCTAAGAACTGAGGCCTTATATGCCTCTCTGCATTATTAACATCCCATCTTCTCCACCAGAAATCCTAGGCAGCCACCATGGTTCCACCATAGCTCCGTCCGTCATGTCTGAAACTCACAACCAAAGATCCGCAGCCACCGCAATCTTCTCCTTCATCGTAAGAGCAATTCGTGAATCGTGTCACCACCATGGAACCTCCATGTTCTTCATACACGAAAATGTGAACACCACACTTGCATAAATGCAAACAAAAATCAACAATATGTAGCAAATCACAAACCCTAAATCGCGTCTCCTCCTCCAAATCGCAAAACCACATCCATCGCAAAAACAAGTTTCTTCACGTTGCCACCACCTACACGTCTCGCCACCATCAACGATAGATCTCCATCCACGCACAACACCAGTCTACCACACACCTGTAACACAACGAACTCACGCCCACTTCGCGAGCCCCAAATCGCACTTCGCCAAACCAGAACACGAATGAGCAAAACATCAAATGTCGTGAGTGGTCGGAGCGCAACAACAACAATGAAGGTGGGTGGCTAAGAGAGAGAATGCGCACGCGGGGAAGAAGAAGAAAAAAAGTGATTCACGATTTTTGAACCCTAAGGAACCTTTTGGCATCGGTTCAAATTTTAACCGAGGCATAAAACAATTTTTGGCACTGGCTCAATTCCACCCGAGGTAGAAAACAATTTTTGGCCTCAGTTCAATTTTTAACTGAGGCAGAAAATAGTTTTTAGCATCGATTCAATTTCACCCGAGGCCAAATATCACTATCGTAGTGGCATTTTTGAAATATTAGCCAACTTCAAAATCGAGGCATATCAGACCTTGTGGCACCGATTTTTTGAGAACAAAAGCAAAAAGGCATTTTCTGCCTCGGGTATATACTAAACCGAGGCATAAAAGTTGGAAAAAATTACAAAATTGCCACCGTGCCATTTTATGCTTCGGTTAAGTGATAATTGAGGCCTATAACACGAGTTAAAATAGCAAAACTGCACTAGTGACATGTTGAGAAAAGTGAAGGTATGATATGAGATTAGTTTAATGTAGGGTATGAGATTGAATAAGTTTAGGGTAGGTATTAGTAAAAACCCTACCCTAGGAAATTGAATAAGTTTGGGATAGGTTTTTGTAAGAACCATGCCCTAAGAAAAAGAAAAAGAGAAGAGATAACAATTTTATGTGATGGAAAAAGGTTGCATGATGTACATTAAATATCTAGAGTATACTCATAATAGCATTCACACGTGGTTGTTCTCTTAGGCTTAGTGTTCTAAGACATTAGGGTCCTTATTAAAGTTTAGACTTGTCGCTAAGAGCTTGTTACATAGTGGTGTGAATGCCAGAGTCAGGAATTACAAATATATTGTTAATGGTTTCATCTTTATTTCGTGTAGGAAATCCAACCCTAGTGAAGCCTTTACCATATATTTTTATTTCATAGATTTAATTTGCTTTCTATAAACATTGAAGTAGAACTTGTTACAAGCATTATTATCTGGGCAATGCCCCTCGTTGTTTGAGCAAACCAACCACGATCCTCATTTGCTTTTCCCATTCTTCTAAATTTCATGTAATTTCATGAAAGCTTTTGTAACCCAGACATTAATCAGATTAAACATTGTGTTGGAATGCACATAAATTAGATTAAACATTGTGTTTAGTTTTGATAAAAGAAAATAAAGATAGTAAGAGAGAAAAAGAAAAGACACCATTGATATAATAAGAGATGCTTATGTGTTATAAATGGCAATAAAATCAAACATGTTTTATATTCTACAATAAGTCTTGTACTTGCATTTGCCATCACGAAGATAGGAAGCATTCAAGCACTTTTTCATTACAAAGATTGTTATCTTCACAATGCCCAGAGTTAATGGAGCAAAGCAACCCTTCTTCTCCATCACTTTTCACATTGTTCCCAATATCTCTACTTGAACACAAACCAATGCAAATCATTTCCAACAAAACTATGTTATTAACCTTTACATTCATCATCTTCAAACCCATTTTGCTTTTGCCTTCTCTTCTTTTCTTCTCTACCTTGCAAAGTAAAAAGCAATAATGGATTACTAACCACCACTCTTCCACCCTATTTAAGAACCACACCATACATAGCCCAATTCATCCAAACATTGATTTTTACTTTTTATTCCACTCTATTAATAATTCTACTTAATGCTAACTTCATGAGAATTGAATTTTTCACTTTAAAGATGGTTAATATGGTCATATCATATAAAAATAAATGATCTCTTCCTATACTATTTTATTTGTGTAGTATATTCTGCTTATTTGATTAAATATAAAATTTATGACTAAATGTATAATAAGGTTGACCTACACTGTAAATCACATCAATAGGTGTCTCTATCAACGACTCTCTTTGTAACCATAATTGATGGAAGTGTTTTTTATCCAATATATTATTTACAAAGAGAAATAATAGAATGTAGTTATTTTATAAATAAAATTAAATGTAATCACTACAAGAATGCATGGATTAGCAACAAAAATATAGCATCCTTTCACTTTAAGACATTATTAGAGTCGATCGGACGATGCTAACTCCACATTATATAGAAAAATGTAATAATATATTAGTTAATTGTGTGGTCCAGTCGATGCTATTTTAACATCGGTTGTAATTAAGACTCTACTCTATATTATAAGTAAGAAAAATATAAAATTGTATTCATTATTTTGTGCGAGTTAGGGGTAAAGATGGCAACGGGGCAAAATGAGAACGAGTTTCATCATGTTATACTAATCCCTAAAGATAAAATCATCTTCATCCCCGTATCTAAATCCAACGGTATCAAATTTTTTTCTCATTCTCATCTCCATCTGGTATATACTCATATACGTACTCGTATATGCTTCCTTACTAGCTGTATCAATTAATTAATTTTAATAAGTAAAAAAAAATTACGACAAAAAAACATATTATAATTGTATATATTTCAAATTAAAGTACCTAATAAAATTTCAATAGAACCAAAACCTTGATTAAATTTTCTAACATTAATAAAACCTATTTGATAAAATTAAAAAAAAATAAAAAATATGAAAGATAAACAAATATTCAAATGAAAAAAATATTTGAAATGTCTCTTTAATACAATTTTTTAAATTCTAATGAAATCTCTTTATTTTTAACACGAATAAAAATAATAATTCACAACTAGACACAAAGAACAAAAATTAGACTAATAATGACTAACATTTAACATAGATTTCTCATCTTTTGAAATTCAATATATGTTGGATGGTGATAAAAAAATTTCATAAAAATTACTTTAAATTATTATATTGTAGTAAATAAAATTTATTTATATAATTATAGTGATAAAATTACACTTGAATACAAAAGATTTCAAATATTTACATAAAAGTATATCAAAAAATAAAAATATTAAAAAAATTATCAAGGGTATGATAGAAACAATTTGATAGAAAATGTTATTTTATCCCCACTAACATTGCGACAAGTTCAAACCTTACCATATAAACATGTTTGTGTTATTAATGAAAAAAAAAAGAACAAAAAGAGATGTTCTATGATTTGCAACAATAATCATTAATAACACAGGAGCCACAACCAGGATACGGAACACTCAAGTACAATTTGTTAAAAGCATTATTATGTACAATTTGTTAAAAGCATTATTATATGGGCAGTGCCCATCGATGTTGGAGAAAATCAACTACGATCCTCAATCACTTTTATCATTATTCTAAATTTTATGTAAATTCGTGAAAACTTTTATAACCCAGACATTAAACTCAAATTTTAAACTTACAAGAGTTTATTTCCCAAAAAAAAAAAATTTTAAAAATAACAGAGGGATTTGTTGGAATGCACATAAATCACATTAAACATTGTGTTTAGTTTTTTGATAAAATAAAATAAAATAAAGGGAATGAAAGAGAAGAGAAATAAGAGAATGAGATGATAAGAGATGGTTATGTATTTATATATTATTAATTAAAAAGAAAAAGAAAGATGTTTTATCCTCTACAACAGCAAGTCTTATACTTGCATCTGCCACCAGCAAGATAGTTAGCACTCTTGCACTTTTGGTCACAAACATGGTCATCTACACAATGCGCCAAGTCAATGAAGCAAAGCAACACCACATTCCCATCGCTTTTTCCATTCTTCTCAATGTCCCTACCTGAACACACAACTAAACCAATGCAAATCATTCCCAACAAAACTATCTTATTAATCTTCAAACCCATTATGCTATTGTCTTCTCTTCTTTTCTTCTCTACTTCTCAAACCAAAAGAATAATGGATTACTAACCACCACTCTTCCACCCTATTTAAACACCACACCACACATACCCCAATTCATCCAATCATTGATTTTCACTTTTTCATTCCATTCTATTAATAATTCTATTTAATGCTAACTTTATGAGAATTGAATCTTTCACTTTAAAAATGTTTAATATTATTATATCATATAAAATAGACGATCTCTTCCTGTATTACTTTATTTGTGTGGTATATTCCTTTTACTTAATTAAATATAAAAATTATGACTAAATGTATTTTAAAGGTGTGATGAGATTGACGTAACATCATTATTTGTATGTCTCTACTAATGACTCTTTTTGTCACCGTAAGTGATGAAAGTGGTATTTTATCTAATATACAAAGTCATTTTTATTTTATCTAATGACTCATTTTTATATTAATAATGCAACCTCATATTTTTAATATGTAAAGATAAATATGCAAATAGTTTAAACAAGAAAACACATCATGTAACGTCCCATTTAATTTAATACTTAAAATTAAAGGAAACGTCACGTGATAAAAGCATAACAACACAGTCCTGGGGTCCTTAACATTACCCCTACGAAACTAGGCACACCACGATGCCGATAAAGGAAAGCTGAATACGAATACAACGTAGAATGTAGCGTAGAAATACGGAAATAGATACATGGGCCATAGCCCTAAATAAAACACAAGAAAAACTCCAGCCCAGATGGCTAAGCTACGGAATCCCCATTCGCTTGTTGACCATGAGAACCACGCCCAACTGCTCCCATCAACCAAGTTGATGATCATCGCAAGGAAAAACGGCCACATACAACACAAACATGCAACGAAATGGGTAAGCTAGAGCCAACAACATATTTCATGCAGTCAAACATATTTTCATCATCTCATATCCACATAGCAACCCAACATGTTATGACTCTTCATTCAATACACTACGACTCGACTCGACTCATCCGGATACGTATAACTTGGTCGGATTCAGTGGATGCTTGCACTTGTGTGGGTACCTCTGCTCGAACCTGAGCTACTCGATCCCTGAGCTTTGTAATACAAGTGTTATGATGAATCAAAATCTCTCCCACCACAAGGTTAGCCCTTAATGAGTTTCAGGCCTCCTGCTACTCCCACCACAAGAGTCAGTCCGCTCTAAGTGAGACTAACTGGCTCCTCGGAGCGTCAGGATGCAACCTTACCTTGAATCCTTACCTAGTTATACAGATGGGGCACCACCATGAACACCCACTAGCAGGGGCCATGGAATTACGTCCCGACCACTGAAGCGCGACCCCGGAGGTCTCACCTAGAGACCCCAAGGAAATTACACGCTGACACGGACCAATATTCGTAAAATCAGCAATAAAAGAATATTAAATAATATTATCAATTCCTTATCAACCCTTGAAGTTTAATCCTCACATCAATCACATCCCAAATCCATACCTCTGATCATCACCACCCCAATGAGTCTAGGGTCTCATCTCATGTCAAAACCATGTTCTTTTAATTCCAAATCACACATTCATTTTACATGCTAAGTCTCATACCAACCCATTCATCCACAATTCATGAATTATGCCAAAAAATATACTTCATACTCCATTATATACATGTCCATCATCACACAATCATACTCAACCAAGATAAATTATTCGGGAACCATCAAACATCCAAAACACAGCACTGTCTCGCCCAGCACCTCGCTCAGGCTGAGGGGTCTCGCTCAGGCGAGACGTGCTCGCTCAGGCGAGCCTCCCTCTCGCCTAGGCGAGAGCACAAAAACAAGTGTGTGGGCATCACGGGATCTCGCTTAAGCGAGATCCCTCTCGCCTGGGCGAGTTGCCTGCTCGCTCAAAAGATGAGCGAGCCGCCTGGGCGAGATTTCGCGCAGGAGCTCTAGGTGAGCTCCCTGTTTCATTTCGCTTAGGCGAGACTGACTCGCCTGGGCGAGATTAACAGGTCTCGCCACTGTTCTTCACTGTAACAGCCATGAGAACGAACCAAACCACACATGCAAGCTATTCACACGCATCAAAACGAAGAATCAAACCGTACACCCAACAATAAACTCATACACAGATCAAAGGATGACTCAAAACTTGAGACTCTAGCTTCCCGTACCTGGGATTCAAGCTAGCAAAACGTTCCGACTCGCCCTCGCTACTGAACGCACGAGTACAACAGCTTCAAGGAACGAACGGAAGAACTGCAGAGATAGCGGGACAGAAGCACAGTATGAGATACTTGGAACCCTAGCTATGAAGGGAACGAAATGTATGATAGAGACAAGTATGGGCTAGCCATAGTACGTACCTGGGGTAGGAGAAAGCTTCGAACTGGCTCAACGACAGTGGGGGCGGAACCCTAGCAGAAGGTGTGGCGGCTGCGGCTCAAGGTAAGGGCAAGGTCCTGAAAATGTAGGGTACCCTAGGTTTAGGGCAGACCTAGAGCTTATATGCACTGGGCCAACCCTTGGGCCCACTTAGGGGCAGCCCACTAACCTTTAGGGCTGAAAAAAAGAAAAAGGGTTCTTACACATCACACTAATGAAAAAAAAAATTAAACTACAGATACTTAATTACGAAATATAAAATTTAGAATTCTAAATATAATTTTTTATTTAATAAAAATTAATTCAAAAATATGAAGTTAAAATATAATTACACTTAATGAAAAATATTAATTATTTCTTATTATCTAAGGAGAACTGTTAACAAAAAATGTTCATTATTTAAGGAAAACAGTTAATGAAAATTATTCATTATTTTTTATTAATTTAATGTAAAGAATTTTTTTCCATATATTGTATTCTTCTTATTTTAAATATTAAAATTATGGCTCAATATCAATATTATTATAATAAATTATTATTATTATATTATTATTGTTAGTAATATTTGATTTTTCTTTCCTAATTTTTTATTTTTTTAATTTTTACTCTTTGTTGTTAATACTGATGTCGTGTCAACAAACGTGTAAATGTAAATCTCACCAGGATTAAAAATTAAAAGAATGATTTTATTTAGGTATACTAAAATAATAAAGTTGATATTTACAGATAATAGAATGTATTTATTTATGTGAAAAATTGAATGTAATTACTACAAGAATGAAAAGGTGGATTAGCAACCAAAATATAGTGTCTTTTCGCTTGACGTTATTAGTGTGGACCTGACCGTTAATTCCATATCCATGTCTCATGATTTTCTTGTTATACCGATATTAATTAATTAATTTTTATAAAATAATAAAAATTTATGATGAAAAAATATAAAATTATTAAATATTCTGTAAAAAAAGACATTTTCACTTTTTAATATTAATTATTTAAAAAAAATTATAATTGTATATATTTTAAACTAGAGTATATAATAAAATTTCATGGGAACCAAAATATTTATTAAATTTTTAAACGTGAATGAAACTTATATGATAAAATTTAAAAATATTTTAAAAAAAATAAGAAAGAAAAAAGTTTTCAAATTAATTATTTTAAAATGTCTCTTTACTTCAATTTTTAAAATTTTAATGAAATCTATTCTTTTATACACTAATAAAAACAATAATACACAATTAGACACAAAGAACAAAAATTAGACTAATAATATTTTAAACTTTAATAAATGTTGGATGTAACACCCCATTTAATTAATAACGCTAATTAAAGGAATGTCACGCGGAATAGTATTAGAAACAAAGTCCTGGAGTGTAGACACTACTCCTCACGATTATCCAAGAGAAAACCCGAATAAGAAAGGGGCACACTACGATGCCATAACAAAGTATAAAATATAAATCAACAACATTTAGAATTTTAAGCCTAAAGACTAGCAGTACACGGGCCATAGCCCTAAAGGAAAGTCCAAGTAAACTTAGATCCAGTCCAAGCAGACTATGCAGCGGAACCTCCATCACCTTGATGATTATGGGGAGTTCTCACCTCTGCTCACATCAACAAGTTGATGATCATTGCAAAAGAAAAGACCACACCACAGAACATACAACAAACAATAGAAGGGTAAGCTAGAGCCAAAATTAGTTTTACCATGCAATCAAATATACTTTCACAATCCAATATACATACATCATCCAAGCATGTTATGACCTTCCAATCAATACATTGAGACTCGACTCAACTCATCCAGATACATATAATCTGGTCGAATTCAGCGGATGCTTGCACTTATGATGGATACCTCTGCTGACCCCCGAGCTGCTGACCCCCGAGTTGCTCACCCCTGAGCTATGTGTTACAAGTGTTACAATGAATCAATTCCCTCACACACAAGGTTAACCCTTAATGAATTTCAGGCCTTCTGCTACTCTCACCACAGGAGTCAGTCCGCTCTAAGTGAGACTAACTGACTCCTTAGAGTGTCAGGATGGAATCCTTACCTTGAATCCTTACCAAATTTTATAGAAGGGGCACCACCATGGACACCCACTAACAGGGGCCATGGAATTACGTCTCGACCACTGAAGCACGACCCTGAAATCCCACCTAGAGATTTCAAGGAATTATGCACTGACCACAGACCAATCATGTTCAATCAATCAAGTAATGTTTACCATGCACAATATCTCATGCTAACCTTTACAATCCATTCTCATTCATAACTAAATGTTGAATCCATACCAACTCATCCTTCCCTAACAGTGAATATATATTTGTATTTCATATCAATACCATGTCTCCTTGATACCAACCATCTCATTTAAATCACATGCCAAGTTCATACCAAACCCATCATCCACAATCCATGAATCACATCACTCATGCATAATCATTTATCACATGCTTTTAATATAAAAATTAGATTCAAGCCAGTAATAACCATTCAAGATAAGAGAAACAACCAAATTACAGCGATCTTGCAATAAAAATTGCTCTCACTACAGAGCTCTGATTCAAGATCGAACCGGTCAAAGTCAAAAGCTATGTGTTAAGGATCAACTGTTAAAATATCAGCTCGATCCAACGGTTAATAAAGTAGTAGCTGTCATTTTACGAAAAGTGTGCAGTGTTGTCAACAACACAAATTCAGTGACCTTGCGATAAAAACTGCTCTCACTACAGAGCTCCGATTAAAGATCTGACCGGTTAAAGTCAAGAATTATGTGTTAAAGATCAGCTGTTAAAATGTCAGCTCGATCCAACGGTTAATGTAGTAGAAATCTTCATTTTACGAAAAGTGTGTAATGTAGAAAAAAAGAGTAGCGCCACATCAATCAAACATAATCGCACACCATACATCTTTATTCGACCAACAACCTCATTCAAGCATCATAGCCATACAAATAGACCAAAAATCGGCAAAATAACTTTAAATAGATAAACCCTAGCTTCCCTTACCTGGAAAAAGCTAGCAGAATATCCCGACACCCAAGCAAGTGAGTACTACCGACCATAAAGTAGATTTACGATCTGTAAAACAGTGGAATAGATTCAAAATGGGTTACCATGGTGAACCCTAGTTAGAATCATGATGATAGAGCTAGGAATGAAAAAGGTACGGTGGAGAATCAACTTACATGGATTGAAGAATGAGGTTGAGTTAACGCAAAGAAGGGTAAGACCCAAACGCTACAAGAGCTTATGTGGAGAGAAAAGGGAAGAGTGATAGCACTGATTTTGGCAAGTGAGTGCAGAATGAGGGGCCTTTGCTGCTTTAGGGGTCTTGTCACCCTATGGGCTAGCCCTTAGGCCCATTAGATTAGGGGCATCACTTTAAAATTATGGCAAAAAAAAGAGGGTTTTACATTCTCCCCAACAACAAAAATTTTCGTCCTCGAAAATTCACCGATGGGATAGAAAGAAAAGTACGTTTTTCTCACGCCCTTCGACAACCACCGCCTAGACATGACAGGTTTGATGACTCCAACACCTATAGCCACGGGAAACTTTGCCTTTGTGCTATGCGATATGTATTCAACAATGTAGATTGGTTTATTCACTACACTCGAACTAACTTCCAACTTGCAACCTTAACACTGGAATGCTCCTTCATACCTGCCCAACTAACTTGTATCTGATATACTGACTCACCCACCATCTGCTCTCCACTACCTCTCAGATCACTGTAAGTCTCAAAATAAAGCATGTTCGTTATCAGTTCTCGTCACCTTGTTCACTCCTTTATGCATCACTTGATGAAGGATTGACCCCAACCAAGGATGAAGGCACATGCTTAAGAAGACTAAGCATGTTTAAAAAGGAAGTTCATTAATCCTTCATCCCTTTCATTTGTGTTTGTTATTTTTGATTCCCTAAGTTGACTTACTTGAATCAACTTTAGTTGACTTGTTGATCTTTGACTAGGTTTGACTTGTTGACTATAGTTGACTTGACTTAAGCCAACATGCTAATCTATGTTTATTTGCTTTGTAGGTTAATTAGGAGTAAGAAAG
>Ga0214544_1010618_pt1 | contig 13405 bp, 15 predicted proteins | sample CNSS3metaG_FD_160074 | JGI IMG/M metagenome (GOLD analysis project Ga0214544, IMG submission 160074) | Root nodule microbial communities from cowpea collected in UCLA plant growth center, Los Angeles, California, USA - CNSS3 | ecosystem: Host-associated > Plants > Roots > Nodule | place: USA...
AGACCGAACGGACCGCCAACAAGATCTACCGAACCAGAGACGAGGCACGAGCCGATGTGTTCGACTACATCGAAAGATTTTACAACACGATCCGCAGGCACTCGACCATCGGGTACCTCAGGCCGGTTGAGTTCGAGCGCAAGGTGGGATTAGCTTAACTCGGTGTCCATCAAACCCGCAGCAGCTCAGTCGGCGGCTTCTTGTCCGAAGGCCGTAGTTATAGGGGAACACAAAACCTCGTGCTCTGACGATTTAGTGCAGCATTTCTGCTACCCAAGCCGCAAGATCGTTGAAATTCGGCATTCGCCGTCCCGTAATATTTCCGTGAAAGAAAGGTCTTTCGACCAAAGTCGCCGAGTTGAGTGCGAGTAAAGAAGGAACGCGGCATTGTTTAATCGCAGACGTCTCATGCAGCCCGCCCCGTGCCCCGGGTGTCGGTTTGGGACGATGATGATTGTGATCAAGCTACCGAATTCGGAAGGCGTGGTGCAGGTCGAGCCCGATGCGGCGTCAACCGGCTGGAGAACGGAGGTTGGTCGGCGCTCGATGCGTCGTGACGGTGCTAGAGTCTCCGCCTGAAGGCGGGTGGTCCGGTTTCGGCAACGCCGTCCCCGTCCTGGGGATCGCACAGCAGGCAGGAAGGCAGACGATGAGGAACAAATTGATGATGGTCAGTGGCTTGGCTGTGATCGGCTTGGCGGCGGCGATGCTTGCGCCAGCGAAACTTGCCTTTGCGGATAATCGGGTGACGGTCATCTCTTCGGGTGGAGCTTATCAGGAAGCTTTGCGCAAGTCCATTTTCGAGCCGTTCGTCAAGGCGACAGGGTCCAAACTCGCCGAAGGCCAGTGGAGCTTCGAGTTGGCGAAGATTCGTGCCATGGTCGAAACGAACACAGTGAGCTGGGACGTAGTCGAATCTTACGGATCGATGGTCCTTAAGATGTGCGACGAGGGTATCATTGAGAAGATCGATTGGAAAAAGCTGGGCCTCGACCGAACCAAGTTTATGGGTTCCGTCGGGCAGGAGTGTGGGGTGCCGACGCAAATCAATGCCACGATTCTCGCCTATGACAAGGACAAGCTGGCGAACGGCCCGAAGACTATCACCGACCTGTTTGACACGACGAAATTTCCCGGCAAGCGTGGATTGTGGAAGAGCCCCATAGGCAATCTCGAATGGGCGCTGATAGCGGACGGGGTGCCGATCAACGAGATCAATAAGGTCCTTAATACGCCGGACGGCGTCGACCGTGCCTTCAAAAAGCTCGACACGATCAAGAAGGACGTCATTTGGTGGTCGGCCGGCGCTCAGCCGCCGCAACTTCTGGCCGACGGCCAAGTCGTCATGACCGCAGCCTTCAACGGCCGCATCTATGATGCCGTGAAGAATGGCGGCAAGCACTTCGAAATCGTGTGGGACGCCCAGGTGGCGGGCTGGGCTTACTGGGTGATTCCGAAGGGCAGTCCACGGCAGGACGATGCCTATAAGTTCATCGCGTTCGCCGTTTCGCCTCAGGCTCAAGCCGACTTAACACGTTACATGCCCTATGGGCCAGCCAACATCGATGCGATGCCGCTTGTCGATCCCGCAATCCTACCCCAGCTCGCGAATGCGCCCGATCATCTGGAGCGTGCTTTGGAGCCCAACCTTTCCTTCTGGGCTGAACACGGCGATGAGCTGAGACAGCGCTTCACCGCCTGGCTCGCCAAGTAAGATCAGGGAACGGCGAGGAGTATTTCTGTGAGGGGAGAGAGGAGTTGATGCCAATTGCGTTCCAACTCGCCGGCCCGCGTTTGCGGATCAAGCTGCAGCGGTCGAACGATCGGTCTGAGAAGGTTCCTTTCGAGGTAAGACCTCTCCTGATCGAAAGCGATAAGGTGGCAGATTCCGCATGATCCTGCAAGGTGACGACTCCATATCACTGAAGGAGGTGCTGGACATTATTGTTCCTGAGCGCATCCAGATAGACCGATTTTGCGGCCGCAGCCTGGACCTCAAATGGGGCTACGTGTTCGGTGGACAGTTCGTAGCTCAATCACTCGCGGCTGCCCAGCAGACCGTTCGCGAGGACCAAGCCGCACACTCTGTGCATGGCTATTTTCTCCAATCAGGCGACGAGCGTAAGCCCGTCGCTTACCACGTAGAGCGGATGCGCGATGGCAAGAGCTTCGCGACGCGGCGCGTGGACGCGATCCAAGATGGCCGCACCATCTTCACGTTGACAGCATCGTTCCAGCGTCAAGAGGCCGGGCTCGAGCATCAAGATCTCATGCCGAAGACGGCCGGCCCCGATGGTCTTCTGTCGCAGGCCCAGATCGCGCGCAAATACATGGACAGGATGCGGAACGCTGCTCGCGAGCAATTGTCGCTCGAACGCGTGATCGAGATCCGTCCCGTCGATCATATCGATCTCCTTAACCCCGAAGCAAAACCGCCGCTGCGCTGCGTCTGGTACCGCGTCCTCGGTAAGCTGCCGGATCGCCCGGCCCTTCACCGCGCGATGCTCGCCTATGTGTCGGATTTGAATCTCTTGTCGACGGCGATGCGGCCGCACGCCCTGACTTGGGTCACCCCCGGCATACAGTCCACCAGCCTGGACCACGCCGTCTGGTTTCACCGCGCGTTCCGGATAGACGAGTGGGTGCTGTTCGTGATGGACAGTCCATCGGCGAGCGGTGCCCGCGGCTATACGCGGGGCCGTTTCTTCACCAAGGACGGCAGCCTCGTCGCCTCGGTGGCCCAGGAGGGTTTGATCCGCGAGCGCACCTAAGGCGCGTTTCCTGCCCGGCTGCCTGCTTTCCATTGCTGAACGGCCCGATGACGAGGAATAGATCATCGAAAGTGCTGCTTGCTCGATGTGTCGGTCCTTACTAAGCAAAAAAACTAGTCCGGCCTTGTTGACGTCGCTCGTCCGGATCTCGTGGCCGTTCAGGTTGTCCTTATCGTGCGTCCGCATGGCCAGGGCAAAGTCGGAGCCGTCCCCGGCTCCGCTTAGGCCTTGGCACCAGAGGATTTCTCCGCAAGCAAACTTTTCTCGCTTCTGCACTCGGTGCCGTCCTTAGGCATAGTCGGCAGCGTGACCAGCCCGAACAAGCTGAACTAAAGGCGGCAAACCACGGCGGTCCGTCTGCTTTAGAGGACCTTTATCTCATCGGGAGAAAGCCCACCTCCAGCGTGTTGCCTCGCACGGGCCAACTTTTCTTGGCCATACGGTCTAACAGACCTTCTGGCCTCCGGTGCTTGTAGATAGCGAGCCCCAAACAAGGTCGTCGTCGCAACTGAACGGCAGGCGCATCCCGGCGGACAGTTCGTCTCGAGCCGCACACATGCCACGACTGAAGTCTCAAGGTCGTTCACGTTGTGCAACCTCCTGTTCGGGCGCCTTGCTCTCAGTGAGCCATCTTCCACTTTCAATTATCGGCTTGGTCCTTTTGGTCCGTTCCCTCAACAGATTGGAATTCTAAGCTAAGCAGCTAGGGCGGCACTTCCCGTTGGCTCGGTAAGAAGACCGAGATGCTGTTCGCGCACCTCAAGCACATTCTTAAGCCCTCTGTTTATGAAGTCCAAAGGGCGCAGGCGATCGCGGAGAACGAGCCGATTATACACTTACACGCAGAATTCCTGCGCTTCCTGCGCCTTTCGTCCATCTTTCGTCGCCGCGCCATTCTACACTGGTGTCGCTCTATGGTGGGTTGGATTGCGGAGCAGGAATTATGAAAGATAAACCTTACGCTTGTCAGATCAGGACTGCCTGTCGGCGCCTGGAAGCCGTTGCTGGTCTCGCCGCAGCAGGTCGATATCGTCCTGAAGGCATAACGCAAGGGCATTCGTGGTGAGCGACTTGAATGGGCTGTGTGAAGCAGCCCCTTCGGCCAAAAGACCCGCAAAAGTTGGTACAAATATTAAGCCCGCTGGCGAAGGCTGATACCAGACCCCCGCTCGATCCGGCACCGCAGCTCAAGTGATCGGTCGCGCACTGCGAAGACTTTGAGTCGCTCGCAACGTCGCGAAAAGCGGTGCTAGGAACTCACCACACGCAAATTCGGAATAATTTGGTCTCTTCGGCCATAGAAGGAACGGATATCGAAGCGATGGTTCACGACAAATACGCCTACATAGTCGGCGCGTATGAGCATCCGACGCGAAAAGCGCCCGACAAGTCGGTCGTGCAGCTTCATGCAGAATGCGCCGCTGGTGCACTCGCCGACGCTGGACTAACTAAAGACGATGTTGATGGTTACTTTTGCGCAGGCGAGGAGCCGGGGCTTGGCCCGCTCACCATGATCGATTTCTTGAAGCTACGTGTTCGGCATTGTGACTTCACTGACATCGGTGGTTCGGCACCTCTGCAGCACATCTCTCACGCCGCCCAAGCTATTGCGGCTGGCAAATGCACGGTCGCTCTAGTCACATTAGCAGGGCGGCCTCGCAGCGGGTGGGTCGATCGGCAACCGGATGTCACTCAGCCGGATTTGATGTGGGAGGGCCCGATTCGGAAAAAAACACTAGATATCTATGCGATGTGCGCACGACGTCACATGTACGAGTACGGGACGAGCAGTGAGCAGCTGGCCTGGATCAAGGTCGCCGCTTCGCACCATGCGCAGCACAACCCACGTGCCATGCTCCGAAACGTTGTCACCGTCGAAGATGTGCTCGCGTCTCCCATGGTGTCCGACCCCCTGCATCGACTTGACTGCTGTGTTACATCGGACGGGGGCGGTGCCATTGTGGTGACCCGGCCGGAGATCGCGAAGAGCCTTAAGCGTCCGCGGGTGAAGGTGATCGGGGCGGGCGAGGGCATTCAGGGACAGTCAGCCGGCGAAGTCGACCTCACTGGCTCGGCGGCCAGGCAGTCCGGCATGATCGCCTTCGCCGAGGCTGGTGTCACCCCAAGCGATATTAGATACGCCTCGATTTACGATAGTTTCACGATCACTGTACTTATCGCATTGGAGGATCTCGGATTCTGCGCAAAGGGACAGGGAGGTCGGTTTGTTGCCGACGGCAACCTGATCTCGGGTGTCGGCCGGCTGCCCTTCAACACCGATGGCGGGGGCCTGTGCAACAACCATCCGGCTACGCGGGGCGGGATCACCAAAGTGATCGAGGCCGTTCGCCAGCTGCGAGGAGAGGCCAATCCAGCTGTCCAGGTCAAGGATTGCGCGCTGGCTATTGCGCACGGTACCGGATGGTTGATGGGCACCCGCCACAGCAGCGCCACCCTCATCCTGGAACGGGAGTAATCTGATGATTAGCACGGACTTTATCAAGCACAGTCCAGAGACCAAGCCGTTTTGGGATGCGGCTGCTGCCGGCCGTTTCGTGCTGCCACGCTGCCGGCTCTGTCGTAGGACTCACTGGTATCCGCGGGGGTTCTGCCCGCATTGCCTGTCGACGACTCTCGACTGGGAGGAGTCGTCTGGCGATGGCGAGATTCACTCCTTCTCAGTCAACCGGATGGGAGAGCCCTACGTGCTCGCCTACATTACCCTCAACGAGGGGCTGATCATACTGACCAACGTGATTGAGGTCGATCCAGCTACATTGTCGATCGGCACAAAGGTCAAGGTGTTGTTCAAGCCCGGCGTTGGGCAAGCGCCCGTTCCGCTTTTCACTGTCCGTTAGTGCCCGACTAGCCGACGTTCCTTCGGTTGAAGACATCATGACGTGGTTCACAAAGTTATCCTCGAGCTGAGCGGGTGTATGCGAATAGCCGATCTTCTTTTCTGTGATGTCGATGTCGCACCTTGGAGTGGATTGTCGCGATGAAGTTCTGCCGTAACCGGTGTCCGTCCGCGTGACGCACTTGCTTATGGCCCATGAAATACGGCCGAGCATAAGCCTGATGCTGATACCACGAACAGCGGCTCGCCCGACCATTGCGCACGCCTGGCATTCGGCCGGGGCGATCGCTGCCGGCAAATGCAGGCTGGTGGCCGCAACGCGCGAATCGCGCGCTGGCCTCGACGATGCAGTCGGACCGAAATGTGGCGCCGCAGAGCGCCGGGCGCAGCACCGTCGCTCCGAATGCGAGGAAGCGAGCCGCAAGGTCTGCTGCTCCGTGGGCGCCAGCGTCGCCTGGAGCCGTTCGATGAACGGGCAACGTCCGGGGTCAAGCATTGGATCAGCGTAACTCGCTACTACGAAAGATCTTGTCCAAAACGTGAGGGCCCCGATGAAGAACAGTCAGACCTTTCGGAGTACGACAGGAAGAGTGTCGATGCCGCAAGTCCTCGCATGCGTCTGGCGATAACATTTTTCGTACTTGAATTTCGCCCTTTGACCCCGCGGAGGAGGAAACCAAGCGTCAGGCGAGTGTCACAACACAGACCCTATAGGCTCATTCGGATGAAATACGTCGAGAGTAAGCGCCGGACGGCAGGAATTGAGCGCGGACGCGCACCGCATTGCATTAATTGAAGCTGGACTTTCGTTAGAGTCATCACGAGGCGACGAAAGGCAGGGGTATGGCAATCAATTACGAGCAGCTGATGGCTATGAAGAATTTCGGCCAAAAATTCAGCTATCAGGATCGCGATGTGATGCTCTACGCTTATGGCATCGGCATGGGCAGTGACCCCATGGACGAGAACGAACTTCCATTCGTCAATGAGGCTGCGGCCATCCCACGGCCTCTGAAAGTGGTTCCAACCTTTGCCTCCGTCGCCGCCTACGGCGCTGAGGCGGGTAGGATGAATCTCAAATATGACATGCTGGTAGACGGTGAGCGTGATATCATCTTTCATAAACCGCTCGCGACCGCTGCGCATATCACGGCCGACTGCTCCGTCCTTGCGGTGTACGACAAAGGCAAAAACAGAGGGGCAGTCATCCGCCAGCAAACGTTATTGAAGAACAGCGGTGGCGAACTGCTGGCGACGCTTATTACCTCCTACTTTGCGCGCGGCGATGGCGGCTTTGGCGGGCCATCGGGCGACCCGACCGAACCACTTCGGATGCCGAACCGCAAGCCCGACAGTACCATCGACATCGATACACGTCCCGACCAGGCGCTGATCTACCGGCTCTGCGGCGATCGGAACCCGCTGCATTCGGATCCGGAATTCGCTAAGCGCGCCGGATTCCCTAGACCCATCCTGCACGGCATGTGCACCTACGGAATAACCTGCCGCGGCATTCTCCAGACCTATGCCGATTACGATCCGAGCGCTTTCAGACGGCATGCGGCGCGGTTCTCGTCACCGGTTTATCCCGGCGACACCGTGACGGTGGAGATGTGGAAGGATGGCCATACGATCTTGTTCGAAGCCAAGGTGAAGGCGCGCGACGTCACAGTGGTCAAGAACGGTGTGACAGTGCTCGTGTGAAATCGCATGTGTGCTCTTGACGTAGTTTGCGTAAGTGACAATAGGAGGAGTGTGTGGGACTACTTGATGGAAAAGTGGCACTGATTACCGGCGCGGGGGGCGGCCTTGGTGAGGCCTACGCAAAATTGCTCGCGCGTGAGGGCGCGGCGGTTGTCGTCAACGACTTAGGCGGAGCGCGTGATGGTTCCGGCACCGACAAATCGATGGCGGAAAAAGTGGTCACGGCGATCAAGAGCGAAGGGGGCCGGGCGATCGCCAATGGCAGCGACATCTCAACCATGGATGGCGGGCAATCACTGTGCCAGGACGCTATCAAGCATTTCGGCCGTGTTGATATTCTCGTTAACAACGCCGGAATTCTGCGCGATAAGACCTTTGCAAAGTCCAATGAGGAGGATTGGGACAAGGTTATCAAAGTTCATCTTAAGGGTACTTACTGCGCGACGCTCCCGGTATTCCGCTGGATGCGCGACAATGGTGGCGGTGTCATTGTTAATACATCGTCGGTCTCAGGCCTGAAAGGCTGGTTCGGCCAGTCCAATTATGGTGCAGCCAAGGCTGGAATTTGGGGCTTGTCCAACGTGCTCGCGATCGAGGGGCGCAAGTACAACATCCGCGTATGGACGCTGTGCCCGAGCGCGCGGACGCGCATGACGATAGACGCTGGATTTGATGATGATCTTTTGTCGTCGGACCAGATTGCGTCAGCCGTGCTATACATGGTCAGCGAGTTGTCAGGTACTCAGACCGGAAAAGTGCTAGGCGTGAGCGGCGGGCGCGGTGTGCACGAGATGCGCATGATCGAATCGGGAGGCTGGAAGCCTCCGCATGCCAACTGGACAGCACATGATGTCGTAGAGCATTCTCGCGAGATCTTTCTCTCTGAGGAGGACAACAGGAAGTGACGCCGAGCACTTGGCCGGCCGCCGGAAGCGTTGAACCCGGAACTCACCCCGACCCTGATCTGGATTTCGATTACTCGCTCACCTGCGCAGCCGCAGGACTGGTGCGTCGGCGATCTGCTTGCTCATTCCGCGAAGCCTGATATCCGTTGCACTCTTCCTCGTCCTCAGTTCCTTAGAGGAGGTGGTAGTCGCTCTTCTGGTTTGCTGCCGGCGCAGCGAATATTAAGCAAGTCATGTTCTACAGCGCGAGTCTCCAACTGACAAACCGCGACCATCGACCGGTCGTTCGATCAACATTGCGACCGCAAAATCGCTGCCATTTTGAACCGCGACGGATTGCGCGCCTGGGAAGGCAAGCCCTTCAACGTTGAAGAAAGCCGCCTCATTCGCAGTGCCTGCAATGGCGAGCCGGTACGATCGTTTGCGCCGCCGCAGCATGCTCACGACGCACGAGGTTGCTACGAAGTTGGGCCATTGCCCCAAACCACCGTGTACGAATGAGGCGACAGTGCTCATCACAAAATGCTACACGGACGGCCTGAACCGTGGCCTCTGGGAGATCGCGTATGACACGACTATTCTCAAGTGCCGCGGTGGCCGCCGCTCCAGTCCGCCCCGCCTATCACCGCGCAACCACCAGAATGAGGTGCAGTATGCAGCAATCGCCTTGTCGCGCGGCGGCGGCTACGGGCTAGCAGAATCGTCGTGTCATATCGTTCGGCCATGGCGAAGGTTTGATTGAGCGTAGGCTCGAACCACAAGGCCTTGACGAGAGCGTTCGCCGCCAAAGTACGCCGGGGCTTGGGTCTAGCCTTCGATCCAGTCTGGCAGTCGCTGACCGAAGCTCGCCATAGCGAAAGTTATCAGCGGGCGGCGCAGCCGCCAGGATTGGGATGATCTCGGCGTGCCAACAGGGCACGAGCGGATCTAACGGTCGCCGGCCCCTTGGCACTTCTTCTGCTATGGCAGCCGCAAATCGTCATCGATCCGATATGCGCTCGCTTTCGAGACTCCTGCCTTGGTCACTCGGTAGTTCATGTTCAGCCTCATCTCGTGGTCGGTGATGTGAAGGCCAAGCAAGGCATCGATTCCTTGTCACGAAAAAGCAACCGCTTACAGCGGCCGCACCCGCCGCCAGACGGGTTCGAAAAGCGCAATGCCGATGGGGAACCGTCTCCGGTCGGGCTACGCCCACCTTCGGTCCGCCACCGGCGTAGATATTCGTCGCGGAGTCCGCGTGATCGGCGTGTTGGACGAGCTGCGCCGACGGCATCCCAACCTTTAACCCCGCCAACGCCTCCAGCCTGCCCCGTGAAGACCTCGATGCGCCGGACCTCGGGTTTGGCAGCGCATCGTCACCAGGAATAATGTCGCCAGACTCGGCGATCAGCTCAGCTGCGAGAAGGTGGAGTGAGGACGACGCTTACGTTCTGCTGAAACATGGCTTTCGAATGCGACTCGAGCTTTATGGGGGACGACTATCTTCCCTGCGAAACCCGCGCCGGAGACCACATTGCGGCAGACGAGACGCACGTTGGCGCGTCCCGGCTCAAGGGGCATATTCCGGCGAGCATCGGAAGCCCCTTCCGACAGCCTGCGGATCTAAGAGATCAACCCATCCAATCTGTCAGAGAGCTACCCAGGTCATGCTCGTTCGGAGTACGATGAGTGGATGGCCTGCAGTAAGATATCCTTTATATCTGGATGGTGCGCAAGGCGCGTCCCTATCGGCCCTTGAAATGGGGCTTGCGCTTCTCAAGGAAGGCCGCCATGCCTTCCCTGTAGTCGTCTGTCATGCACGTCAATAAGTGCTGATCGAGGTCCATGTGACTCGCGAGATCGTCAAACGCGCCGGAAAGACGGTTTACGGTCTGCTTGGTCATAGCGACCGGAATCGGCGGCTGCGCCGCGATCTTCTGAGCGAGCTCCATTGCCGCCAGAAAGCTTGCCCCGGACTCCGTCACCTGATCCACCAGCCCCCACCCGTGCGCCTCTGCCGCGGAAATGCGTTGATCGGCGAGGATGATCGCCTGCTTGGTGCGCGCTGGACCGACCAGCTGGAGCATGCGCGGGATCGTTTGCCAGCTCATGTTCATACCGAGTGCGATCTCAGGTATGCGCATGTGGGCGTCACGCGCCATAATCCGAAAGTCAAGGGCCACGGCGAGCGCGACACCGCCCCCGATGCAAAAGCCTTCAATGGCGGCGATGGTCACCTGGTCCATCTCGTACCAGGCGCGAGTTAGCCGCGGTCCGGCCCGCTGTCGACAGCGTATGGAGGATGCGTCCATCGCTCCAGGGGAATCGCGCCCTCCCCCTTTCAGATCGGCCCCGGCGGTGAAGGCTTTTCCACCAGTCAGAATCACAACCGAGGTTTCGGAATCGTCCTCAAAGCTCTCAGCCGCTCTCGTCAGCTCTCGAATTGCATCGTTAGAAAGTGCGTTGATGCGATCACCCCGGTCAAACCTTACCACCGCAATGCGGCGTTCCGGGCCGAGCCCCTTCTCGATCTTCAGGAAGTTCGTCAAGAGCTCATCTCCTTTTTGTTGCCCGACATCATTCTTCCGTGTGACACCGGCATGCCGCTAATGCAGCCATCATTTGAAACAACAGCTCAACTATGTTTGGCACTCGGTCAGCTTCATCCGGCCGATACGCTCGTCACGCAACTGCGTCCGTCGCACCTTTCCCGCCTCATTGCGAAGCGGCTCCGCAACAAACTCGACGGTGCGGGGGAGTTTATAGGTCACCAGTTTCGCGGCCAGATGGGCTAGCAACGCTTCGGCCGTCAGACCAGGGCGAGCTTGAACGATGGCGTGGACAGATGCGCCCATATCCTCGTGCGGCAGGCCGACCACGGCGCTGGACATAACCAGCGGGTGCTCGTCGATGGCCGCCTCGACCTCGGCCGGATATACATTTGCGCCGCCAACCAAGATCATGTCGGTGCGCCGGTCAGCGAGGTAGAGATAGCCGTCTTCGTCGAAGTAGCCAATGTCGCCGAGACTCTCCCACCCCCCATGCAGGGTGCGCGCGGTTGCGCCGCGATAATGGTACGTGGGGGGCGCCCCTTCAGGCCGGCGCATATAGATCTCCCCCAGCTGGCCCGGAGGCAGCATCTTTCCGTCGTCGTCGAAGGCTTTCATTTCGCCATCGCACACGCGGCCGACAGAGCCGCGATGATTGAGCCATTCGCTTCCGGTAATCCTCGTGCAAGCTTGGCTTTCTGAGCCGCCATAGAGCTCCAGAATAACCTCAGGCCCGAGCCAGCGAATAAAGGCCTCCTTGAGCCATGGGGGGCAGGGCGCGGCGAAGTGCCAGAGCGTCCTCAATGTGGAGATGCCGTAGCGGGCGCGCACGTCGTCCGGCAAACGCCAAATCCGGCTCATCATCGTGGGCACCAGATAAAGCCAGGACACCTGGCGCCGCTCGATCTCGGCCAAGACGCCCTCCGCGTCGAAGCGCGGTACCAGGACCAAATGAGCGCCGTGAGTCAGCGCGGTAAGCGCGGCCCCCAACGGCCCGCCGTGATAGAGCGCGGCGGGTATCAGCACCGTCTCGTCAGGGCCAAAGCGCCAGAAGTTAGGGATTTCGGGCTCAGCCAGCGTCAGACCGGGCGAGCCCGAAAGCACCAGCTTAGGACGGCCAGTCGATCCGCCCGAGGTCATCGCGAGCTTGACCGGCGCGATGCGCGGCTCCAGCGGCCGATCGTCGTCAGATAGCACAAGCAGGTCTTCGACAGTGACGCGCCGCCTGTCGGCCGCGAGGCTAGGCAATGCGATAATCAGCGGGGGGTCTGCCAAATCGACTACGGCCTGCAGCTCCGCATTCGGCAGACGGAAAGACACGGGCTGCGGCGTCGCGCCCAGTTTCCAGATGCCGATGCACGCCTCGATGAAATTGACCCCGTTGGGAAGGCCGATGGTGACCAGGTCGCCGAGCTCGACACCGGCTCCCTCCAGGGCGTGGGCGATGCGGTTCGTCCGCGCCTCCAGCTGCTTCCAAGTAAGGGTGGTGTCCCCGCAGCTGACGGCCGGTACGTCAGGGGTTGCCTGGGCTTGGCGGGAGAATTTCTCGCCCAAAGGGATCATGTCTTTGGCCATCTATCCTTACAGACTCCCCTTCGCCATCCAGGCGACACAGACGACAAGTTCGGGGCCCCTCGCCCTCGGGCACAAGACTTCAGAGTGGCCCCGGCTAGACTGAAAGATCCGCCACGGGCGCTCGTCAGGGCTTCGCCCGCAGTTTCCGTGACCCGAACAGTCCCAACTCAAACACGGCGGCAATATTATCCGTCCACGCCGCGGGTTTTCTCTAATATCCTGCGGTTCCCCGCCGAAAGCCCGCGCGAAGAGGTCCAAGTGTAAGGCCGTGCCGCCTCCGGCAAGGCGGATCGGCGGGTCAGGCACCCCTCGCCTCCATATTCCCGTTTTCGGCCCCCCGAGAGGCCGGTCGTGTCCTGAATGTGGTGTTAGGGCAGCGCGCCCGCACAAGGCGCCGTAGCGAGCGAGCGGCGCAGCGGGCCACCGGCAGGCCGTGGCGGGTCATCCCATGATTGGCTTCCCCGCCCAGCGGCTAGGCATTTAGTCCCGAGGTCATTTCGGAAGCGCGCGGGCGTCTCCGCTACGTTTTGCAAATGGATTCGCAGAGTGTGAGGCTAGCGCAGGGTCTTTAGGCGCGTGGCGAAGTTGAAGGCGTCAAAGAAGGCTCGGAGATGCTCCTCGAGCTGACGGTGGCTGTCGTAGTGCTGCCGCCGGAACGGTGGCTTCCTTGAGCGTAGGGTTCATCCGCTCAACCTAGCCATTGGTCCATGAGTGCTTCGGCTTGGTCAGGCGGTGCTCAATGCCGTGCTCGCGGCAGACGCGACCAAACATGCAGTTGATACCGAGCGGTCGCACCGGAGCGATTGTGGGGCGCATCGCAAAATTGGATGCAGTTGTCTGTCAGCACCGTGCGAAACTTAATGTGGTGGAACGGTCCGCTCCAACAGCATCAAAGTGCTAGAACGTGGTCGTTGTTCGAACGCCACAAAGGAGGGACGGTTCCGTGAAACAGGTTATCACCATCGGGCTCGATCTGGCCAAGCACGTTTTCCAGGTTCACGGGGCGGATGCCGAGGGCTCACCCGTGTTCAACCGGAAGCTACGGCGCAGCGAAGTTCTGCGTTT
>Ga0214544_1010619_pt1 | contig 13403 bp, 11 predicted proteins | sample CNSS3metaG_FD_160074 | JGI IMG/M metagenome (GOLD analysis project Ga0214544, IMG submission 160074) | Root nodule microbial communities from cowpea collected in UCLA plant growth center, Los Angeles, California, USA - CNSS3 | ecosystem: Host-associated > Plants > Roots > Nodule | place: USA...
TTATTGATGTGAGCATATGTGGAAATCCTTAGAGGTCATCAGGGTGATGGAAACTCCGCAACGTAGCAAAATCTTGGGTTGGATCCTCTTGCTCGGAGTACTCTTTTAAGGCAGTGTGGCCTATGTACTACTTTGCTCTTTGAGCATGTATTTTGAATAACTGTCAAACGTTTTAATCTTGTTCTTCTGTTCATGGCATCGTGGTGTGCCTTGGTTCCTTTCCTAGTATATTTTGGATAACTATAAGGAGTGACACTTATACTCCATGACATTGCTCTTTATATTATTCTACATGATGTTTCATTTAATTAAGCTTATTTATTAAATGGGATGTTACATACCCACTCTTTCGTTTGTATATTAATAAAAAGATAATATAATTTATTAGGTGATACATTTTACAATATTAGTTGTAATCATTTTGTAGGTGAAATAACACAATTTAAAAAAAATATGCATAAATCTTAAATCTTTTGAGATTGATTCTAGAGTTTATGGACCGAAATGAAGAAATTCATGCATGTGCTTATTTTTATTGTTGAGATTTCAACATGTTATTTTATGGGCCATTCCTCCCCTTATTCAGTTGAACTTTATCTCCCTTGCTATGCTTGCACATAAATCAGTATAATCTTGAGAGGGATATAGTTGTCGAAGGTTCTTAGATGTTTAAGTTAGTTTATTTCTTTAAGTAATAAATGTTATTTTATCAAACTCACCAACTTACGAAATATCAATCTATTAATAGGGGTATTACAACAAAAATGACATATTTCGCTTGATTTTGAGAATCAATGTCATATATCTTATTTTTTATTTTCAAATAAAACATGGTGTTGTGAAATAAGCTAGAATTTAAGCGACGACGGCTAGGGTTCAATACGAACTAGTGGCAACGACTAAGGTTCAAAATGCAGTAGCAACGACGACTATAGTTGTACTGAACAATCAATGTAGTATCATGTTTTTCTTTTAAAAAATAACATTTATATGTTTTTCTTTTTTACTTTTAAGGGATAATACATCTGAACCTATCAACTAATGTAATATGGTTTTTAATATTTACAAAATTGGCACCGTGTAATTTATCACATTCTTTATTCAGGAACTGTTGTAATATCCTATTGTAATATTTCTATTATGCACTATTGGAGTTCAATAAACACACACATACAGACCTGTATTAGCATGATCAAATCACCTAAAGCATAATTATTGTTCAATTTACCTAACTAATGGGTATAACCAACGCTAAAACTTTAATCATCATCATATTGGATTTTTAAGATGATCCAATCGTGTTAATTTAAGTCTTCTCAACTATCTATTAGTTTACTATGACATGTATGTGAGGCATTTTTTAGGAACGACACCGAGAAGATATGGGTCCTCTTACTTATATATTATTAATCTTACTCATTTTTATCACTACAGAATAAAAGCCTTCAGAAATTTGGCTTTACTGACGGATTTACCAGCAGATGTAAATGTTGAATCCATCGGTATTTCAGTGATATAACATAGTAGACCAATTATCGGTCGATAATGTCGTCGGTAAGTTGTATGACCTTTACCGACAGTTGTATCTGTCAGTAAATCCTTCGGCATGTCAATCGATTGGAGAACTTAAACATTTCAAACTCTCTCCCCCAAATCAAAACTTCTTCCCCAAAATCTTTGCCGCCTAGACAAAGATCCCCTATCGCTGGAGAATCGACAAGAACGACGGTGTCACCGGTGCCAACACCCTCAACACTGCTCACGTTGTCGCTTGTGAGTAATCCATGCGGTGACTCTATCGTCGTTGCAATCCTCACGCCACCACATCGTTGACGGAGAAGCTGTCGGTGAGTATAGGTTTTTTCTCTTCTTTTCGCCATCCCATCCATGTGTGTTGAATTATGTAATGTTTTGTAGGTTAAGAACATCAAAGCTGCGAGGGAGGCACAAGGAACACCATTCATTGGCAGAGATATTTGCATGAGCGAGGCTGCGAAAGAGGCTGCTAAATTTGTGGTTGCACCGTCGAGGAAGGTAAGTGGCAATGTTTGAGAATGTATCCAATTGATCCTACCTTATCATTCAATGTACTCCAATTTCCTTAAATTCCTAATTGATCAAAGTAGCTTAAATCCACCATTCAGGCTACTAATTAGACTCACTAATAACATATCCAACAATGTAATAATTTTCTACCTCAGTAACAATATCATTAAAATTTTTAGATTGCTAATCCATTATTGCATTCTCTTTTCATTTTATTTATCAATCACTTTTCCCACTAATTTCACCAACAATTAAAAACTTCTATTTTTACCTATTATCATCTGACATGTAGCAGAAATCTAAATTTCCCAGAATTCCAAATCCTTGTAACTACCCACAGTCACGCACACATCCCTGTTGTTGCGATGGTGCCTGGTGGCAGGCCCCGTGCCGCCAGACGGTGCTTGCGCTTCTGGTAATTTTCCATAATTCTCACACTTGTGACCACGCTTCCATCATTTTCTGATATTTTTCCCTGCCTATCGCTGTCATTTCGCGATTAATATGGTAAATGATACCAATTCACAACATTCATTCTCGAATCATAAAAATCCCTAAATATTCAACCTTAAAATCACATTCATGCAAATTTTCCCTAATTTATAACCATTTAGGATGTAATCATAGAAATTCTTAATACTCAATAATTTGCCTTACATTTTTCCCCGATCAGAAATATCCCAAAGCTTAGAAAATACCAAAACGAGCCAAAATGGTTCGTGTCGCCTAGTGGGTGTTCATCACCACCAGACAATTCATCAAAAACCCAGAAACTGGGTCTGTAGGCTTGTTTCGCCTGGTGGCTAGGGATGTGTTGCCAGGTGGTCCCTCTCTTAGGAAAATCATCAGTGTTGCAGCTAAGCATAGCCCGCTAGGCGGTTTCTAGAAATTTCCAGAAACACGAAAATTATCACACAACAAAGATTCATGGAAATTAAACACATGCATATATTATACAATTCATGCTTAGCACAACGTTCAACGTGTAAAACTCCCCTAAGTTGGATTCTTTTTGCTTAAAAACTTGAATGACTCTTGATTCTCCCTTGCTTCCAATGGCCTCGCTTAGTTCTCCTCAAATCAGCCTCAAAACTTCACTCAATTCTCACCAGTCTCAAATTTTCGTGCTGTTTTCTCTAAGCACAATCACAGCCTTGCAAAACCCTTCTTCTAACCACAATTTTGCCTTTTAATTACCCAAAACGAAAATGGGACTTAATGGAATGTGAATGGATATTCATTGTCTCATTATGGGCTTTTTACAGCCACTCTTGGCTGCTCCTTAGCCGTCTAGGGTTTCCATGCCCTTTCACCTTCATGCCAAAGGAAATTTTGGCAAAAAGAAAGTTTGATTTGTGTTCACCAAGGTTTGAACCCATAACCAGGCCAATGCCAAATCAATGTACAACCATTCAACCAATTCATGTTTCATGATGATTAATATAATTCTATAGTTATCTCATCATTCAACATGCTCAATCATATTATTAAAAACAATAATAATTAAATAACACACAAATGGCATACATAGGAGTCAAATCCAAGTCCTCTCACACATTTAAGTACTCTCAACCACTTGAGCTAGTACTTTTCCACGTCACATCAATCAATATTAAATGCCATAAAGGATCCCACTACCCGCATTTATTAATTAAATAATTATTTAATTAATTAAATTTCACCGGTCTTACATCTCGCCTGAGAACAACAAATTCTAACCTGCTCACGCATGCAAAGCTAGAAATCCAAACCTGACAACACATAGTTCATTTCCATATAATCACTAACATTAATCTAGTATTCTAACACGATTCAAAACAAAAACTAGCAAGACACTTCAAAAGATTTAAAAATCCTAGCTTCCCTTACCTCGAAACTGATATCGAACTTGCGAAGAAAGAGTCTTAAACGAAATGAACACTACAACCAAAAAACAACCTAAGAAGCTGAAATACAAAAGCACAAGGAGACAAAAATAAGACTCTAAACAGTAACGACGCGGAACCATAACTCCAAAACTTAAAACAAAAATAGAACGAAGGTTAGAGATTGACTTACGTGAAGGAAAGAAGTGTTCAGTCTGATAAGTGGGGAACTCCACAATGGCCCTAATCCCAGCCTCTGTTTCAAGAAAAGTGAAAATTCAGAGGAAGAAGATGGAGATTAGGGCAGAGTTGAAGTGAAAAAAAAAAAGAAGAACTATAGTTTAGAGAAAAAAGAACAAACAAGTTTTATGAAATGGAAAAGGTGACTGAATGTTTTAAAAGAAAGTGGGTCTCACAATTGTGGTGTTAACAAGAAAAATATATTTATTGTGATATTGAGTAGGTTTGATTGTAAGTTGTACTGATTCAAGAGTAAGATTATAAAACTATGTAATTCATAATAAAATTTAGCTAATAAGACAAAAAATATTGTTAGCATATTGAAATAATCAAGATAGCATTTTTAACTTAAATCAAATACAAATTATATAATGAATTACAAGTTATTTGAATTACTGGAGTGTCAATAACATTAATAATGGATCTATTTTTGTGACATTTTTTTTTTGTAGTTCACACATATGAGTTCTTGATTTAAAAGTCTTTCTGTTGTGAGTGCTATTTCCTATTAAACTCTTATCATTTCTAGTTCGTCAAACTAAAATTAATGTTTTTTCTTTAGACAAGAAAATTCTTTCCATTATACCAAATTCAGGTTGCAACTATAGAAAAATTTAAAATAACAAAAAAGAAATAATAACAACTAAAATAAACAAATAATATGTTAAAACAGTTCAAAGGAATGTGTGAAAGAAAGAAAATTAAAAGTTTGCAAACTTTCCGAGTTGGATTAACAATCATCTTAACAATTTCAAATAAATGCTCTATTTCAAAATATACTTTAGCAATTCTAGTTTATTTATATTCCTGTGTAACTAGTGGCAGATCTTGACCAACATTGTTGGGGGAGCCAAAATAATACATCCAAAATTTATTCATTTAATTATTGTCACTAATACAATAAAAATGAATACATAATTTAGTATAATGATAACTAAAAGAGATATCCCACATATCTAATAGATAACATGTCAAACAATAAGCTCCATCATTAGTCGGGGAATATGTAAGACCCGAGAGATTTAAATAATTAATTAAATAATTATTTAATAAATGCGGGTAGTAGAAACCATTAAGGCAATAACTGCAGAATGTTATGACGTGGAAAAGTACTAGCTTAAGTGGTTGGGAGTACTTGGATTGTGTGAGAGAACTTGGGTTCAAGTCCTATATATGCCATTTGTGTGTTATTAAATTCAGTATTATTTTAATATATGTTAATCATGTTGTGAAATGTTATAAAAAAATTGAATCATATTAGTTATCATGAAACATGACTTGGTTGAATTAGTTGTGTAATTGCTTTGTGATTGAATGGTTATGGGTTTAAACCTTGGTGAACCTAAACTCCTTCTCTTTTTGCTAATTTTGTTTTGGTATGAATGTGAAGGGGCAAGGGAAACCCTAGCTAAAGGAGCACCCAAGGGTGCTGGAAAATCAAATTGAATGACAATTAAAACTAACTTTAAGGCCATTTTCGTTTTTTAATAAACCATCATTAAGGTATCATTAAAAGGGAGAATTGAGTGAGAAAGAGAGCACTCTTGAGTCTATCAATTTGAGAATAGTGAGGAGGACTTTTTTTCAGAGGAGAAACGTGAGGTTGGAGGTGGAAAAGGTACTGGTTTGGAGGAGAGTCAAGGGGAGTCCATTGTTTATCCAAGAAAATTCCTAAGCCACTCTTAAGCAAGGGAAATCCAGGTTAGGGGAGCTCTTATTGGTGTTTTGTTGATAACTATATGAACCGAGATATGTTTGAATGTATGAGAATGCCACATTTTTTTAGTTCAGACGCGGTTATGCAGGTTTCTGGAAATTTCTAGAAATCGCCTGGCGGTCACGCGCGACCCGCCAAGCGACACAAGCCCAAACACTAGTTTCTGGGATTTCCTTCATGAACCGCCTAGCGGCGGATAATGATCCGCCAGGCGATGCAAACAGGAATGCCCGTTTTTGGTCATTTTGGGATATTCGTGATATTTGTGAAGTTGTCGTAATGGGCTATATGCATGAATATGAAATGTTAATTTTTATATGTATGAATTGGACTGTGTTAATATTTATATGTTGAAAGTAAGGGTATCGCATGAAATTAGGGAAAATAGGGTTCCTACAAGGGTTGAGGATGAACAATCACACTCTAGAACTATGATTGGCACACAATTTTATGTGAAAAGATAAAATGAATGAAGTATGAAGTTTTATATGATGTGGGCACCGAAATATGTAACAGTATACTGGTGAAGGCGGAAATTGGAATATGCCGCCAGGCGACTCATCAGCATAGCAGAAAGCGATTGGCTGGTGTTCTTGTCATAGGGACGTTTATTTGGATGATCATTACTAAGCGTTTTGGTATGGGATTTTAGTATCTATGTTATTAAGTAATAATTGTGGGATTAAATGTGTGAGGTGGATGAGTTGGGAGTTCCATACCTATTGGCTGTTGTAGTGGCAGTTTTGTTATCTAAGTATATGTACAACGCTGCTCAAATTGTGTGGCATGAGTCATCTGAATATTAGACCGTGAGGGTATAGGATCTAGAGCATATTGAATGTTTTGGGTCAAGCTTAAGGCAATAAGAAATGGAGAGGATGTGTGCATGATAAAATTGAATGGGCACTAATTGGGTCTGTTGTTGTAAATTGGGTTTTGTATGGTAAACTATATAACTGGTGTTGTGGTAAATGGTGAGTATAATACTAATAAGTTGTGGCTTGTTTCGGTTAGTGAGTAAAGTAAAACGTGCTAAGATAATGAAAATCCTTTATTGGGCATGAATTGATTGTCTATACGTATTGGTGGTTGCAATATTATTTTCTATATGTTATGATTTGTAGTAGATCGATACATTGTACATTTGGGGTCTTTTAAGACCCAATGGAGATGCCAAAAACCTGTAGCATGGCACTACTGGTATGGCGTTAGGCGGCACGGAGCGAGCCGCCAGGCGATAGGTACCTAAAACAGTGGCAGTGGCCACGGGACGCGCTTGGTGCCTGGCGGCAGAGGGTGTCCCGCCAGGCGGTGACGGAGCAGCGCAACTCCTGTTTGACGCTTGGCACCTAGCGGTAAGGGCTGTCCGCCATGCGATCTGGAACCAGTTTCGCCTGGCGGTGTTTGGGCTGCGTAGGGTGATTTTCGCTGTTGTGATTTTTGTTGTTGTAGTGATCCGTGAACTTGACGGACTAAGTTCACATACCTTGGTGTTTGGGATTGAAGGACTAAGTCCAATAGGGGTCTGGATGTGCTTGGTGGAGGGACGCATGATGGGCATGGAACTGGTTAAGTTCCCGTCGGCTGCTAATGGGCGAGGAGTCCATAGTATGGTGATTGTGTGCGTGCCAAGGTTCGAGCAAGGAAGGCTTGGATGTTTTACTACAGGCGAGGAATTTGTAGGGCAGGACTATGAGCGGGATATGCTCGTAGGATTGGACCACAGAAGGGTTAGTTTCGTGGAAGCACACTAAAGTCCCAAGACCTAGATTCATGCATATGACTCATGAAGGACTATGAGATCAGGGATGGGTAACTTGAAATAATGAAATATTTACGCAAGATTTATTTTTCTTTGGGATGGGTGACATCTTTATTATATATATATATATATATATATATATATATATATGTGTGTGTGTGTGTGTGTGTGTGTGTGCATAGCTCACCCTATCTGTTTGCGTGTGGCGGTGATCGAATAACTTGTTATGCGGGAGCAGATGATTTGACAGGTGAGCCAGGAGATGCTTCAGTTCCGAGAGCGGGATTATATGGGAATTTGAAGACTTTAACTTTTCGATATTTTTATGTTTTCAAACAGTTGTCATTTCAGTTACTTTGTGGTTGTAATAAATTTTAATCACGAATATTTGTAATGTATGTGATTCCATGGTTTTAATTTTTCCCGCATTTTGGGAAAGTACTGTTATAAATGAGGTTTAATAGTTGAAACTTTGTTTATTTATTTTATTATCTTTATTTTAAAAGTAATATTCTTTAGGAATGTTACAGAATACTCTAGCCAAGAAGTAAAATTTTAAACCAATTAGATTGAAATCTCCTTGGATGTTTTTCCTTAAAAAAGGATAGTTTTCAAGTTGTATTTGATATGGACCCCATTTTAAATAAGCTCTTTGAATCTCATCTCTTTGGCTCATTGGATATTCCCATACTTGAAGATGTTTTCTTGGATCACGTTCCAAAGAATTAATATGAAACTCCTCACATATAATTCTTTGAACCTTATAAAAGGCTCTTGTGATTGAATAATTAGATCATTAGTATCATGCTTCTGAATATCTGGAAGAGTTGAATTTGTCCTGTTTTCATCTTCATGAGTAGCTTCCCTTTTATCACTTTTAAAAAATGAATCTATTCTTTTATTCTTCATGAATATACCTATTTAAAAAAAATAAGACAAAAAATAATTTATCATAATCTAATAAAAAATTGAGAGACGTAAATACCAAAAGAAAATTCGATGATAATCAAACCACACTTATCCAGTTATAAAAAACACACACAATACTTTTTCTTCTATGTTCATAAAATAAAAAATTAATATACAAGAGGCTCATTAAATAAATTATTAAACTAATATTTCACTATCAAGTGAGACAAGAGAGAATTACCTTATTCTTTATTTCTTCGAGAATGGAAGACAACAACTGAGAGATGAGAGAAAAAATAATAGATCTTTTTCTCTTCAGAAACAAAAGAAAATAGGTAAGAATGGGAGATGAAAACAATTTATGAGAAACTCAAGACATATAATGGAACCACAATTAAATTACGATTATTAAAAAGTACACAGTACAATACTTTTTCTTCTATGTTCATAAAATAAAAAATATAATATAAAAGAGGTTCATCAAATAAATTATTAACATAATATTTCACTATCAAGTGAGACGAAAGAATTACTTTCTTCTTTTCTTCCTCGAGAATGGAAGAGAATAGAGGAGAAATAAGGGAAAAATATATATTTTTCTCTTCAGAAATAAAAGAAAACATATGAGAATGAGAGAATTGAACAATTTGTGAGAAACTCAAGCCATCATGTAAAAATAATAATAAAATATATTTTGATAAATCTTTTTATTCTTTATTATTTGTTATGTTTGATTTATATTTTATTACTTATTAAGTTTTATTATTATGTTTATAAAATAAATAAAATATTTGATTTAATCATCGTTAATTTGTAATATATTACCTGATACCTATAATATAGAAAAATCAAAATACCTGTAATACAATTTTTTTTTATATTACAGGTATTTTATAAAAAAATTAATACTACACACACGTCCGCAATTTTTTAAATGTTTATATTATATTATAAATTAATAATATACATATATTAGTTAAGTTAATATATATATATATATATATATATATATATATATATATATATAGATATTTTTTAAATGTGTATGTGTCAATCCAACAACGTGCCATAAGTTAGAGTCAATTTTTATATTCAATTTAGTCCCTATATTTGTTATTTTTGTTCAATTTAGTCTCAATTGTTTAAAATTAATCAATTTTGTCCTTCTCAAAATTGAGACCAAATGTAATTTTTATATAAACGTTATTAATAAAATTTTTGTTGGAATTCACATTTTTATTAAACATTTTTGGTTTAATGTTATAACTAGTTTAAAATTAGAATGGAAATTTTAAGTATGAAAACTAATATAATTGATCTACAATTTTACAATTAGTCTTTATCCTTAAAATTTCCGTTCTAAGTTAAACTAATTGCAAACCTAAACAAAAATATTTAATAAAAATGTGAATTTTAATATAAAAATTAATTTTGGTTATAATTTGGAGAGGGACAAAATTAGTTCATGTTAAAAAAAATTGGGACTAAATTGAACAAAAATAAGGAATATAGGGACCAAATTGAATATAAAACATTGACTCTGACATGTGGCACACTACTTGGTTGACACGTGGACATTTAAAAAAAAATTAAAAAATATCACGAAGTGTGACGTGGTTATTTTTGTTAAATTTAGTCCCAATTTTGTTTAAAATTGATCAATTTTGTCAATCTCGAAATTGAGACCAAATGTAATTTTTATACAAAAGTTATAATAATGTTTTTGTTAAAGTTCACATTTTTATTGAATATTTTTGGTTTAAGGTTACAACTAGTTTAAAATTAGAACGAAAAGTTTAAGGATAAAAACTAATATCATTGATGTAAAATTTTAAAATTAGTCTTTATCCTTAAAAAAACAAAGTGTTGTAACACATGACACACTACTGGGTTGAGATGTGGACATTTTAAAAAAATTAGAAAAACAAAAAAAAATAATCATGAAGTGTTGTAACATCCCATTTAAATAATAACATAATTAAATGAAATCTTACACCGGATAATATAAAGAGCCAAGTTGCGGAGTATAAAGTCACTTCTTACAGTTATCCAAGGTACTTAAAAGGAAATACTAAAGCTCACTACAATGCATACAACCCAAAAGGAGTAAGAGATAGCCAGTATTCGAAATAAAGCCTTAGAGGCAATACAATACACGAGCCTTCGCCCTAAAGAAAAGCCCAAAGAGACATGAAGTCCAGCACGGGTAGACTGTGCAGCGGAACCATCCCTTCTCTGTTGACCTCGAGTACCTCTCGCATCTGCTCCCATCAATAAATTGATGATCATCGCAACGGTAGAAGAACAACACACAAGGCAATCAAATAAGCAAAAATGTAAGCTAGAGCCAAAAAGATTTTATCATGCAATCAGATATACTTTCACAGTCCAATATACATACATCATCCAAGCATGTTATGACCTCCCAATCAATGCACTAAGACTTGACTCGACTCATCCGGATACATATAATCTGTTCGAATTCAGTGGATGCTCGCACTTGTGGTGGATACCTCTGCTCACCCCCGAGCTGCTCACCCCTGAGCTATGTGTTACAAGTGTTACAATGAATCAATTCCCTCACACACAAGGTTAACCCTTAATGAATTTCAGGCCTCCTGCTACTCTCACCACAGGAGTCAGTCCGCTCTAAGTGAGACTAACTGACTCCTTAGAGGGTCACGATGCAATCCTTACCTTGAATCCTTACCAAATTATATAGATGTGGCACCACCATGGACACCCACTAACAGGGGCCATGGAATTACGTCCCGACTACTGAAGCACGACCCTGAAATCCCACTTAGAGATTTCAAAGAATTACGCACTGACCACAGACCAATCATGTTCAATCAATCAAGTAATGTTTACCATACACAATATCTCATGACAACCTTTACAACCCATTCTCATTCATAACCAAATGTTGAATCCATACCAACTCAACCTTCCCAAACAGTGAATATATATTTGTATTTCATATCAATACCATGTCTCCTTAATACCAACCATCTCATTTAAATCACATGCCAAGATCATACCAAACCCATCATCCACAATCCATGAATCACATCACTCATGCATAATCATTTATCACATGCTTTTAATATAACAATTAGATTCATGCCAGTAATAACCATTCACGATCAGAGAAACAACCAAACTACAACGATCTTGCGATAAAAACTTCTCTCACTACAGAGCTCTGATTCAAGATCGGACCGGTCAAAGTCAAAAGCTATGTGTTAAGGATCATCTGTTAAACTATTAGCTCGATCCAACGGTTAACGAAGTAGTAACTTTCATTTTACGAAAAGTGTGCAATGTTGTCAACAACACAAATTCAGTGACCTTGCGATAAAAACTGCTCTCACTACAGAGCTCCGATTAATGATCCGACCGTTCAAAGTCAAGAATTATGTGTTAAGGATACGTTGTTAAAATTTCAGCTCGATCCAACGGTTAACGTAGTAGAAATCTTCATTTTACGAAAAGTGTGCAGTGTAGAAAAAGAGTAGCGCCACATCAATCAAACATACTTGCACACCATACATTTTTATTCGACCAACAACCTCATTCAAGCATCACAACCATACAACAGACCAAATCGGAAAAATAACTTTAAAAACGTAAACCCTAGCTTCCCTTACCTGGAAAGAGCTAGTCAAAACGACCCCGACCCTTAAGCGAATGAGCAAGACAGCTCCAAGAGCATATTTAAGAGCTGAAAATCTCAATAGAGAGGAAGCACGAGATTATTACAAGGAACCCTAACGGCAAGCACGAAGATTAAACTAAATGAGAAAAGTATGCATCGGAAGTAACTTACGTGAGTGAAAGAAATGGGTTGATCTCCCTTGAACTTGGATGAACCCCAAACCCTAGCAGAGGAACGTTACTGTTCTAAGAGAAAGGAGGTTATTTTACTGAAAGTGAGAAAAATGAAAGTGTTTCAGCTGGTTTAGGGGCTTTGGTTCCTTATGGGCCAGCCCTAGGCCCAACTTATTTGGGGCAGTCCTTTAAAATAAAGGTCGTAAAGTAAGTGGGCCTTACAAGTGTGACGTGCCAGTCACTATTCATGACTGTTAATGATTTAAACTATGTTAGAAAAAAATTAAATTGAACAAAATCAACAAAAATTGGGACCTATTTGAATACAAAAACAAATGACTGATTTAACAAAACTTGATGAGAATTGAGACAGAAAAGTATTTTAACCTAAATATTAAAGATTAAAAAAAGAAAACTTGGTTGGTCAACCGGTTTTAAAGCATTAAATTTTTTAACCGCCCAAACACATATATGTTAAATAATTTAGGCAACATGAAAGTTATATATGAATTTAACTTAAAATCTTCGGAAACTTTTAGTATCCATATTTATTATGTGTTAAATAATTTAGTATCCATATTTATTTTGTTCATATATTTATGATTTAGGATACTTTTTCTTTGGCTTAAATAATGGTTTGATCCTAGTTTTGATTCGGTTTTTTCAATGTGGTTCTACTTTTGTTTTTTTTCTTCAATTTGGTCCTAATATTTGTCAATTTTATTCAATTTGGTCCTATTTGTTAACACCATTAAAATAGTTAACGGATGTGAACAGTAACGCCCACGTGTCATTTTGTCATTTATTTTTAATTTTTTTTATTTTCAAAAAAATGTATATGTGTCAAGCTCATATCATGCCACGTGTCATTTTTGTGATTTTTTAACTTTTTTTAAATTTATTTTTTTTTAATTTAAAAAAACAATCCACGTGTCAAGCCAATATCATGCCACGTGTCAGAATCAGTTTCTTATATTCAATAAAAATATGCATTTTAATAAGAATATCCAAATAACATTTATATACAAATTAT
>Ga0214544_1010622_pt1 | contig 13395 bp, 11 predicted proteins | sample CNSS3metaG_FD_160074 | JGI IMG/M metagenome (GOLD analysis project Ga0214544, IMG submission 160074) | Root nodule microbial communities from cowpea collected in UCLA plant growth center, Los Angeles, California, USA - CNSS3 | ecosystem: Host-associated > Plants > Roots > Nodule | place: USA...
TGTAGATTAGAGGATTTCAAACCCATATGACCAAATGGATTGAAGTATGTGGCTGCATCATAACAAAATCAAGTTATAGAAATTTCATATTTTAAGTCCTCCTTCACATCTTATTGTTTGCAATTAGGCTCATTGTTTGTTTGAAATTTTCAGGATGGACGGGTACAATGGCAGAAGCATTGATCATAGGGCTTCCATAATTATCTAATAGGATGGCTAACAAGTTTGATAGGATAAAGGAGGTTGCTTTTTATTCTCAAATAACTCAAGGTATCAAAGTATGATATGTGTTTAATTTATTATTTAATTTTTGACTTTTATGAAGTGTGGTTGCTATGAAATTTCATATGAATTCATAGAAAATTGGGAACTTTGAGAACTGAATGAAAATCATGGAATATGATTGTAAAAATATCACCACAGAATACCAAATATCACCCTGTAATTCTAAGTATCTAATCCTTTTTCATATGTTTTTCTACTCTAAACATAATACCAAATATCATGTATTAGTTTTAGATAATCATTTCATTTTGTTGTAGTAACCGACATTCATGTCATAGATTTTAAATTGTAGCAAAGGTCACCCTCAACACACTATTATGTTGATTGGTGGAAAGGCCGTTGAACTTCGAAGTTATATGGAAATGCCCAACCAAAGGTAAAGATGATTCTTTTGTTGGTAACTATATTACAAATTGTATATATTTATGTGTGTGGATGTCATTGCAGACAATGATATATTGATGCGCACACCCAACTATGGTTAAATCCTATAGAAGAAATTTTGCAGTATGTTGATACTGGAGATCCAATAGATGTGACTTTCAGTGTAAAAGAATTGAAGGTATGGTAAGCCTAGCCTTTTGTTTGCAAGTTTTTGTTTGACATAGGTAAGTTTAGCAAATGATATTAGAGATTAAGTCAAATGATATCATGTTTTTTAAATTTTATCATGTTATCTCTCAGAATTTGTGTTATTCTTTCTTTCTTCCATTCTACGATAAATTAAAGTATTAAAGTAGACTTGGTAGTTTAAATATTTGGAGCAGATAATCTTTTGTTAATCAAATTTTTCATTAGCTTTTTCATTGTGCAGCAAGTGCATACAAAAGCTTTAGTCCTTTGGAAGAGCAACATGCACAAGGAGAAACAGTTTTGTATGATGATGATGGAAGAGAAATTCAAAGAATTACAATGCAATAAATTACAATTCAAACACCTGGTTGAATTGTCATAGCAGATACAAAGTTTGGGGGTGCTCAAACTAGATACTAGGAATATTATCCAGAGCTTTATTAGCTTATAATATATTTTGTAACCTTCTCATCTTTATTACTATAATTAGTGATTGAAAATGACTGAAATCCATGAGTAGAACAATGTGAAAATAAAATGTGTATCCAACTTAGGATTTGTTTTTCAAACAATTACAGACCATTGGTTATGTATTAACTCAAGTATGTACAAATTGGAATGGATTTATACTATCAATAATTATATGATTTGTTTCTAAAATTGTTTTATTAATTGACCAATTAATTTCATTCATTGTTTTTAATGTTCTAATTATAAATGGATTTTGTTTTATTCCATCATTTTGAAATCGATTAAACTTATACATTTGTAATTAATAATTATATGATTAGTTTCTAAAGATTTATTATCAATTAATTGATTTCATTAATTGTTTTAAATTTTTTTAATTATAAATGGAGTTTTAATTGGTAATTGCTAATACTATCGTAATTATTAGTATTTTTGTTATTATTATTTAAATCAATAAATTAAATATTTATTATATGTATATATATAATAATAATAACAATAATAAAATATGTATACAACATTTATTATGTAAGGCGTAGAATTGATATTCTAATATATAAAATCGAGTTTATACATCACATAATAGATTTTATATTTATATTTATGTTTTATTATATTCTCATATATTTTTTTATAAATCTTTGTACAGATGTGATAAAAGATTTAAGAAAAAGTATAATGTTTTACATGTTATTTTATAATGATTTTTTTATTTTATTTTATTCTAATTTTTAGACTTCTTAAGTTTTTATTGTCAAAACTAATAAGATCTAATTATGAGCATGAGTTTTACTTACTTTAAGTGTACGGGTATACTTATTGTATTAATTGATTGATGTTGTACTCTCTATTCTATAATTCTTTAAACAAAAATAAGAAAACTAATAATACATATTATATATCACAGATAACAGAAACGATAATATTAATCCCAAAATCTAAGTATTTAAATTGTATCCAACCTAAAAAAAGTTAAATGTCTCATAAAATTCCAGGATCCATACTAAATATATCAAGAACTAATTTTGATAATTGTTATAGATGAAGACATGTCTTTAGAAACACCAATTCCAATACGGTCTCTAGCTCGAAATCCATTTGCAGAGAAAAATTGTTTCCACTGATAATTGAGATAGAATTGTCTCACATATCTTCCTCTCCATCTAATAGTACAGGTCAACATCATTCATTCCTTGCTGACCAAAATGTACTTCTTACAACCTTTAAGGAAAATTTTTGATGCAAAGTTTGCATTGAGGTACCGACAACAATAGAATTTAACTTAATTAATAGAAATAAAATCAAGGAATATTATTTGATAGCATAACTGGATAAAAAAATTCCATAGATCATGTTTACGCCTGAGGATAAAAATATCCTTGAAACATTTTACTATTAACTTTTTGTGTTATATTTATTCTGCACGAGATTATATTACATAATATATTTACATTTTACTTTAACAATGACTTGTGTATGCACGTTTCATTTTCATACAATATATAACTAAAAAATTTAATTTTAAGTTTTAATCATATAACAATTTTATTTTACTATTCAACACCGATCTTAATACAATATATCTAGGTTTTACATAACAATAAGATCATTCGTGAAGGGAGACTTAGTTTGGAGAATGGCCAGCAGTGCGAGAAAGAAGGATGGCAAGTTCTCCGCCAATTGGGATGGCCAATACCGAATATGCTGCAGGAGGAGCGTATAAGCTTGAACAATTATTAGGGGAAGAGATACCCAATACATGGAATGTGTCCCATCTCAAGTTTTATTTCAGTTAAAGACATGTATTGCACTGAATACTTGTAACCTTGGGTGTACTCTTTTTCCTCACCTGGTCTTTTTTCCCTAAGGAGGGTTTTGGTCGGGGAGTTTTTAATGAGGCACCCAAACACTCATGAATAAAGTAAAGGGTTATTAACTTCACGCCTACTACCTCGCACTTATATTAAATTTGTTTTTAGTTCCCCACCCTTACCAAAAGTAAGCGGCCTGGGTTGAACGCCCTTAACTTAATGTTAAATTCATTTTTAATTCCCCACCCTTACCACAAGTAAGCGGCCTGGGTCGAACAGCCTTAACTTAATGTTAAATTCGTTTTTAGTTTCCCACCCTTACCACAAGTAAGCGGCCTGGGTCAAACACCCTTAACTTAATGTTAAATTCGTTTTTAGTTCCCCACCCTTACCACAAGTAAGCGGCCTGAGTCGAACACCCTTAACTTAATGTTAAATTCGTTTTTAGTTCCCCACCCTTACCACAAGTAAGCGACCTGGGTCGAACACCCTTAACTTAATGTTAAATTCGTTTTTAGTTCTCCACCCTTACCACAACTAAGCAGCCTAGGTCAAACACCCTTAACTTAATGTTAAATTCGTTTTTAGTTCACCACCCTTACCACAAGTAAGCGGCCTGGGTTGAACACCCTTAACTTAATGTTAAATTTGTTTTTAGTTCCCCACCCTTACCACAAGTAAGCGGCCTGGGTCGAATAGCCTTAACTTAATGTTAAATTCGTTTTTAGTTCTCCACCCTTACCACAAGTAAGCAGCTCGGGTTGACTACTCCCATTAACCAAACGAACAACAATAGTACCACATAACAACAGTACCAAACAAGCGCGTTCCTATCATGTATGTTATCGTCAACAAACCATAACAAGTATATCCACAAATGTGCATCACATTCAAAAGCAATGAAAAATATTGTAGGGTTTATTACAAACCTAGGATTCATTAGCAATAGAAATCATAAAACTACATCCTAAGCCGCCTTGTCGCCTTCACCCTCCACGGTCGCCCCCGCATTCACGTCTTCATCCGCCATGACCTTCTCTACCTCCTTTTCAGGGCTGCTCTCGTCCTCATTGATGAGTTGGCCATCCACTACATCTTTGTCCACATCAAACCTTGGATCTGCCACATCAACCTCCTTGCAGAAGAAGGCCGCCTGCCTCACCCCCTTCTGAAACCCATTGATATGCTCTTGAATGATGCAGTTTTTCAAGTCCTTGAGCTCCACTTCTACCCCTTCATGTTTTTCTTTCAACTCATCATAGTCCGCCTCAAGGTCGACTATCCTCCCTTTAAAATTCTCCTCTAAGTCCAAGCCACGAACCTTCCAGGTCCCTAACCTCTTTTTCTCCTCTTTCCACTCTTCCCTCTCATTCTCCCATGCGGCCTTTTCTTTCGCAAACTTGTCAACCTTCCCTTGCAGCTCCTCCAACTTATCACGGTTCCCTTCCTATAGTTCTCTTATGTACAGCGACCCAACTCGACGATCCAATATTAGAGCCTTGCTGCTAAACTCCACCATCGTCCTCACCAGGTGGTCTATAAGACTCGGTAAATTTAAATAATTAAATTAATAATTATTTAATAAATGCGTGTAGTAGAAGCCTTTATGGTATTTAATGCTAATTGTTGTGACGTGGAAAAGTACTAGCTCAAATGATTGAGAGTACTTTATTGTGTGAAAGGACTTGGTTGAGAGTACCCTTCCTTGAAATGCTTGAAGGACTATGAGAACGCGTCCAATCTGCTAATGCTAGGGCGGCTCACCAAAGATAACCAAGTAGTCGGCTAGCGGGGCCTAGTGTCATAAAAATACAAAAATGCACGAGGAGAAGGTTATAGATATAGTGATTGACACAAAACACGAAAAGCTTGCATGTAGGCCCAATTGTTCGGATGCAACTATGTAGGTGCAACGTTGAGCTCACGAAGTACCCCCATGGTGAAGTCATCCAGCGGTAACCTCACATGCAGCTGGAAGAAATGACACATATACATATAAAAAAACTTCTTGGCCGCCCCTTCTTGCCCGTGGCATACGTGGTCAATGGCGCTCACCCGCTCCAAGGAAACGATACCCCGGTTTACACCTTTGGCGATAACAGGAGTACAATTTAACCAAGAATTTAGCAGACGAGACCACCGAAACAAAGACGATTGGTTATGAACATCAGCAGCCACCCACGCATAACCGCCCTTGGCCGGCCAATTACTCTCCGCTATTTCTTCTTGAGGGTCTTCTCGCACCTCAATCACCGTCTCCATCGGAATTCTGCCCACCATAGCCGCAGGGCTAGTACTCTCCTCCTCAACATGTCTACCTATACTCCTCCCGGACTCCATACTCTCACTACTGGAAGAAGACAACGACACACTATCATTACTACTAGACATACCTTTTTTCTGAAAAGTTGACGGCAGGAACTAGGAACTAGTCGGACAGGTATAACGCACGCAAGATCTCTGATTGTGAAATTCTCGCAAATAAACCAACAAACATAAACCCATCATGAAATCCACATTTATAAGTGTGAATCCCAAACGATAAAACTTCTTCCTGCCAAAATCACAGCCAATACCAATCGACACAATCATCCCAAAGGCCATGAGTATCAGAAACGACGGCGCAAAAACCCCTCATTGATTAGACCTCTGACACCCCTTCACCTGCTACCTACCTTTTCCTATCTTTAGCCTTAACATTGTTCATCACACTTAAAGGCTAGGGGACTGGTGTATCACACCTAGCCGTCTCGCTGGCATATCCGCACAAATCATCCTTTATCGACTTACCTATATCGGCAAAGGCTGGGGGACTGGTGTACCACACCTAGCCAATTCGACCAAGTAATAATAATAAACGTCCACCATATCTACACGTGAGGTTATTCAGGTAACTGGCCTAGGCTGAACTAATCCTAACTGGCCAAAATCGGTAACTTAAGACACTAAAACCAGCCCAGGACCACGTATTAGCAATAGCGGCACGAGCCGCCAAAGAGGTAATCGGCCTATGCCGACCACCCTGGTATACTTAATGAAATCAAAGCCCACAACAGTCGAGACTAAGGGCCTAGGTCAAAGCCTAGGCCCACCTATAGCCCAAACCAAGGCCCAGCCCATGGAATAGGCAAACATAATTAATAATCTATAAATACACATGGACCCCACGAATTAAAGGTACGCATTCATTACTCCATTAATCACCTGATTTGACTTTTTGAGAGCTTTGGCTGACTTAAGCTTCAGAGTCCCTTCTGCAGGTAATCCCTCCTGGGTCCAAGCCGATATATGCCAAAGGAGAAGTAGTCAACCGAGGAGATAACGGATATGGGTAAGGTGATACTTATGCCTAACTGATCTTATTTGTTCTTTGCACGAACAGAAAACATTGTTGATCAAAAATTAAAAATGCATGCTTACTTGTTTTCTGTTTCTATTTTTAATTTTAAAAATATTAAACAAATTTCAAAAATAGGTGTTTTTGTTTTTAGTATTCATAAAAATAAAAATGTAAAAATTAAAAAAATGGTACAAGCTGATTTATACTTTGTAAAATTAAAGAAAATAAATTTTGAAATATGGCCAGATTAAGCCAGAAGTCACAAGATTTTCCATCTCCTCCCCAAAATAAGTCCATCAAGGACATTTTTTTTTTGGAAATAAGTGTGGGGGAGACAAACTGTAGGTAGGATTTTTCTTTTTTTCTGTTTTTCAATTTGTGTTTTTGTTTTCATAAAAAAATTATGATTTCTTTTTGAGAAAATTGTGAAAGTATTAACTTTTTACTAAGTGAAACTTTTAAACAATATGTCTCATAAGAAATCCACCAAAAATATTTCCCTACTTTCAATAAAACATATTGACATTGGATTTTTAGGATTTGATTCAGTAATTGGGATGATCATAATTCTTGAAAAATAAAAGTCATGTTGATATGAGTGGATTGTTTCTATGATTTGCTAAATGAGTTGATTTGAGAATTTCTTGATTAAATCTTTTGTGAAAGAATTTGACCTTGTGAGTCTTGAGCCTTAATGTAAAGGATGAACTGCCATATGTCATTCCTATTTTTTTCTTGAGTGACTTGCTCATGTTTGTTTATACTCAAATGTTTAGCTTGAGTCTTTTGTTTTGCATCTTAGGTGAATATGCATGATTTGATATGACTGAGGCATTTCTTGTTTTTAGCTACTTGGCCAAATAAGCCCACCTTGATATTAATCCATTGGTAGCCCCTTTGAGCTTTAAACCTCTTTTTCTTGTTTTAAGCCTATTGCATAACCTTGAAAAGAAAAAGACCATATTCTACCTTAGGAAGAAAGAAGGAGCTAATGGATTGTGTTCAGGAATGGTTGAGGAATAAAGTGTGTGGGTGAGTACCTCACCCACAAATTAATAAAAATGGCAAAAGGAAAAATTGTTGATGAAAAAGTGTTGAAATAATTGCTTTCTAAAAGGAAAAGAGAGAGCAACAAGCAATAAACGAAAAAGAGTTGTTTTTAAAATTATGCTCCATTATTCTTCCTACATTACTATTTCAAAAACCTAAAAATCCTAAAATTTTTCCTACCTTTGCCTTGGCCCCATTATAACCTGTGAAAAATCCTCATGATCTTTGAATGCATATTTTTCTGAAAGTTTGTGAATATTAGAGTCTTGTTAAGTATTATGGAGTGTTTACTTGCATGGGTATTTTAAGTGAAAACACAAGCCAAAACACTTGAGAGAATTTTGGTGAGAAAATACACATTTAACTTGGGTGCTTTCTTTCATAATTGATTGTCTTATGAATTCAAAAGATTAATTCATGTGTGAAAAATAGAATCTTTCCATTTGTTTTATACATGGTAACTTGATTTCTAGAAGGTTGATTTGTCTCCAGTGATGTTCATTCCTTTGATCCAGTGTTGATGTGAAATAAAATACCTCAGAACAAGTTTTGAAATTGCTCAATTTTGCCAGGGGAGTGCAAAAGGATAAGTGTGTAGGTGTGATGAGTGCGTATTTTTGCCCTCATTTAATGTTTAATTCTGGGTATTTAATTGAATTTGTGTGCTTAAAGAGTGATTTAATTGATAATTCTAATAATTAGACCGTTTGAGCTTGTGTGATAAAAATGTCTTAAAAAGTGATTTTTAGCTACATAAATTATTTTTGGATATTTTAACGTTTGTTTATGCAGCTGAAGTTAAGATTAAGCTCATTCAAGGTGGGGAAATAAATTGATTGAAGTTACAGAACACCTTTAAATAAGTCTAAAATTAGCAAGTTCTAAAAAAATCACTTCTGCACCCCAGTTTTTATTTACACACTCCTCTTGAAGTGGACCACCAAAAACATGTTTTGCATCCTAGTTTCTACTAAGTTGCACCCTTCTTACCACTTAAACTAGATGCACTCAGATATTACCATGTGGTAATCCTCAACTTTTAAAATTGCCCAACCAAAACAAGCCACGTGGCATTAACCCTTGCACATGCATGTGAACCAATCAGGGCATGCCATGTCATCATCTTCATCTCTCCCATGAGAAAAATTTCTCCTCAAACCCTAGCTGCCACCATGCCGGCAACCGCCACCGTTCACCGTCAACTCGTTGGAGCAGTCAGCCACCGCAACTGCAACAACACCAATTTTTCTTCACTGCATCAACACCTACAACGCACCGCATCAGAGTAGGCACCATAATGTCATCGTACCAGCACCACCTCCATGGCAGCCTCTACGCACCACGTCTTCATCTCGACCAGCAAAACAAATCGCGTCCATGGCAGAATCTTCTCTGCAACGTGACCTAGAAGCGCCGTGGCCACCACCGCGAGTTTGTCAACCACGCAACAGTAACCACCGTGAGCTTTCCCGTAACCACCATCTTTCTCCACCACTCCAGATCGAAGGAGAAGAACGATGCAGCACCATCCCCGTTGTCATCACGTCGGAGCAACGTCGTTTCCATTACGGCAGCCGCCATTGCAGCAACACAAGCTTACATTGCATCTACAAAAACCCTAGTTTGGAGAGAGAACACTTTGCCACGTGTCAGCCTCTCATAGGCAATCAATTGATCAACAGGTCAACTGGTCAAAGCAACAGTCAACTCTGGTCACATTTTGGTCAAACAAGAGGAGGCAGAATTGGAAATTGGACAGAAATTAAGTTGCTAATTAATTAAATAAAGGTAAAATATTTTAGCAACCGGATAGATAAAGTCCAAGTCCGATTGAAGCCTATATAAAGAGGCGAAGGGAGAAGCAGAAGGGGGGAAAACAAGCTCGGCACTTCAGAATTTAGGAACCCTTAGGGGGGGCTAATTTCATTCTCTCTCCTTTCTTCTATTATTTTTATTTTATTTTGCATTCCATGGAAAGCTAAACTACTTGGTTGATTCCATTGTAATTTCTTAATTGGATTCTGAGGTTAGATCAATTAATTTCTTTGTTCTTTTTATTATTATTGATGTTTTCATTCATCTATGTCTTTTATCTTTGAATCACGTAAGAAGTAATGATTTTAAGTCTATATGCACGTTGCTCATATGAGTCCAAGGGTTTTTAAATTAAATTGAGACTTTACTTTGATTTATTTAGAAACTTTCATATGATTAAATCAGTTTTTACCAATAATCGAGACTTTACTTTGGTTAAAGGTATTTACTCTAACTATAATTAATTGACACTTTACTTTGATTAATTAAGCTTTTTATTTGGTGAGGAGATAAAAGAATAGACATGATTAGGCATAGTAAAATTTGATTGAGACTGTACTTTGGTTCAATTTACTGTGGATAATCTAAAAGTTCTCACTTTTAATTGAGACTGTACTTTGGTTAAAAGTGAGAACACCAACAAATTAATTAAGACTTTACATTGATTAATTTGTAAATCTACAACAATAATTAATTGAGCAATAATCTTTAGATAACCGATGATGAATCTATTTTGAAAAAGCAATGGAATCAAAATATTTTCTTCACTATTGTTTTTATTTATTTTTAGTTCTACTTCTTTCTTTGTTTATCTTAATCCTTTCATATTTTTATTATTTTATTTGACTAACCGTTTTGTATAGATTTTATAAGAACTAACTTGTTAAAAATCAATTCTGTGTTCGTTGGGAGACGACTTTGGGTTATTTTACCCTTTTCTATTTTGTTGACTACTTTCTTAACAATACTAAAGTTGTTAAAGATAAGTAGTATTAATTTGATCGCGTCAACGACAACGTTATCAATATTCCTTCATCGTGATCTTCTCGAATTGCATGTACATCATCAACTAGAGGGATTTCATCAACATTTATCGTTCTTATAAATGGGTGGGTGACAGCAATATTAAGATCACTCAAATTCTCTTCATTAGGATTAGTCTATTTTTTTCAATGAAAAGCTACAAACCAATGTTCAGATGCATGATCTTTAACATAGAAAATCTGAGATGCTTGTTGTGCCATGATAAATGGCTCGTCTCGATAACCCACTTTTCGAAAATCAACTAGAGTCATTCCTGATTCATCCATTTTGACACCACTCTTATTCTCTGATTGTCTTGGATTGTTCTCTTTCACAATGACTTTGTGTGCAGATAAGTAAGGCATTACCTCATTTGTGTTGTTCAATATGTATAGGTATGCTTGCATAAACTCTTCGCGATCTTTGCTAACCACACTCACACCTCGGATGTTGTTACTTATAGAACACCTGTTCAACCATGATCTTTGAGGAACTCCTATCGGTTTTGCTTTTTCCATGTAATCTGAACAAAACTCGACACTTTCTTCAACATTATACCTTTCGATCATTGAAGCTTCTGTATGATATTGATTTTTCACATACCCTTTCAAAATCTTCATGGAACGTTCAATGGGATACATCCCTCTTAAGTATATTGGTCCACAAAACTTGATTTCTCTCACCAGATGAACAAGTAAATGTACCATGATGTCAAAAAATGATGGAGGGAAAAACATCTCTAGCTGACACAAGATGATAACAATCTCAGCTTGAAGTTCATCTAACTTTAAAGGACCAATGACTTTGCTACAAATTGAAGAGGAGAATGCACACAAACACGATATAGTTTGTCTAACATTTTTGGGTAAGGTAAAATTCCACGAATAGCTACAGGTAACAATTGTTGCATTAAGATGTGGCAATCGTGAGAATTTAGGCCAACAAGCTTCAAGTCTTGCATGGACACTAAACTCTGAATATTTGAATAGTATCCTTGAGGTACCTTGACACTCTTTAAACATAAGCAAAAACTTATCTTCTCTTGTCTAGACATAGTGTAACATGCAGGGGGCAAATAAGTACGCCTACCAACCTCCCTTGGTGCCAAGTCTTCTTGGATCTTCATTTCAACCAAATCCAAATGAGCATTTACTCCATCTTTTGTCTTTCCCTGAATGTTAAGTAGTGTGCCAATCAAGCTATCACACACATTCTTCTCTACATGCATGACATCTATGTAATGCCTAACTTGTAACTGCGACCAATATGGAAGATCAAAGAATATTGATTTTTTCTTCCAAGGGCTCGATGCAGATGACTTCTTGGACATTTTATCAAATACATGATGTACTTTATTAACTTTTTCATGAATTTGAATGCTAGTTAATGGAGTTGGTGCTTTGTCATTCTCTTTATGTCCATTGAATGCTTTCTTTAAGCTTCGATAAGGATGATTAGCTTGTAAAAACCTTCGATGGCGCAGATACATGGTCTTCCTTCCATTTTTCAACGGATGAGATGCAATGTTTTCTTCACATATGGGACATGCTTTATGACCCTTGACACTATACCCCGACAAATTACGATAAGCTGGAAAGTCATTAATAGTGCAAAATAATATTGCATGCATCATGAAATTTTCAGAAGCAACAACATCAAATACTTCAACACCATCAACCCACAACAACTTCAAGTCTTTAACTAGAGGATTGAGATATACATCTATGTCATTTCCAGATTACTTTGGACTAGATATCAGCATAGACAACATCATGTATTTTCTCTTCATGCAAAGTCTAGGAGATAAGTTGTAAATGAATAATATAACAGGCCAACAATTGTGGTTTGTACTTAAATTACCAAATGGATTCATTCCATCGGTAGCTAAGCCAAAAAGAATATTTCTACATTCTTCACCGAACTTGGGAAATTCTTGATCAATATTTTTCCATTGGATTGAATCAGCTGAATGACGAAGGAATTCATCGCATCTTCTCTCAGTTGCATGCCATCTAAGGTTTTTAGCATCTTTAGGATTTGCAAACAAACGCTTAAGTCTGGGCACGATTGGAAGGTACCAGACTACTTTCAAAGCAGATCCTTCCTTTTCTATTTGACCACTATCTTCACTATTTCTTTTCTACTTGTACCGTGATGACCCACACTTTGGACATTTTTTCAAATGTTTAAATTCTTTTTTGTATAATATGCAATCATTAGGACATGCGTGTATCCTTTTATACTCCATACCCATCGGAAAAAGAATTTTCTTGGCGTCATAGTTTTGAGTAGGTAGAGTATTTCCCTTGGGAAGCATTTCATTCAAGAGCACTAGCAATTCTATGAAGCTTTTATCTGTCCAACCATTGGTTGCTTTCAAATTCATAAGTCTTAAAACCACTGATAATCGTGTGAACTTAGTTGAACCGACATACAATGGAGTTTCCGCATCACCAGACATCATCTCATACACATGCGTTTGTGCAAAAGCTTCTGCGCCAACATCTTGTATCATGTCCTCCATATTGTCTTCTTCTACTCGCTCTTCACATCGCTCTTCCCATCGCTCTTTCAGGGTGGAATCGACAACATGTTCAGTTTGTGAAACAGTTGGAAAGTCTATTAATTCGCCGTGTGATAACGGTGTCGTTGACGCGATCAAATTAATACTACTAAACTATAGCAACTTCAATATTGCTAAGATAGTAGTCAAGAAAATAGAAAGGGTAAAATAACCCTAAGTCGTCACCCAACTAACACGAAATTGATTTTTAACAAATTAGTTCTTATAAAAATATACAAATGAGTTAGTCAAATAAAATAAAAAAATATAGGGGATTAAGATATACAAAGATAGAAATAAAATTTAAAAGATAACAAGAAATAAAAACAATAGTAAAGAAAATAGATTGATTCCATTGCTTTTTCAAAATAGATTCATCATCGGTTATCTAAAGATTATTGCTCAATTAATTATTGTTATAGTTTTACAAATTAATCAATGTAAAGTCTCAATTAATTTGTTGG
>Ga0214544_1010623_pt1 | contig 13393 bp, 14 predicted proteins | sample CNSS3metaG_FD_160074 | JGI IMG/M metagenome (GOLD analysis project Ga0214544, IMG submission 160074) | Root nodule microbial communities from cowpea collected in UCLA plant growth center, Los Angeles, California, USA - CNSS3 | ecosystem: Host-associated > Plants > Roots > Nodule | place: USA...
CCGCCACAGTTATAACACCGTAATCTTCCCCAGGTAGTCGGCGGTCTGCTATAAGGTTTCCTCTGAGGTCTGACATCTGGGGTAGTCCTCTGCTGTTTCCCTCCACTACTCGACCCGGTCTCCAACTACTCCACAGTTTTGGCCTGCTCGACCAAAATTGGAAACTCTCTAATCCGAAGCGGCACAATGAAGCGGCGTATCTCATGTTTTAATCCGCCCTCGAACCTCCTACACCTCCACTCCTCGGTGACTACTGGAGTGTAGAAACGCACCATATATTCGAACCTCTCTATGTAGGCCGCCACAGTCATGGTCCCCTACTGAAGAGTAAGGAACTCAGCCTCCCGTTCGTGCCTCGCACTGTCGGGAAAGTACTTCTCCAGGAACCTCATTCTGAAGGCAGTCCACGTCACCTGCTCCCCACGGGTCTGCATCAACTGCTGCATCCCCTGCCACCAATACTCTGCGTCTGCCACCAGAAGAAACGTGACAAACAACAGCCTCTGCTCATCTGTGCATCCCAGCACTCTACAGGTCTTCTCACATTCCCGCATCCAGGCATCTGCCTAATCAGGAGTGGCCTTGCCAGAGAACTTGGCCGGCCGGTGTTTCATGAAATCTTCCATAGCTACTGGCCGGGTAGGTGCCACTACAGCTCTGGGTGGCACCGCTATGGGCTGCATCGCGTCCACCATACGATGGATCGCCTGGGCTATGTCATCAGCTCCAGCGGTGTTCCTCCTCCTCCTATTAGCCATAGCTCGTGCACACCACATATTACAGCTGGTTCACACACACAGCCCATATGAGGATTTCATATCCAGAAATAAACTAATAACACAGACAATTAGTCAAGCAAACGTAACACAGTATGCTCACTCCCCATAGACCCCAAAAAATCATTTTGAAAACCATTGCTCTGATATCAAATGTAACATCCCGCCAGGATATTACTGATTTATAAATAAATAATTGAAATAAATAAAACCACGTGCTTTTAATAATACTTCATTTTCCCAAAACGGCGGGAAAATTTAGAAACTTTATTAAAACATCACATAAAGTCTATGAATACCAAAACAACACGTCATAAAATTACCCATCAGGGTTTACAACTGTTTTCAAAGGCAATTAAAGAAACATAAGCATTTTCCCCACATCTAACCCCTCTCCGCGACCAAGCTGCACCTGAGCCACCTGCATTAACAGAATCTGCTCCCGTGTACCGCGTACACGATCATCGCCACACACACGCAGATAGGGTGAGCTTAACAATTAAATCACATGAATAAAGTTGCAGAAACATAAGCATATCAACACAAGATATCGTACATAACATAAACATATCACATTACCCAGTTCTTTAATTTCTACCATCTGACCCCCAATCAGATTATTCGTGTTCTACAACGTCTAAGGATTTCTTCAAGGTGACTTGCTGCCATACCTATCGGCCACAACCGATAGAGCACGTGCGGGAAAACATACTACGAATCATACACCGCAACGCCAGGTAGAGTTCCCATATACGAACATAGTCTGTATCGTCCCAAGACTACCAAACTCGTCAGCCAACAACTGAGGAGGGCAATCTATCCGGACCCATCCGTACTGGCCACAACCAGCACACTCACACCGGCAACACTCGACAACCTGAGCCACAACTCAAGGGTTTCTCGTGTTCATCCGCCATCCCAAGCCACAACTCTAGAGATGCTATTCCGAGCCACTACTCAAGGAATACCACGTGCTTAACCCCTATCCCGAGCCACAACTCAAGGGATACGTTCCGAGCCACAACTCCAGGAACACCAGCAATCTCACCCTTAAAGCATCACTAAACGCACTGTAGATCACGAATTCATAATTAAAACTCAAAGCTGCAGCAATATAAGTCGCCTGGCGGGGGACACGTGCCGCCAGGCGCTGCCAGCTCCCAGACCGCCTGGTGGGTGTCGCGTACCGCCAGCCTCACAGCGCCTCAAAATTCATCTCGCAGCAGGTACCGCCTGGCGGTATTATTCTGACCGCCCGGCGCCTATGTAACATGGCTCACTGTTGCACCGTTATCGCCTGGCGCCACAGGTTCGACCGCTAAGCGCTGTTCCATCAGACTCTCTCTGATTTCTCCTCTACCGCCTGGCGGAGTCGCTACCTCCCGCCAGGCGCTGTATCAGTACAGTGACCTCTACTGGTTTAGGTTCTCTATCTCAGATTTATCTCAATACCAATGAGTTTCAGGCACTAAATGTAAAACTTACCATATTACCTTACCATATTGTGTCTCAATAACTCAGTCAGTAATAATGTACTCCAACCATCTATGTCCTCAATCCCAACAATCCCTATTCTAAAACGTGATTATGAGTCGTGCCTGAAACCTTAGACTTAACAGAGTGACTAATGCCAATTTAAGTATTATGTTCAATACTCTAAGCCCTAACAATGTACTACTTAGTAACTTGCTCACGGTTCTTTCTTCAAGGCTTGCTTATATGTTAATCCAACGCTTCCTCCCATGCCCCTAACATTTTAAATCCTTATACTCGCTATCCCAATCCACTCACCTATCAATAATCAAACCATCTGATTAACCCCGACTTAAGCTTTCTTCTGGTTATTGACAACTCTTGTGTTCGATTATTCATATGACCTAGCCAAACATACTTGACCGCAACATAATAAAACAACTCATGACCTCTTAGTTTCTCGACCCCAATTTCCTCTTAATGAACTAATTCTTCCCAGACCAATTTTCCAACCCCTCAGCATTCTTCTCGTCAACGCGGTGTGGAAACTTCCGCGTCAGCGCCTGGCGGCAAGGTTCGTGCCGCCAGGCGGTACACTCCATCTGCCAACTCCAGGTTCTTTTCCAGAACCCGTGCCCCTGCCAATTACCCTACTTTGATAATTCTCTTCATTCTCCATTCAGGTTCCAACCACATTCAGAGTAACCAAAATCTAGTCCCATTAATCATCAGTTTCTACGACAGTTCATAACACTCTGCGTTCCATCATACCACAGGATATCGCAGTGTTCGATCAAACAAGGATTTCATAGCACTTTATCATATTGGCATTCTACCCTATGGATTCTTACAATATAATGACTCAATTCCTCGTTCCTTTGTTGTAACTACATTTTCTCCCGATCAGAATTACTCCAGAACACAGAGAACACCAAAACCGAGCCCATTCCATTCGCGTCGCCTGGCGGGTATTCATCACCGCCAGGCAGTTCATCAGGAAAAACCCAAAAATCATTATCAGTTTGCGTCGCCTGACGGTATAAGGCATCACCGCCAGGCGGTCCCTCGTGGTAACCCAAAAACCCTCTAATATAACATGAGCCGCTTGGCGGCTATGTGTAGTCCGCCAGGCGGTTTCTGGAAAATTCCCAGAAACCAGAAAACGCAGAATTTAACAGAATCACACATCCAATTATCATGCTAATCACGCAATTATAATTACGAATAATAAAATCAGAGACCAGCTCCCCTAACCTGGATCCTTAGCTTAAATTTGAACAATTGATGAAGCTCTCCCTTGATCACCAATAGCCAACCTTGGTTTCTCTCAATTTTGCCTTCAACTCCCTCACGTCAGACCCCTCTCACTCACCCTTGCCTCTGTTTTTCTAAGTCTAAGTTCAGCCTTGCCAAAACCTTGCCTAAACTCCAACTTTTTCCTTTTAAACTAGTACTTTAGGTTACTTAAAACATTAAAACGAATTTATGTTCATTTACTTTTTAATAACCATCCATCTCTCATCATGAATGGTGAATGCAGCCCTCCCTTGGCTTCCCATGGTTTTTGTTAACCTTTCCCATTTCCCTCTAAAGTCACCATTAGCAAAATAAAAACAAGCATAATTTCCATTTAGAATTTCAAAGGTTTGAACCCATGACCCATTTGTTACCACTCAAGTGCATAACCATTTCAACCAATCATGTTTCATGCTAACCATCACAATTCAAGCATCATATCATAACAGAACATGCTTTCATAGATTGAAATAATAATAATAACACAAAAGTATCATGCATAGGACTCGAACCCAAGTCCTCTCACACAATCAAAGTGCTCTCAACCATATGAGCTAGCACTTTTCCACGTCATACCAACCATAATTTAATGTCATAATTATTACCCCTCCCGTATTTATTAATTAATTATTTATTTAATTAATTAAATTCTACGGGTCTTACACTTTCCATTTCCTCTTTGTTTTGAATTAATCCATCATCTTCTTCTCTTGGGCTTTGTGAAAGGAACCTTCACATCTAGATAGCTTGCTATCTTAATGTCCAGTGGGGATTTCACTTAGCTTTCTTAATCAACTCACACCATATTCAATAATCTTAAAAAGGAACAAGATAATCCTTCATCAATGTCTAAGATTCAAAGTGGAACAGTGTGGGAGGTTTAAGGTTAAGGGTGGAGTCTGTAACGTCCTAGCCGGAAATTACTTATTAAAATAAAACAAAAATAAAATTCAATAAAACAACCTCATTTATTATTCAACCATTTCCCAAAACGCGTGAAATATTTAAAACCTTAAGTTCAATGCGCCAAAACAGATAAAGTAATTCGCATTAATACTGTAATACAATTAAAATGGTCTATAAAATTATTACAATAACTCCATAGTCCAATAAAATAAACTAGTGAGAAAATCCCCAAGAGATCCCCACTCTGTCTCTATGTACCTGTCCGCTCACCTGCATCAACATATGCTCCCATGTAACAAGTTACATGATCATCGCCACACACACAGATAGGGTGAGCTCATTTAAATAAAACCAACCAATAAAATATTAAATACAACATCAAAACATTTTAAACCCGGGTTAGTATTATTCTCCCTTTTTTCGTACTTCTCTACTTCCATTAGATGTCTATCATTTTTATACCCTTTAGGTGAGAACGATGATCGATCTTTGCTACACGAGTGTCTACTCGCCCCTCCGACTACAGGCCACCACCTGATAGTCCACACGTGGGAATAACCTTGTCACAACATCTCACCGTGACACCGAGTGGAGCTCCCCGAAACAAACATAAAGTTTGTAGTTGTTCTAGACTACCAAAACTCTATCAGAATACTCTGAAGAGGGCAATCACCCGAACCTCGCCGTACGAGCCACAACTCACACACTCCACTGGACTTCCTAAACCACCAGGCTACAACCTAGAGTGGTCACGTGTTACTCCAATACGGGTTATACTCGTAACTGGACCCTTAGCCAAAGCCTCGCATCATGAACCTCACCTAAAGTTGTGTAGAAACCTTTCCTCGCGCACCATCACTGAACCAAAACTGCTTGGCGCGCATCTCACATCGCCAGGCAAACACTAGGTCCAGACCGCCTGGCGGGCATCACACACCGCCAGGCGCCACGCGCCTGCAGCATCATCACTGCACCATCACCGCTAGGCGGACTCCACCACGTCGTCGGGCGCCACTCGCCGCCACCGCCTGGCGCACCTGTCTCGCGCCGCCAGGCGCCACTGCTCCTTCAGGATCTTTGCTATACAATACCGCTTCGCAGAACTCCCCCTACCGCCAGGCGCCAAGCGTCAACAGTGGCCACTGCCACTAATTTGTGTTCTGTCCGCCTGGCAGCTCACTCTCGCCGCTAGGCGCCATACCAGTAGCGCTATGTTACTGGTTTCTTGGCATATTAAACAGGTCCTAAGGGACCTCAAATCACACATTTCATAACTCACATCACATGTACAATTATCCATTTATGCTAAAATGACTCGATCACAATGCACACCTCTTAATCAAGTCAATAAGACAATTATTCTCATTTATACACACCATGATTTCTTTTATGTACTGAATTGAACTTTATCCTATTCCACTCAATATATTCCAAAAATTTTATCAATGCAAACCAACAATTAAATATAACATGCCATCCAGATTGTCAATAATATACATGTACTTTTGGAATACACAAGTAAGGATGCATATAATCTCCATCACTTCGAAACATTACTCTCCATAGTCCATTCGTGAGTATAAATCTGATAAGCATTTTTACACACTTTGCACCTATCATTTTCTCAGTTCTTAACATACAATTTAATTAACTATGAATGCCCTTCTACTTCACATTACACATTACAACTTAGCCAGTTAATCTTATCATGCTTACTAATTCCAATCTATCACATACCACGACGCATTTAATTCCCCACTCAACCACTCCCATCATGCGAACATACCCAAAACAACCTTTCTGCTAGTCTCATGGGGCGCCTGGCGGCAGCCTTAGCGCCGCCAGGCGGTGCGTGAAAAATTGGGTTTTCCCAGGTCTGTTTGCACTCTTCGTGGCTTCCCCACACCCCATTTATACTACCAAAACCAATCCGCATTTTTAGTCAAAATATAAGTGGTTCCATCATCCGAGTCTATGTCAGTTTACGTTCATACCATTATCATACAAGCAATCCAATAGATCAAACTCAACACAACATTTCATCATCTCTCACCCCATAGACCCCAACCCCACATGGAATTCCCATTCATACCAATTTTACACACACAATTCAATTCACAAGCGGGTTTTCTCCCTTAAATGCATCTGCGCATGCTTACATAATTATTTTCAACATCACAAATATCACAAAACTCACCACGAACCAGAACTGACCAAAACAGGAAGCGTCACCTGGCGGACCACGCACAACCGCCAGGCGGTTCAAGGAAACCCAGAGAAATAGGGCTTACACACATGGGTCGCCTGGCGGCGCATGAACTGCCGCCAGGCGGTTTCTGGAAAAATCCAGAAACGCGAAGAAAACGAGAATACACAGGTTTTACTCTTTCATTATGGTTCAGATCATATAATCAATCGATAACAGAATAAAAACAAGCAGTGAGAACTCCCCTAACATGTATTCATTGCTTAATTTGATAAGTTCTCTATTTCCTCCTTGATCGCCACTAGCCTTCTTGCCCTTCTTCCAACTCAGCCCCCAACCTTACGCGACACTCACCAAAAACTCACAATTTCGTGCTCTCTTCTGCAACCCCAATTATAGCCCAACCAAAACCTTCTCTCCTACCTCAAAATACCCTTTTAAAGTGGTCTTAAAGTGGGTTTAATGTGAGAAAACGAAAATGGCATTAATCCTAAGTTAATTACCATTCAATATCCTATTTAACTTCTATTTTTCAGCCACTCTTGGCTGCCATGTCCATTAGAGTTTTCCTTTAACCCTTCAAATTCTAATCCAAAGCCAAAATAGCCAAAAATGAAGCTCAATTTGGGTTCCCTAAGGCTTGAACCCACAACCCTGAAATGCCAAGTCAATACCAAACCATCATGCCAATTCATGTTTCATGCTAACTAATATAATTTAATTACTATATCATTCCCCAAAATGATTATATATATATATATATATATATATATATATATATATATATATATTAAACTATAAAATCACATAAATAACACATAATTGGCATACATAGGACTCGAACCCAAGTCCTCTCACACAATTAAAGTACTCTCAACCGCTTGAGCTAGCACTTTTCCACGTCATGAGAGTTAACATTTAATGCCATAAAGGCTTCTACGACTTAGATTTATTATTTAATTAAATTTCACGGGTCTTACAGAGTCCATGAAGTGTATGGGGAAAGCAGACGTGTAGTTGGAAGCTTATGGGAGGTAGAGCTTTGAAGATCAGCCAAGTATAATGATGTTATAGGAGAAGGAAGTATATTAGGAGTTATATACCAGATCAATTCAGTAAGGAGTAGTCGGGTCTTCTCAGCGGTAGCAGTTACCCAAGTTAGGAGGAGAATGGATGTTCGAAGTAAAGTGGCCCACAAAGGAAAGTGAATAATAAACGCAAAGGATCTTGGTAGTAGAAGAGTTTGTAGACATGTTCTAAAGCAAGTATTAGAATTTAAACCTTGGTGTGGTGGAGTTCACTTTTGCATTGGTGTCTGAAGGAAGACTTGTGCCAATAGTTCCTAATTGGATGGTTCCTACTGAGAATTAGAAGTAAATACGGAAGTGGGGGAGAGGTTGGAGAAGTAATGGCTTATACTAAGTATAACCACAAGGATGACTGCAAGTTTGGTGAATCTTAAAGGAGAGGTAGTGGGAGGATAGACTTTTTTTGGCCTATGGTTTTAAAGGGTGGGAACATGATGAAGGTAAGGAGTTTCAAACAGGTTAGCAGTATCATCAAGGTTTAGCGGCGAGTTTTCCAAATATGAAGAGAGTCTTTAGAATGTTCAAGAGGAGTATTGACAAAGGTTGGAGTAACTAGTAAGACATATGGTTTAAAAAAAAGGGTGGATGCGATGCTGAGAAAATAGGATGTTAAGGGTATAAGCAAGGGAGTCCAAAGAGTTTTGCAAGTTTCATAGAAGTTTTGGAGGAAGGTTTCTCAACGATGATTGATTCCTTGTCACGGTAAACATGAAAGGAGCATCATTTTGAGTAAACAAATAAGTGACTTTTTGTGTTGATCAGAGTAGTGCAGCGGGATGATGACAAGTGATAATTAGGAAGGGTAAGAGGTGCGTGAAAAGAACTATTTTAGTCACGACCTAGAGGATTACTACGACAACCAGTTCTTTTTAAACAGCAAAAGTGTTGTTCTTATGAGTATCAATTAAGGATGTTCAGGGATCGTTTAAAGTTGGAATTATGGAGTTACTCAGAGAAAGTTGTGCAAGAGAAGTAGGAGATGGTTTGAGTTATGATTTCAAGTTGGTGTGTAAGACCCGGGAAAATTAATTAATTAAATAATTAATTAATTAATAAATACGGGTAGAAGCTGCCTTTATGGCATTAATTGTTGATTAATGTGACGTGGAAAAGTACTAGCTCAAGTGGTTGAGAGTACTTTGATTGTGTGAGAGGACTTGGGTTCGAGTCCTATGTATGCCAATTATATGTGATTGTTTTTGTTATTGATTTTTAAGGATATGTATGAGTATGTGATTAGTATCATAAGATATTGTTGATTTGTGAGTATCACCAAATGTGGTTTGGTATAGTGGTTGTGTTTTGGCCTTATGAGGGGAAGGTCACGGGTTCAAACCTTGTTGGGCATAAAGTAGGCTTTATTTTTGCTAACTATTAGTGGTGGTATGAATGTGAAGGGGTAAAGAAAACCTAGCAGAAGGATAACCATTAGGTGTTGGAAAAAATATTTCCACTAAGTGACTTGAATAGCTATTAAGCCCACACTTAAGTCTAATTCGTTTTTTTTTTTGCATTAACCTACCATGAGCCACTTATAAAAGGCTAAATTGAAGAGAGAATAGGGTTTCTGCAATTGGTTATTGTGCCTACAGAGAGGAGAACGAATTTGAGAGAGAGTGAGTGGAGTTGTGAGTGTGTAAGGGCTGGACCAAGCAGGGACTGCAAATCAAGGCTTCTACTTTTTTGATTTTTGGTCACTAATTCCAGGTTAGAGGAGCTGTACTTTGCGTGTGTCAATAATCTGTTATGTGGTATGACTTTGAGTTTCCAATTGGGTCCTGTTTGATTGGGAAAAATTCGTATATGATGTATTGTGATTGGGAATTGGGGTATTTGAGTTTAGATGACTGATCATGTGTGGGTAATGTGTTGTGGGAGGAGGGTTTTGACCTTTCAGGTTGTTGGTGATTGTATGTTCGGGTGTGGTTGCCAATTTTGTGTGGAAAGTATGGTTTTGGGTGCTAATTGCCATTACAATAACATTGGTATCAATTGCATGTTTTGTGGTATGTTTTTGGGTATGGTTTGACACTGTTTTGGGTAAAATTCGTATGTGACAGTGAGGGAACTCTGCAAGTCTCGCCCAAGCGAGTCTATCTCGTCTAGGCGAGAGTTGCAGAACCTCAGGTCTGATGCGGGGTCGCGCTGCTCGCCCAGGCGACCTTGGTTTGATGTTGAGCGACTCAGTCTCGCTCAAGCGAGGAAAAGCTCACCTAAGCGAGGTCGCAAGGAAACTTGAGCGCTTTTGAGCGCGATATCTCGCCCAGGCGAGAATTATTGGTGTTTTGAGTGACTCTGTCTCGCTTAGGCGAGAGACATTCGCCTGAGCGAGGTCGCGATGTGAAATGACATGGTTAAGTGGTTCCTCGTCTAGGTGAGGGGAGGGTGTTACTTTGAGCGATGGTATAACTCGCCCAGGCGAGGGAATCTCGCCTAAGCGAGATAACGTGAAATTGTGGTTGTTTAAAGCTCGCCCAGGCGAGGCGAACTAGCCTAAGCGAAGCAGTGGGCTTAGCATGGGCGAGAGGTCCCTAGCCTAAGCGAGTTTATGTGAATTATTGTGTTTTTATGTGCTTGTGAGTGGGTTTTGGATGTTTATACCAAGGTAGGTATGTATATGCATGTGTGTGGTGTGTGGGCTTGAAGGATTAAATCCATTAGGGGTTTGGGATGTGCTCGGTGGTTGGACACATGATGGGCATGGAACTGGTTGAGTTCCCGTCGGCTACTAATGGGCGAGGAGTCCTTAGTATGGTGATTGCATGTGTCGGGCGCACGATGGGCAAGGAATTGTGATGTTCCCGTCAACTACTATTGGGCGAGGAGTCCATAGTATGGTGATTGCATGCGTGCCAGGGTCCAAGTGTGAGACTTGGATGTTTTTACTACAGACGAGGAGTCTGTAGGGCAGGACTATGAGCGAGATAGGCTCATAGGGTTGGACCATGAATGAGTCATTTCGTGGGAGCACAGGGAAGTCCCAAGACCTAGTTCATGCATATGACTCATGAAGGACTATGAGGTCATGGTTGGGTGATTATGACATATGAAATTAGTTATGTTATTTTGGGTTGGGAAACATATTTATACTCATGTTTCTTTATATATATGTTGTGCATAGCTCACCCTTTCTGTGTGTATGTGGCGATGATCGGCTAACTTGTTATCCGGGAGCAGATGATGTGACAAGTGGACCAGGAGATGCTTAGACTCGGAGCGAGGGCTAGCATGGGATATTATGTAGATACATATGTATTTTGTTTATTATTTTATCCTTGTGAAGATTATGTAAACTTGGCAGGAGCCATTGACTTTTATTTCAGTTTTATGAATTATGGACTCCTGGTTTTATAACTCGTATATTTAAAGTTTTAAATTTCCCGTGTTTTTGGGAAATGAGGTATTATTAAATTCAGTGTAATTATTTTACTTTGATTTATTTTATTAAATTCGTAATATCCTGACGGGATGTTACATGGGGTCCCAACTTGGAAGTGAGAAAGTGAGAGTAGATGTTTAGCCAGAAAATGGAATTCAAGATCCGTGATTTGATGAGTTAAGAGTAAGGGTTGGTTGAGAAACATAAGTGTTTGGGTTGGGAAGAGAATGTGTGAGGAGATTTCATTAGCCTAGTCATCCGACTAGAACTAGTGAGTCTCTCAACAAGGTTGAGGAAGAAGCAATTCAGAAAAATCTTAGTTGAGAAGTATCTCAGAGTTTATAAGTATAAATCTAGCTAGAAACTTCAAGTCAAGGAAAGAATGGTTCTAAGGCTTTTGTGGAAGGATTGTTACAAGTTAGTAGATCAAAAATGAAGGTGAGATGCCGAAATGAATTGGGTGGTTGTAACAGATGAAAGTTTAATTTGGAAATGGAATGACTTGGTTGAGGACCTTGTTATCATTGGTTTGAGTCAGTAAAGGAGACAAGATGTTATGAGTGTCGTCATGGATAAAGGTGACCAAGAGTGTTGATATGAGGTAGTAGACCAGAAGTCAAAGGCGATCAAGTTAGTAGAGTGATGCTTCAAGGAGGGAAAAAGGTGGTGTGAAGTGATAACTAACATGCTTTAGTTTGAGACTTGAAGTCATTTGAGACTTTGGTAAAAACCTACAAGGGGTAGTGGTGAGCATATGGTAAGTGAGTCAGTATATCAAATACAAGTTAGTGGGGTAGGTATGGGGGAGCATTCTAGTTTTAAGGTTGGAGGATTAGGAGTGCTTCGAGAGTAGTGACTAAACTAATCTACACAGTTGAACACATATCGATTAGCATAGAGGCAAAGTTTCCAGTGACTATAGGTGTTGGAGTAGTTATATCATTCGCGTCTGAGTGGTGGTTCTCAGAGGATATAAGGAGAACATAGTTCCTTCCTACTTCATCGATGAATTTTCGAGGACGAAAATTTTTGTTGTTGGGGAGAATGTAAAACCCTCTTTCCTGCCCAAAAAATTTAAAGGGGCCTAGCCCCATCAGTTGGGCCTAAGGACTGGCCCATAGGGTGTCCAAAGCCCCTAAGGCAGCCTAACCCCTCTCATTTCTACCATTCTTGTGAAAACAATACCTTACTCTCTCCCTTTTCCCTCTCAACGGAAGCTTTGCAAGGGTTTGGTTCCCTATTGTTCGTGCTAGCTCAAAAGCTCACCTCGTCTCACGTAAGTTGGTCCTTGAATCATATTCCCCCCTTTCTAAGTTTGTTTTCGTGGTTTCTGTTAGGGGTCACAGTAGTAACCATGTCATTCTCTCTGTGTCGCTGTTCCAGTTCGTAAACCTGCTCTTAGAGCTGCTGGGTTCATTGGCTTAAGGGTCACAATCTGTTATTAGCTTAATTCCACGTAAGGAAAGCTAGACCATTTTCGTGTTTGAAGTTTGTGGTTTGTTCCCATCTGTTTTCGTGTGTTAAATAATATGGAAAGTGAATGTATTTTGTGTATGAATGATTTGTATGGGAGTGCTCGGTTGTTTTTTCTGTTTTGTAGGTGTAGAACAATGGGAGGGAACTATTACTTTCGCCCAAGAGAGTTCATCTCGCCTAAGCGAGAGTAGCAGTACCTCGCCTAGGAGTTTTGCTCGAATACTCGCTCAGGCAAGCGACTTGTGGTTTGAGCGAAAGACCATCTCGCTCAGGCGAGATGCCTCGCCTAAGTGAGCATTCGCGAAACTTTCCATGCCCTCTGTCGCGATCTGATGAAGGATTGAACCCAACCAAGGATGGAGGCACATGCTTAAGAAGCCTAAGCATGTTTAGGAAGGAAGTTCACTAATCCTTCATCCCTTTCATTTGTGTTTGTTATTTTTGATTCCCTAAGTTGACTGAGTTGAATCAACTTTAGTTGACTTGTTGACCTTTGACTAGGTTTGACTTGTTGACTATAGTTGACTTTACTTAAGCTAACATGCTAATCTATGTTTATTTACTTTGTAGGTTAATTAGGAGTAAGAAAGCAATGCTAGGTGGCGCATGGTGATTGAGGAGCATAAATGATGTGGAAGAGAAGGTAAAGCAAAGGCATAAAGCATTAAGTAAAAGGCATGAAGCAAGTGTACCTATGTACCTTTGGTCTCCTTTGTTTTTAGCACACTTTGGCCACTTTTTGGAGACATATGAGACACATTCTTTGTCTCCTTTTGTGCTAGAACGAAATTAG
>Ga0214544_1010624_pt1 | contig 13392 bp, 5 predicted proteins | sample CNSS3metaG_FD_160074 | JGI IMG/M metagenome (GOLD analysis project Ga0214544, IMG submission 160074) | Root nodule microbial communities from cowpea collected in UCLA plant growth center, Los Angeles, California, USA - CNSS3 | ecosystem: Host-associated > Plants > Roots > Nodule | place: USA...
AAAAAATAGAATTAACTAAAAAGCTTATAGTATAATTATATTTCAAAAACGAGAAATATTTAAAAATAGATAAATATTTTAAAAATATTTTAAACTAAAAAATAAAAATAAAAAAGTTACTTTTTTTTATTTTATTGGATAAAAATTTAAATTGTTTTAATTGAAATCTTGTGAAATAGAAAGGAGATAAGAAAAAATATTAATAACATCAAATTTTCTAAAAATCCTCAGGGAGAAATATTAAAAAAATAGAAAATTTAAAAATGTTATAATGGAATTATATTAAAAGATGAGAAAAAAATAAAAAATACAGAAGCATTTTCAAAGTATTTTAAATTCAAAATAAAGAAAAAGTATCTTTTTTAATTGTTTTCATAAATTTTTTTAGTTTCATAATTGAAATATAATATAATAAAAAAATAAGATAATGAAATATTAGTAAAATTATCATTGTCTAAAAAATAAAAAATATAAATATATAGAAACATTGAGAAATATTCAACCATAAATACATATTTAAAAAAACATTTTAAATTAAAAATAGAAAAGATTATTATTTTTTATTAAATTTGATAACATTTTAAGTTTTCTAATTGAAATATTGTACTACAAGAAAGTCCTAATTACTTATGACTGACAATTATTTAAAAGAAATTACTGTAGAGGTGGTTAAGCGTATATATTAGTTTTTAAAATGCTATATTTGATTTGTTCATTGTTAGGCTACGTCAATAATTTTTTAACCTAATTGTACTTCAATTGTGGTAAGTTAGATTATAACACATTCTTTTCAATTGTTAAAAAAGAAGAACAAAGTGGTGTATAATTTCAGTTAAATTTTTATTTTTTATTACTTGAAAATAATTTGTAATTTTATTGATAATTAAGTAAATATTATACAATAAAATATTATTATAATAATGGTTGTGGTAATCATAATATATAAAACTTATTCATAAAATAAAATAAAAAATACCACCTTGCATGTATCATTTAATATAATTTTTCAATGTTTATTACTTGACGTTATTGTATTACATTAATTGAATTTAATGTTCTAGTCATATCTTTTATCTTTTTACATCTTTAAAAGAATAACTTGTTATATTTTGAAAGAAAAAGAAAATCTTTTATCTTAAAAACATAATTTGATAAGTTTTAAATGATTTTTAATTGAAATCTTGTACTATAGAAAAAAAAAGTTAATAAAATATTTCTAAAGTATCATTTTCTAAAATTTAAAAAATACAATTAAATAATATTTAAAAATAGATAAATATTTTAAAAATATTTTAAACTAAAAAATAAAAATAAAAAAGTTACTTTTTTATTTTATTGGATAAAAATTTAAATTGTTTAAATTGAAATCTTGTGATATACAAAGAAGATAAGAAAAAATATTAGTAACATCAAGTTTTCTAAAAATCTTAAGGAAAAAATATTAAAAAAATAGAAAATTTAAAAATCTTATAATAGAAATATATTAAAAAATGAGAAAAAAAATACAGAAGCATTTTCAAAGTATTTTAAATTCAAAATAAACAAAAAAGTATCTTTTTTAATTGTTTTGATAAATATTTTGAGCTTCATAATTGAAATATAATATAATAAAAAAAATAAGATAATGAAATATTAGGAAATTTATCATTGTCTAAAAAATAAAAAATAAAAACATATGAAAACTGTAAGGCCTAATTGTTTCTGCCCATTATTTTATAGGTTGTCTAATCTTATGGGCCTAAGGGGGTTTGGGCCAATTCGATTTCTGACCTAAAGTGCCCAAACCCTAACTTGTGCTCACTTTTCGTAAAAACGAATCCTTCACTTTTCTTTGAGGTGCTGCTGCCGCCTTTGCTAGGGTGCCATAGTGTGCCTAGTCTCACGCTCAACTTGACTGTTTTGGCTCACGTAAGTACTCCCAACCTACATTGTTCGATCTTTGGTCCTGTTTCCGTGTGTAGTGTTAGAGCTTCGGTATTAAAAAAGTAGCTCATTCCAGGTAAGGGAAGTTAGGGATTTTCATTCAAGTCTGTTTCTTGTATGGGTTGTCACTGTTTTATGTTTTGTATGAGTATGGTGCCTTTATGAAATGTTAAATGCATGTATACTACTGTTTGGGGTGTGGTTGGATGACTATGCAGGGTGATCAGTGACGAGACTTGTAGAGACTGACCCAGACTCGCGCTCGAGCTCTCGCTCAGGCGGAGAGCTTTCGTTTGAGCGAGGCACCGTCTCGCTCAGGCGAGAGAGGCTCGCCTAAGCGAGGACGAGTGGAGGTTTGAGGTTTGTGTTGTAGGCGTAGCTCAGGTGAGGAAGCCTTTCTTTTGGGCGAGGGACATGCTCACCCAGGCGAGTAGTGGCTCGCTTAAGTGATAATCCACGGGCCTCGCAGGGTTCCCTAATGACAATCTCGCCTAAGCAAGATCTTATGGCTTGAGCGAGACTGGCACGAGATTTCTTTATGCAACTGTACCTTTTATGTTGTTGGGGCCTTAATTGTTTGTTTGGCTTTTTATGCTTTACCTTGGGTATGAACTGTATGAATTGAGTGACCTTATATGAGGGAGAGGGAAATATGATTCATGAGTTTTAATATGAGTTGAGCATGTTGATGGTATGAGGTGATTCATGGAATTTGAAACTATGGGTTTGGTATGGCTTTGACAAGAGATATGAGTGAATGTGGATCAATGAATGTGGCATGGTGTTGGTAGGGAATACACTCCTACATTGATAATTAGTGAAGGATGAGTGGGATGGATTCAATATGAAACACAAGTGAGAATGGAATTGTGAAGATTGACGTGATGTATATACATAATTGTATATACCTGTGCATGTTAAATAGTATTGGTTTGATTATGATTGGTATGTGTCACTGTGTAATTCCTTGGAGCCTCTAGGTGAGACTTTCATGGTCGCGATTCAGTGGTCGGGACGTAATTCCATGGCCCCTGTTAGTGGGTGATAATGGTGGTGCCCCATCTATATGGTCTGGTAAGGATTCAAGGTAAGGTTGCATCCTAACACTCTAAGGAGTCAGTTAGTCTCACTTAGAGCGGACTAACTCTTGTGGTGAGAGTAGCAGGAGGCCTAAAACTCCTTAAAGGCTAACATTGTACGTGAGGGAATTGATTCATTGTAACATTTATAACACATAGCTCGGGGGTGAGCAAAGGTATCCACCACAAGTGCAAGCATCCGCTGAATCCAACCAGACTATATGTATCCGGATGAATCGAGTCAGAGTCTAGTGTATTATTTGAAATGTTAGAACATGTTTGAATGATATATGAAATGCTTGGATTGTGTATTGACATGTAACTACTTGTTGAACTGTTTTACTCTATCTTACCCTGTTTGTTGTATGGTTGTCTTGTATGTGGCTCTTCTCTTTTGCGATGATCATCAATTTAATTGATGGGAGCAGATATGTGAGGTCCTCGCGGTCAACAAGGGAACGGTGACTCCGCTGCTTAGCCATCTGGGCTGGATTTTCTATTCTGAGCTTTGTTTTGGGGCCACGGCCCATGTATTGGTTGTCCTTTAAACTTCCAATTTCATTTCAGTTAAATTTTTGTATCTGTTTAGTTTGATATCGTTGTATGCCTTGGTTTATCGTAAAGCGGTTTGTGGAAACTCTAAGACTACGCTACTATACTATTTTGTTGTGACATTTCCTTCAATTACGGCTATTAATTAAATGGGGTGCTACATTTATGGTATTACAGCAGTCATTCCTTAGTATACTATCAAAACTCTTCACCAAACCTTTCTTTTCTCTTTCCAAATCATAATAAATTATCTAAAAAAAAAATATTGATCCAATTGAGTGCTTGTGAACATTGTTAAAATTGTCAAAATATGTTTGTCAAAAAATCTTTTTCCTTTAAACATGTAATGTCCTATTCCTATCCCAGTTACATCACAGGCTAAACAAACTTCTAGGTCAATAAAAAAAAATAACAAGGCACTCACTGTTTGAGGTGATCTAGTCCCTCTTCTTTGCAGCATTCAAATGAAGGAGGTTTCCAGCAATAAGCAGCACACAATTCATACAGTCGTGATCTCGCAGTTCCTATTTGCAAAGAATATAAAAAAGTATTTAGGATTAACAAGACACACTCGGTGAGAATACAATGATTTTACACCACCTGTCCCTAATGATTCATTGCTGCAATGGTTTTCAAATATTTCACTGAGCTTTTCCCTCGCAGAAGATTGAAGCAGTTGGCCAATAGGTTTCATCTGTATCTTGGATAGGTCGAATTTCCGGGTTTGATTTGCTCTACAAGTCAGCAGTTACCATTATATTCTTGGCAATATTGGTATCTGTTACATCAATGGGAGTTTCATCATAGCCAATAAGTTTTGGTTCCATTTTAGAAGTTGATTCCAGAACTTCTTCCAAAGTTTTTGACTTTTCTTTCCAGCCTTGAGCCTGCACATCCATACCCATTACCGCTCAAATCAATTTTTAAAATCAAACAATATATAGCTCCTGGGCTTGCAGATGGGGAAGATAAAAATGCATCTCTCCAATTGTTTTTTATAACAACAACAATCCAAGACTAGGCTTCCGGACTTTGTATTTAACCCCCACCTCATTTATTACTACTTTCCATCAGTGCAAACTGAAGTATATAAAGAACAGAAATTGACAGACATAATAAAACAATTCACTAGATGACTCTACGGAATACCTAAAAAGAAAAAAATTGTAAGGAAATTTTCTCCATAGTAATGAACATCATTATTCCGAGAGTGTAAAGCTCCAAACGAAGAAACAAGAAACATCTTAAGACTTCAACACTTCTTTAAAAAAAAGTAGAGTATTTAATTGTTTCAATTGTACCCAGAATTTCTCATCTTCCATCACAATAAAGGTTTGACTCTCTTTTTATTCCTCTTTCTACATCTTCCCTTTTGCTTTTACTTATTACTCAGTCATTTTCTTTCATAAAAGTAGCTTCTTCAGTATTCCCTTTCCTTCATCATCTTAAAATATCCAAATCCCTATTCAATTGCCCCAAATAAACTGTGAATTTCTCAATCAGTATCTCAAAGCACTGTTAGATCAAGACATGATACAAAAAAAATAAACACTTTTAGTTTGTCTTTTGCACATAGTAAGTTTCATCTTTTAAGACTTATATTAGAATTTTCAGCATACTTTTCTCTACATGCAACAAAAATTTTCTAAGTTTTCACATAAATCCATTTTGACATTTCTTTTTACTTCCAAAACATTCTCTTTTCTCTCTTTATCATTTGTCAGTAGAATGGAGGAAGTGTAAGACATTTGATGCCAACCAAACATTTCCAAAAAAAGGGAGAATAACAGGTGATTGATGGAGAGCAATTCAATTTTACAAGTCCACCTCTATTAACCAGAAAAGTCTCCAGTTCTATTAATGATGGAGGTTAAATCATGGGAGAAATTGAACTAACCTGTATAAAATCTGTGATGCGTTGGATTAAGAAGTTTTGATACGCTTGGAGAGTGTAGCTCTTTCTTCGTAATGGTAGAGAAAAATAATTAAGAACGAAGTCATTTGTACCGGCACTGATGAAGTACGCAGCTTTCTTCACATGATCTTCAATTCTTGGCTTACCCACCACATCCTCCATCCTCGTTTTGCATTCTCTGAAATATTTCAACTGCTTTTCTATTGGAATTACATTCTGAAATTAATACAGAATTTCACCTTATGAGTTTTGTTCTAAACACAGATAGATGCATAAACGTAAACCTAGCCTACAACAAAACGCAACACAACACGAGAAACATTGCACAAACCTAACAACGCACACGAGAAACAGCTTTGAAGCAACATGAACTGAACAAATCTGAAGAAATCACGATTAAATTGGATTGAACCTGCAATCTCCAAAGCAACGCACAAAGTGAAAGAAAAATCGGAAGCCATTACCAATTTGAAGTTCTGATTGAGCGATTGGAGAAGAGAAAAGCAGAGAAATTGGAAGCAGAGATGAAGAGACGAAATCGATTGCTAAAAGAAAAACAGAAACGATTACTGAAATCGAGAGACAAAGCAGAATATAAAAAAATGCCCTCTGTTAGATCATCTGGGAGAATAGAATGTACCGAAAAGTGTTTAGCAAAAAGGACATGAAAGAGGGAAGAAATTTTCAGCGATTCGTTTAAAAAATCCCTAAGACTTCCCAGAGGTTGTAAAAATCTCTTGTGTATATAAATTACCAGAGGTTATAATAATCTCTCTTAATAAACCCCAACTAAAAATCAGAATTTTTGTAGTGAAATAAGAAAAATATTAATAACATTAAGTTTTCTAAAAATCTTAAAGAAGAAATATTAAAAAAATAAAAAATTTAAAAATCTTATAATAGAATTAGATTAAAAAATGAGAAACAATTAAAAAATAAATAAATATTTTCAAAGTATTTTAAATTTAAAATAAAGAAAAAGTATCGTTTATAATTATTTTGATAAATTTTTTTAGTTTCATAATTGAAATATAATATAATAAAAAAAATAAGATAATGAAATATTAGTAAAATTATCATTGTCTAAAAAATAAAGATATAAATATATAGAAACATTGAAAAATATTTAACCATAAATACATATTTAAAAAAGTATTTTAAATTAAAATAGAAAAGATTATTATTTTTTATTAAATTTGATAACATTTTAAGTTTTCTAATTGAAATATTGTACTACAAGAAAGTCCTAATAACTTAGTATAATTGAAATATATTTCAAAAATATAATTGAAATATTGAAATATAGTATAATTATATTTCAAAAATGAGAAATATTTCAAAATAGATAAATATTTTAAAAATATTTTAAACTAAAAAATAAAATAAAAAAAGTTACTTTTTTTATTTTATTGGATAAAAATTTAAATTGTTTTAATTGAAATGTTGTGATATAGAAAGAAGATAAGAAAAAATATTAATAACATCACATTTTCTAAAAATTTCAAGGGAGAAATATTAAAAAAATAGAAAATTTAAAAATCTCATAATAGAATTATATTAAAAAATGAAAAAAAAATTAAAAAATACAAAAGTATTTTCAAAGTTTTTGAAATTCAAAGTAAAGAAAAAGTACCTTTTTTAATTGTTTTGATAATTTTTTTTAGTTTCATGACTATATAATATCATAAAAAAATAAGATAATGAAATATTAGTAAAATTATCATTGTCTAAAAAATAAAAAATATAAATATATAGAAACATCGAGAAATATTCAACTATAAATACATATTTAAAAAAGCATTTTAAATTAAGAATAGAAAAGATTATTATTTTTTATTAAATTTGATAACATTTTAAGTTTTCTAATTGAAATATTGCACTGCAAGAAAGTCCTAATTACTTATGACTGACCAATTATTTAAAAGAAATTACTGTAGAGGTGGTTAAGCTTATAAATTAGTTTTTAAAATGCTATATTTGATTTGTTCATTGTTAGGCTACGTCAATAATTTTTTAACCTAATTGTACTTCAATTGTAGGAAGTTAAATTATACCACATTCTTTTCAACTGTTAAAAAAGAAGAACAAAGTGGTATATCATTTCATTTAAATTTTTATTTTTTATTACTTGAGAATAATTTGTAATTTTATTGATAATTAAGAAAATATGATAGAATAAAATATTATTATAATAATGGTTGTGGTAATCATAGCATATAAAACTTATTCATAAAGTAAAATAAAAAATACCAAATTGGATGAATCATTTAATTTAATTTTTCAATGTTTATTACTTGACGTTATTGCATTACATTGATTGAATTTTATGTTCTAGTTATACCTTTTATCTTTTTACATCTTTAAAAGAATAACTTGTTATATCTTGAAAGAAAAATAAAATCTTTTATCCTAAAAACATAATTTGATAAGTTTTAAATGATTTTTAATCGAAATCCCTTGCTATAGAAAAAAAAGTTAATAAAATATTACTAAAGTATCACTTTCTAAAATTTTAAAGAATTAACTAAAAAGCTTATAGTATAATTATATTTCAAAAATGAGAAATATTTCAAAATAGAGAAATATTTTAAAAATATTTTAAACTAAAAAAGAAAAATAAAAAAGTTACTTTTTTTATTTTATTGGATAAAAATTTAAATTGTTTTAATTGAAATCCTGTGATATAGAAATAACATAAGAAAAAATATTAATAACATCAAGTTTTCTAAAAATCTCAAAGGAGAAATATTAAAAAAATAGAAAATTTAAAAATCTCATAATATAATTATATTAAAAAATGAGAAAAAATTAAAAAATACAGAAGTATTTTCAATGTTTTTGAAATTCAAAGTAAAGAAAAAGTACCTTTTTAATTGTTTTGATAAAATTTTTTAGTTTCATGATTATATATTATCATAAAAAAAATAAGATAATGAAATATTAGTAAAATTATCATTGTCTAAAAAATAAAAAATATAAATATATAGAAACATTGAGAAATATTCAACTATAAATACATATTTAAAAAAGCATTTTAAATTAAGAATAGAAAAGATTATTATTTTTTATTAAATTTGATAACATTTTAAGTTTTCTAATTGAAATATTGCACTGCAAGAAAGTCCTAATTACTTATGACTGACCAATTATTTAAAAGAAATTACTGTAGAGGTGGTTAAGCTTATAAATTAGTTTTTAAAATGCTATATTTGATTTGTTCATTGTTAGGCTACGTCAATAATTTTTTAACCTAATTGTACTTCAATTGTAGGAAGTTAAATTATACCACATTCTTTTCAACTGTTAAAAAAGAAGAACAAAGTGGTATATCATTTCATTTAAATTTTTATTTTTTATTACTTGAGAATAATTTGTAATTTTATTGATAATTAAGAAAATATGATAGAATAAAATATTATTATAATAATGGTTGTGGTAATCATAGCATATAAAACTTATTCATAAAGTAAAATAAAAAATACCAAATTGGATGAATCATTTAATTTAAGTTTTCAATGTTTATTACTTGACGTTATTGCATTACATTGATTGAATTTTATGTTCTAGTTATACCTTTTATCTTTTTACATCTTTAAAAGAATAACTTGTTATATCTTGAAAGAAAAAAAAATCTTTTATCTTAAAAACATAATTTGATAAGTTTTAAATGATTTTTAATCGAAATCCCTTGCTATAGAAAAAAAAGTTAATAAATTATTACTAAAGTATCACTTTCTAAAATTTTAAAAATAGAATTAACTAAAAAGCTTATAGTATAATTATATTTCAAAAATGAGAAATAGTTCAAAATAGAGAAATATTTTTAAAATATTTTAAACTAAAAAAGAAAAATAAAAAAGTTACTTTTTTTATTTTATTGGATAAAAATTTAAATTGTTTTAATTGAAATCCTGTGATATAGAAAGAAGATAAGAAAAATATTAATAACATCAAGTTTTCTAAAAATCTCAAAGGAGAAATATTCAAAAAATAGAAAATTTAAAAATCTCATAATAGAATTATCTTAAAAAATGAGAAAAAATTAAAAAATATAGAAGTATTTTCAAAGTTTTTGAAATTCAAAGTAAAGAAAAAGTACATTTTTTAATTGTTTTGATAATTTTTTTTAGTTTCATGATTATATAATATCATAAAAAAAATAAGATAATGAAATATTATTAAAATTATCATTGTCTAAAAAATAAAAAATATAAATATATAGAAACATTGAGAAATATTCAACTATAAATACATACTTAAAAAAGCATTTTAAATTAAGAATAGAAAAGATTATTATTTTTTATTAAATTTGATAACATTTTAAGTTTTCTAATTGAAATATTGCACTGCAAGAAAGTCCCAACCTAGATGCTGTTTTAGGATCCCAAAGGAGTGTGCTGAATAAAGAGGGAATTGGTTATAGTGGCAACCCTAATCGATTATCGTGCAAGAATTTTCTCGACATCAGTAAGCCATCCTCCATTATCTGCACCTATTGTTCTGAACCTGGTCACTTTTCTACTTCCTGCTACTTTAAAAGCAGTGGGGTTCCTAGAGGAAAATTCAAATGGGTGCCCAAAAGAACTGCAACACAGTCTAACACAAGAGGACCCAAGTTTGTTTGGGTACCTGCTTCATCAAAATAATCTGTTTTGCAGGACAATGCTAAAGCTAAGGAGTCAATGTGGTATCTGGACAATGGTTGCTCTAGACACATGATAGGTGACAGCTCGAAATTCAGCAAAATTTCACACAAAGTAAGTGGACATGTCACTTAGGGTGACAACAACAGAGGTAAGATTCTTGTATCTAGTAAGGTAAAGTCATCATCAGCTGTGGAAATTGAGGATGTTTTGTTGGTGGATGGACTCAAGCATAATTTACTTAGCATTAGCCAACTGTGTGATAAGAATCTGAAAGTAACCTTTGAAGCCCATCATTGTTTAATCTGTCATGCATCCACAAATGAACTGGTTTTTGTAGGAAAAAGGATTAAGAACATATACATGGTGGACTTTGAAAACACTTTTTTTGATTCAATTGCTTGCCTTTTTGCTAAAAATGATGAACCTTGGATTTGGCATAAAAGACTTGCACACATACATATGGGTCACCTAAATAAGCTTGTGTCAAAGAAGTTAGTCACTAGGTTGCCTGATATAAAGTTCAAGTCAGACAAGTTGTGTGACGCATGCCAAAAAGGTAAACAAGTAAAGACATCCTTTAAGTCAATACAACATATCTCCACCTCTAATCCATTAGAACTGATACATATGGACCTGTTTGGACCTTCTAGAACCAGAAGCTTAGGAGGAAATTATTATGCACTTGTTCATGTGGATGACTATTCTCGCTTTACTTGTACCTTCTTTATCTCATCTAAGAGTGACACCTTCTCAGTTTTTAGGAAATTTGCCAAAATTGTTGAAAATGAGAAAGATTTGAAAATCAAATCTATTCGAAGTGATCATGGGGGTGAGTTTCAAAATGAATCTTTTGAAAAGTTTTGTGAACATCATGGTATCTCACATAGTTTCTCAGCCCCTAGAACGCCACAACAAAATGGTGTGGTTGAGAGAAAAAATCGATCTTTGGAAGAGTTGGCAAGGACAATGCTCAATGACAACTCTTTACCAAAATACTTTTGGGCAGATGCTGTAAGTATAGCTTGCCACGTGCTGAACAGAGTTTTAATCAGACCTGTTTTGAAACTTACACCCTATGAGATCTTCAAAGGTAGAAAACCTAATATATCTTATTTCAAAGCCTTTGGTTGCAAGTGTTTCATACTAAATAATGGTAAATCCAATCTTGGCAAGTTTGATCCTAAGGCTGATGAAGGCATCTTCTTAGGTTACTCCTCCTCTAGTAAAGCCTATCGAGTCTATAACAAGCGAACATTAACTATGCTCCTGTAGCATGACTTGAGGCCATCCGAATCCTCCTTGCCATTTCCTCCTTACTACAATTCAAGCTCTTCCAAATGGATGTGAAGAGCGCTTTCCTAAATGGCTTTATTAAGGAAGAAGTCTATGTGGCACAACCCCCTGGATTCACAGACTATGAGTTTCCAGATCATGTATATAAGCTAAAAAAGGCACTCTATGGACTTAAGCAAGCTCCTCACTCATGGTATGAAAGGCTAAGTGAATTCTTGATTCAAAATGGTTTTCGAAGAGGGCAGGTGAACTCTACACTCTTCATCAAGAAAGCTAAAAATGATCTACTATTTGTACAAATCTATGTGGATGACATCATTTTTGGTTCAACAAATTCTCTTCTATGCAAAGAATTCTCCCAAAACATGCAAGATGAGTTTGAAATGTCCATGATGGGGGAGCTGCACTTCTTTTTAGGGCTCCAAATTAAGCAAGGACAGCATGGACTCTTTATCCATCAATCTAAATACTACACTGAGCTACTGAAAAAATTTCACATGGAAGCTTGCAAGGAATCATCAACTCCTATGGCTACAAATTGTTATCTAGACATTGATGAAACAGGGCCTGCAGTGGATCAGACTAAATATCGTGGAATGATAGGATCACTTCTCTATCTCACAGCTAGCCGTCCAGATATTATGCACAGTGTGTGTGTATGCGCCAGATTCCAGTCCTGTCCCAAAGAATCTCACCTAACTGTTGTTAAACACATCTTTAAATACCTTAAAGGCACTAGAAATTTAGGTCTGTGGTATCCTCATGGCTCAAATATCTCCTTAGTAGGGTACAACGATTCAGATTTTGGTGGTTGCAAAACTGACAAGAAGAGCACTAGGGGAACCTGCCATCTCTTAGGTGGTTCTCTAATCTCTTGGCACTCAAAAAAACAGGCCTGTGTTGCTCTGTCCACTACTGAAGCAGAGTATATAGCTGCTGGCAGCTGCTGTGCCCAATCTATCTAGATTAGGAACCAACTTGATGATTATGGCATCCACCTTGATCACATTCCTTTAAAATGTGACAACACCAGTGCAATTAATCTTACAAAAAATCCAGTACTGCACTCTAAGACCAAGCATATTGAAATCTGGCACCACTTTATCAGAGATCATGTGTCCAAGGGAGAGTGCAAGGTTGAGTACATTGACACACAACATCAACTAGCAGACATCTTTACTAAACCTCTGGACAGAGATAGGTTTTACATTCTTCGAAATGAATTGGGTATTTTGGACATCACTTGCTCTCATTAACTATGCTTACCTAACTACTGTTTTGTGTGTGTGTGCCATTTTGTGTTTTTGCTGTATGTGTGTTGTCTGTCACACTCCTCCTATCTAAACCATTAGGTTCAATTTCAAGTTACATGCATACTTCATACATGTTTAGCATTCTTTTTTTTCTGGTTTCTGCATCTACTTGTATGCCTACTGTGTTCAAACTGTGTAGCTGCTTGCCTAACCTTGGCCTTCATCCATTATCGTGTTCTATCTGAAGCCTAGTCTGTGTTAAGTTCTGCATCACATAATTGCTACTTAATTTCTCTAAAGGAGCCCGCTAATCCATTAGGTAAGTACATCCCTGCTCTTAATAGCAGTCTTAATCTCTGCTCCAGACCCTGGTACTTCCTAATCTCTCAAAAACCCTAGGTTTCCCCTTTCCATTTCCACCTCTGCTCCGCCGTCACCCAGCACCCTACACCACTCCGCCATGGCATCCTCCTCTTCCTCTCGCAAGCGTGTCAAGCGCATGGCAACCAAGCAACGAGATCCAGATATTGATGGCTGGATTAGTGATCGCGACGCTCAAGAAAATTTCAATGACTCCTTCCGCAATTGCAAAATCATCAATCATAATGATGAGTTCAAATTTTTGCCCTCATTTAATATTTAAATTTGGGGATTTAATTGAATTTTCTGTGCTTAAAGATTGATTTAATTAGGATTTGTGATTATTGGATTTATTGAGTAAGTTTGGTAAA
>Ga0214544_1010638_pt1 | contig 13376 bp, 11 predicted proteins | sample CNSS3metaG_FD_160074 | JGI IMG/M metagenome (GOLD analysis project Ga0214544, IMG submission 160074) | Root nodule microbial communities from cowpea collected in UCLA plant growth center, Los Angeles, California, USA - CNSS3 | ecosystem: Host-associated > Plants > Roots > Nodule | place: USA...
TTTAGTTTTTTTTGTTCTTTTTTTTTTTTTTTATTTATAACTAATGTACTCTAGCCTCTAAAGGCTCCTTGCTATGAAAAAGTGTGTGTGTGTGTGTGGGTGGGGGGTTAAGTCATTGTACCCGACCTCCTCACCATTGCATATGCTAATTGATGGTTTTCGTATTCCAATCCATGACCAATTGATCACCAAGACACATCTTCTGTTGTACCTAGGCGCACCCATCATAACATATAAACCAAAACTAACAGTGACAAAATACTCAATAAACCTTAACATGTATAAATGAAGTTCTATTTCAATTCAATTAAAACTTTCCTCACCAAATATATGTTTGCCCTTCCTGAAAGTATCCAGACTCTGATTTGCTCTAGAAATTAGCTGTATTGTTTTTGTCTTGTTCCAAATCCTACTGATATCGTGATGGTTTTATATTTATATGCTTTGTTGATTGTTTTGAAATTGAGCAATGAATGAATGTAAAACTCTAGCCCTGAATCTTGCAATTCGATCTAATGGGAATAACAGGAAATTGATTACTTGTTCCTGCCCCAATAGTTTGGTTAAGATACTAAAGGGTTGTTTGTGTGTCTTCAATGGGCCTTGAGTGTTTAAGTGCAATGCACTGGATCTGAGATAACATTGTCTACTGGTTAAAAGTATACTTAAATGTATACTACTTAATGTAATTTTCTTTTTGTTGGTCTATTAATATATTAAATTGAAAGTGATTCTTTTCTTTTTGTTTTTTGTCTATAGAGTGTCACATTTTCTTTTAAGCATAATTCTATGGTACTTCCTTGCACTTTTCAGCTATTTAATTGCATCAATGGGACTTCAATTTCTCTGGAGCTTTGGACTTGCATGTCTTGATATTTATGCCTTGAGGAGAAAGAGAGACCTGCAAAATCCAATTCTTGTCAGCCTGTTTGTTGTAGGCGATTGGGTAATACCACTCTCCTCATCTTTTTATTTTCGTGTAGAAAAATAAATTCAGACACGAGCATGCCTACACATTGAACATGAATTCAACTTCTATGGTTCGTATTACCAAATACTTGGATAGTTAGAAATGCATGGAGTTAATTATTTTTGAATTGCGAATGTCTGTGTGACTTCGAGTTGTGTGAGGTCCTATTTAAGCTGCAACGTATAAACTAGTCAGTACGTGCCAATTACAACTTCATGTCTCGGCCAGGTTTGTAAACATAATATGCTTGTTAAAGAATGGACAAACTTCATAATTGAACATCATTTGATCATTTATCAACCATGTAGCAATGCAGAATAGTGTTTCTCTATTTGATTTATCTAATGGAGCTGGTGAAAAACTAAACTTATAGACAAGTCTGGCTTCGATTTCTGATTTTTTTTTGTAATAATAATGGCATTGGAATCAATATTTCCCTTGTCTATGCCACTTATTTTATAATCTGATTGAAAATTGATGTGATAAGCTTGTGGGTCATATCATAGTGATTTATGAAATGCAGGTAACAGCAACTTTATCACTGGCAGCTGCATGCTCATCAGCGGGAGTTGTAGTATTATACTCAAGAGACCTTAATATGTGTGCGACTACTAAGCGTCTCACATGCAACAAGTATCAGATTTCTGTAGCCATGGCTTTTGTGACCTGGGTTCTTACAGCAATGTCATCGCATGTGATGTTCTGGATCTTGGCCTCAGTCTAGCTTCACGTATTTCCTTTGCTAGATCCCAAGACCGCCATAGATATCAAGGTATCTTGTTGTAAATTTTGTTGTATCAATACTTGCCACGACATGTAGGCAAATTTTTCCATGTTGTCCCTTCTCAAAACTTTGATTGATTTTTCATTTTTCAACCTTGCCACGCCAACCTCAGTCCTAGATATAGATGCTGGTTTAATGTAAAAGCTTTGACATGATTCTGTAAACTTCCTTATTGTAACCAAGATATTCTCCTTGTGCTGGGTGCATGCGTTTGTATATAATCTTGTTCGTTCACCACCTCTAGCCAAATTGCCCATAGTATTTTACTTTGATCCAGTTATTTTTGAGTTTAATATTCTTGCATTGTTAACATTAAACCGGTTTTCAATCACATATTACTGTTGATATAATTTTTAAAATAATTATTGCACCACTCTATAAACTAACTATGTATGACGATTTCTGATTGAATGAGAGTGTAAATATGCCCTACTTAGATTCACTCTTGCATTTATGAATGTGGACCCTTACTAGAAGTTGCATTAAGTAGGTAGGCCTTATCACTGGTAAGACATTGGCCATTCCTCAACATCATGGCTCCATATCATGCTTTCTTCCCAATTCCCCCCCCCCCCCCTTTCCCCTTTCTGTGGGTCCCGTTATCGATTAGCCTTGCGTTTTAATCACATTTTTGTTCTGATTGACCAGTGTGTGATTCCACTTGTGTGCTTTAAAATCATTCCTCATTACACTGTTACATGATAGCAAAATAGCGTATCATTTCCAAGTATTCACTTTCTTCAAGGACTAAACCAGTCATATTAATGGAAGGTGGGGATCTAAATATTATGAAACATCTACGAAAGTAAGGATCTCTACTCTACAAGTTATTAATATTACATAATCTAATTAATAGATTAGGGGTTCTTACTAAGAAGATTACATTTACTAAATTTCATTCAATTTACAAATGATTTAACCTTGTGTCTGGATGAGATAATTTAACAATTTTAGTATTTGAAATTCTTACAATTGAATTCTCATCATTTTTTAAATAACTTGTTTGGATAGGGTAATTGGAATATCATACATTTGAATTTCTTGTTTGGATAAGATAATTAAATTTCTTATAAGATAAAATTTTATTTTAGCAATATTTATTTTTAATATATAAAATTTTTAAATTAAATTTAAAAAATATTGATGAACTTAGAATATTTAAATAATATTTAATAAATTAATTTAAAAATATTAGTCAACTTTTTAATATTAATTAATATTAAAAATTCTGGATCAATAATAAAATAATTTTATATTAATATCGATTCATTCTATCAAAGAAATATATTATTAATTACTAATTACTTCATTTATAAACAATAAAATAATTAAGTATAAAAATCACAAGCTTAATATATAACGTAAAAACACAATATCATTAATGTGATATAATTAATTCACAAATATAACATAAATCCATAAATTGATATCACAATTAACCAAACTTATTATTATATCATATCTTATTTTTCTTCTTTTCTTTTTCAATGTGTAGATGGATTGAATGCAAGTGAAATTACTGATTGTTTGCAAAATTAATAAATGTTTTTATTATTAAAAATTTTAGTTATGTATAATTGTTTAGTATTTTATAATTATTTAAATTTTTTTCTAGTTGTTATTTTATACTTTAATTTGAGATTTATACAACTATAATATTTTTCTTTTAATATTGAATATTTTAATAGTATTGATGCATCCAATTTCCATGGTTGAGGTGATGAAGCTTGGATGGAGATGGTAGCAGAAAAGAGAGAAGGTATATTAGTTCGGTGAAGTGTGATTAAATGCTCTCTGGAAAGGTGAGACCTAAAGGAAGGAGACTAGAGGAAATTCTAGGGAAACTCTAACCAAAGTGACTCTCAAGAGAAGGAAGGTTTATACATTTTATTATCCACTAGAGTTGAGCCTCTTCAAAGATGATCTTGGGCCCAAAAAGACTGTTGAAGGCCCAATAGAGCCCAAACTTCCTCTAAAATATTGATCCAAGTTTTGACTCTTGTATAACTCTTATTTAATAAATGACATGACTGAGCGTATGTCATCATCCTCTCCCTTTTGAGAAGGAACTGACCTCATATCTACATGATGTTTTATGACAACCGTCTTTTGTTGTAGGCCATGTTGCTACTGCTTCCTCCTCGATCAAAGACCAACCTACAATAAGCACTAAGCAACAAAGTAAGTGTTATAGTTACAAACATATTGAGAAGATAAACTCTCTCAAGAATATATTTAAGCAAAATATGACTTTAAATGTTCATACACCTTATATCAAATGAATGATAAATATATTTATATCAAATGAATGATAAAGGTATTTGTAATGAGGAGCATTATTATTGGTTATGCGACTGTGGAAGGTTTGATCAACAACCACCGTGAGTTTCTCCTACAACACTTTTACATTTTCATTATTTTCCATGTGCATAACAATAGTGTGTGCGACTATGGAATATTTGATAAAAAGGGATTCATGATTTCTAGATTTTATGTTTTAATTTGTTTATTTGAGATGGTTGTTTGCGAACATGGTAGAAAGAGAGGAACAAAAATAGTGGTAGCATATTTTTCTTTTCTCACTTTTCGATTAACTATAGAGAATATGATATGTAAAGTTGAATTGGTTTTGAAAATAAAATTAAAGTCTATAAAATTGCAATTATTAACAAAAGTGGGTATAAGTTGAAAAAGTTAAGTTTAAGTATGGTTTTAGTTAATGAATCTTAGTTTTAGTATTTATAAGGAAAGTTATTTGTTATTTGCAAAACTTAAAACCATTATTTCTAATTCTTTTAAAATACATTAATTTTGATTTTTAATTTTTTTAAAATTTTTTTCTTTATTTTTACTTTTTCCAAATTTTCAAATCCCTAATTTTGATCGTAATATCTATTGCGACATAAATAAATAACATATTTCATAAATCTTAAAATACCACTGTAATACGCCCAACTTAATTTATATATATATATATATATATATATATATATATATATATATATATTTATATTTGAATAACAGTTGTATATAATCCTAAAATTAAAAGCAATAGTTCGTAACTTTAGAAAGACTAGAAATCATACAAAAACTAAAATCAAAACACGTTCATTTGGAAAAGATTAAAATATATTTAACAAAAATAAAAGTAATGAGTATTGTTATCAAATCATGTCATAATCAACGAAACAATCATAAAGCTAACAAGAGTAAGTATATACTTTTGGTTCAAGATGGTATATATCATCACAAGCAAAATTTTGAAGTGGAATTAGGTTTACACGTTGAAACTTCAATACATGCATAATATATACAGTGAGCAAAAAACAATATCCCTCTCTACACGCCACCATCCACCAAACTAAACATAATTATAAACTTAGAAATATCCTTTTTGTGCAATTCTAGTTAATTTAACGAGTCTAGATTCTTAATTGATTTTTTTTTTTTATCTTGTCCTTTTGTGGCATCTTTAAAATACATAAATATATTAAAAGTTCAAATATAGTTTAATTTCTATACTTTTATAAATAATTATTATAAAATCATACTTCAAATGCCAACAAAGTTTAAGAAAGATTCAATCTATAAAAATAAAAACCTAATCATTCCATAAATTTATAGGAAAGTTAAGACAGAACAAACAATCATTCCTTCACTATATAGAACAAATGACCCTTTGGCCATGAAACAAATACATCTTCATAAACATCAAAACAGGTATTTACAATTGCACAATACAAACATGCAAACAAGCACAAGACTCCTTTAGGGTTATCCATGCTTGCAAGCTCAAACCAGGACCAAACTTGATCCAAACTCGATCCATTGAAAGAGTCAATCTTAACTTGAACACTTAACAATAAGGCATTAACAACATTCATGTACTGAAACATGATGATGATGATGATGTTCATGTTGGAACTCTTGGGAGATTCAAGTTACAAGAAGGGGATTGATCAGAAGAAGAAACCATGACTTGGGTTGCAGAAGAACCAGGCTTAGAAGAGGAAGAAGAAGAAGAAAGTACATATTCTGATCCAAACAGAGAGGAAGCAGAGGTTTGAAATCTGCCTGAATCACCTGGAAGCTTCATGTATGAGTAAGAAGGTGAGTCACAAAGCCATGAACCTATTGGCCCTTGTCTTCCATTCTTGTACTGCATTATAGCTTTGTACACAAAAGGAATGAGACCCTCCATTTTTATGTCTGAAAAAACAGAGCAAAACAGAGAAAAACAGGGGAAAAACAGAGAAAGTGAAAGATTTTTTTGTGAATTGGATTGAGGGTGAGAGGAGAGCAGAGAGGTTCTTGGGTTTAAAAGTGTGTGTGATGACGTGGAGTAATAGCATGAATTGGATTCCAACTCTTCACGCTAAGCCAGAAACATTTTGAAAGCTCTGTGCCAAAAACAAAAAATCTCATTGGAATCAAATTTTTTGTTCATCCCACTTTTTTTTTTATTATTATTGTTTTGGTGGTTTGGCTTGATGGGGTTTCAGCTTTTAGAGTAAGATTGGTTGGTTTGATATGATTTTTTGTTTTGAATTTATCCACCATTTACCTTGGATTATATCTCTAATTAGGGAGTGTATTTCTAATTTCATTATTATTGTTTTATTCTCCAATATTCTTTTAACTTAATAGAAATCCTAAATTTTTTTTATATATAAAATTTACTAAATGGGTCCTCATAAATGTAAAGTATTACGTATTTTCTCCCTCTTATCATCAATTTCTTAGTTTATTCCTTAAAACGTCTTCAATGTCATCAATTTATGGTACTTGTTTTAACTATCTTATCTTCTCTTAAAGCAATTAAAGAACTTCTATATCCTCTAATCATATTTAAATTACTCATATATAAATTATATTCAATAATAACTTGAGAAATTCACATTTATTTATTTACACTTAATTTTGTTTCAAATAAACCATAACCGCCACATGTTCCAACCCATTAAAATTTTACAAATATTGTATTGTTAACTGAAGAATATTGAAAGATACCAATGACAAAGATGGTGTTTTTTCTTGTAGAAAATTTATAACTTAACCCTTGTGGCTCTTTTAGTTTTGTCTTTATTTGTGTTAAGATATATGGTCTTTATGTGCAAATGATGAAATAAAAGTAAACGGACAAAACAAAGAATGAACTAATGTAAACAAATCAAATTAAGAATGTAAAATAGACAAAAGATAGCATAAAAAATAAATAAATATTTGTATTTGAAGCCCTTATTGAGAAGAAGCAAATAATTAAAAAAAGTTTTTCCCAACTCATTTTAATGTTATTTTAATGTTATCTTGTTGTTGGTTAAGATGTTGTTTTAAAGTATGGTAAGTGATAAAATGTTTTGTTGATTCTATAGGGCCACTTGTATGTGTGTAGGATTTGGAGTATAAGATTTTATGAATCATGTTTCGCACATTGCCCACCCAAAATTATTATTTTAATCATCTTCTTCTCACAACTAACCTCAAAATCAAAAGGTTTTTAATGCTTTCTTTCAATCCAACAAATACCAATAATGATGATAATGATAATAATATTTATTAATTAATTTGTTCCATTCTTACTATACTGATTTGATCGTGTTTAACTACAGTAATAATTTAAATGATTTGATATAATTCATGTTCTTTTCTTATATGACATTTATTAATAAATAAAGAACTTGTTTGCTTTTGGGGATACATTCTGAGTTGTAATCTACTAAGCTCTTTAACTGTGCTTGTTAATTATCTAAATTATTTACAAATTACTTTAATCAATAGATAACTCACTTGATTATAACCCTTGGTTGCTCTTTATATAAGACACTAAGTTGACAAATAACTTAATCTAATATAGGATAATTTTTAAGTTTAATTAAGTTTTAAATTTTTTACAAATTTAAGTATTTAATTGTTATTAATTTTTTGTTAAATGTTTAATATTTTTATATTTTTAATCGAGTTTTTATCATTTTTTTTAAAACTCGGTGACATAAATATTATGTTGTTTACTTGTTTCATTAATATAAAATATTTTTCTCATTAAGATAAAATGTTTTATTAAACACGTGTTAGATAATAAATTTGTTAATGCATATTTTGTTGAATGCAACTTTTTTAATGTATGTTTGTTTTAACTTTATTAAAAATATAATTATGTATGTTCATCAATTACGGAAGAATTTCTTAAATCTAATTAAGAAATATAGGATTATCCAATATTAACCCATTTCTTAAATAAACGAATCGTCAAAATTATCATGTATTTATAATTTATCTATATGTTGTTAAAGTATATTTCTCAAAGACTAAACTAATAAATTGTTAATGCAATGGAATTGAACTCACATCACACCTTTCAAATAAGATTTAGAATTTAGAGATTATGAGTCTAAAAAAAATTGAAAGTAAATTTTAATCAAAGGTATTTTGGATAAATTTATTTAAAAATACTTCTTAAAAATAAATAATTTTTTTTAGCTAAAAGTAATTCATATGCAAGTCACAAAGTAAAATTTTAAAAAAATATCATATTTTTTTCACTAATTAATTTATTCATCAACTTATTTTTACTGATATAAAATTAATATTTTGTCCTATTTTAGAAATTCTTTTAAACTTGTTCGAACATGTTATATAACAATGACTAATCAAAATTTTCTTCATATCGTATTTGTTGGAAACGTAAAAAGGTTAAGATTCTAAATTTTCTTCATAACTTTACTATGATTTATCTATCTTTAAAGTTTTGCTTTAGGTGTAAAAGTTAATATACGCAATATATAATAATCTAAAACCAATAATAACTCACGTTAATATTTATATACAGACAAATTTAACCTACTTAGTATAAATTATATCACCCCTGTGTCCTACAATAACTAGTTTATATAAAACAAAGAATATTTGGTAGACAAAGGTGAAAATATAATTAAACGTACATTTAAAATCACATTTTGATTAAAATGTAAATTGGTTCGTCACATCATTATTTTAAAATTTTAGTTGTTTATTAGTTTTTATATATCATTTGAATTAAAATGGGTTTCATCGTCATGAGAAGAATCTTGGACTTAAAGAATGGGATTAATATAAGACAATTAATGTCATTTTCCACCTCCAATAAGAGTTTTGCTTCAAACATCATATCAATTCCCTTAAGATAAATCAAAATCAAAATCATGAGAAGAATCTTCCATTTAAATTAATGAGACAATTACAATATAATTTTCCTTTCAAAATAAGAATTTTAGCTTCAAACATCATATCAATTCCCCTTAAGAAAAATTTAAATAAAAAACCATAAATTATGTTATGTTGCTGCTTTAAGTTCATTAGGACTGAATTTTCTTAAATAAGATTTTCTTAGTTCAAATAAAAAATAATTTAAAAGATATTAATATAATATGAAGTAGATAATAAATATTTCTAACATGGATATTAGTTATAAATAAGGGTAGTGCCTCTTCGTATTTGTTCTATATAAACACTCAGGTATAGAGATTCCGTGACTTCTTCTCGAGAAAAGTCATGTAACTTTTAATTTTCATATGATCAACTTCAAATTTTTTAAAAAATAATATAAAAAAAAATTAGTTAAAAATTGAGCAAGTTTATGCTATTTTTTTTTTGGATTTGTCTCATTTTTTATTGGGTATCATGAAAAAATATGTGCGAGTTTTTCTTTTTTTTTATGCTTGGAAGTAACTATGAATACCCACAAGTATTTTTATGTATATTTTTTATTTTAAATAAAATTATTTATAAAAAAGTCTTTAAAACATAAACTTAGATAAGGAAAATAGTTTTAAAGTACAATTCAAATAAAATTACACATTAAAATATAAATATAAAATAAATCTAGTCTTTCTAAAAGGAAATTTTAAATGAGTTGTACCATAACATAAATTTTAAAAATTTAACTTATTTAAAAATAACTTCAATTTTACCATTCCAAATAAAAAAAATAGAAACACATGAAGTCAAATTCTAAACCGTTCTTCCATTATTAATGTTTTTTTTTCTAATAACTTTATTCTGATCACATGAATTTATTAAATATATATTCAAATAAAATTCATTAATAATTATTAATGGTAGTGGTATCACAAGTTAGATACCATGATACTCATATCTTTTCATCAACAAATATGTAATTAAATATATGTATCCACTGCTCACAAGTATCTATTAAATATATCAATTTAGTATGATAAATGGTTTGTACTAAGATGATTAGTTATAGAAAAGTTGTGTTATGAGTTTTTGGTTTGTGGAATAAGTTAGGTGAAGATGGAAAAGAAGAATATGTTGAAGCTTGATGAAATCGTGGTGTGAAAGTGTAGTCTAAGGTGGTGAAAATTTCGCTATTGAACTTGCTTTGGAAAACAACAAATTAAACAACAACGTGAAGGCAACATCAACTTTTGCACTCTGCATCTATCTATTATTGTTCATGCACCTCACAACTTTTTTCACTTTCAATCAATTTCCTCACCAACAAAGAATAGGATCTTCATTATACTTCATCTACGTTTCATCATTTGGTTTAACTAGTGCTTCTGTATTCTTCAGTTTAACTAAAATATCTTTTAATCTCTTATGCTTTTAGTCATTTTTGTTGTATTATTTTATGTTTTGAAAATTCTGCTTTAGTCTTTCAAATTTTAAGATGCGTACTTTTTTTTCTCTTATACATAAATATTTAAATTTTAGGTTTAAACTTTCGATTAAACTTTGTTTTTGTTCAAAATTTTTAATTAGTTCATTAGATTTTTATTAGTCCCAATTTGATCCTAATTTTTAAAATCTGTTATAAATCTGATGATTTAATTGAGATTTTTAAATAAAAATAATGACCCGTCAAGAGTTTAAACCTAAATTTTATGTGTTAGTATTTATCAAACTTCTTTCCCTTTTAGAATCACGTTTTACTCGTTTTATTTTAACTGTGTAAATAGAAAGTTTAGCTTAGTTTCTTAGGTTGAATTTTGTTTGTCTAGTTTCTTTTAGAAAGAGGGGTTGAAATTAGAAAAATGTTTTTCTTAACCAAAATGCCAGAATAAGTGAAGTAGCCGTATGATGAAAGAGCATAAATTTTGAGTTTAATTAAGATAGATTTTCAAGCTAAGCAAAATGAGGCAAACGTAGAAGATTCACTTTTGGGCATGCAAGAATTAATAACTCGGCTAGATTCGTTGTCTTGTCATCAAGAGTTCATAAGAAAAATTCTCATGCTAAGCAAATTCTCTGTTCTTGCAACGAGGTTCATTGTTCAATTGGAGAAGAGTTTCATTTCTTCGTCATCTTCATTATTTTTCTTTGTACATTGACATTATTCATGACTATGAATGACCAATATCCCTAGTTATTGAAATTAAACTTAAACTTAAAGACATTGGAGTTGAGGTTTCAATGGCCCGTTTCAATTCGCCGATTATTGTTTAATTAAATTGTCTCTTTTCGTTTATTTTTTTGTTGTCAATTCAGGTTTTTCTTTTTTTTAGGATTTTCAGTGATTTTTATTTTTATTTTTTTGTTTGTGCTTTGTTGCACTATCGTTGAATCTATGTAATTTTTCTTTCTTTAATACAATTACATTATTTACCTATTATTTGTTTTGTTCCTTTTATTTTTATCTTTTAGTTTAGTTGTGAGTAATTGTGCTATTATTCTGATACTCAATAATTCAATTGTTTGTTCCTTTTGCATTTGAGAAGTTTTTCTTTATTCTAGGAGTTTTTTTGTTATATCTGGTTTTCTATTTTTCATTTCTCGTTAAGGGTTGTGGATTTTGATTTTGTGGGATTTCATATCTTTTGGGGCGTTTTAGTGATCATAGAGTGAATCCTCCTTAAAGCATTCCTGGATTGTTTTGGTACCTTTGCACATGTTATAAACAATGCTTGTGATATTCTTTTATCTCAACTCTCTTCTCTATGTATAAAAGGGGATATGATTTTGGTGCAAATCTCTTAGCCTAAGAGTGTTAGGATTATCTTGTCGGTTTGGAAGAATGTAAAAGTAATCTTCATCTTAGAATTATTCTCTTAAAGGGGGATAAACCACTTACTCATATGGATGTATGTACAAGTTTGATTGCATGGAAGTCTGACAACAATTTGGAAAACTATTTTGAAAATGATTTGATTTTTGGAGGTGAACCTGACGGGGGCTGACCTTGCTCCTACATATCTCACAGTGAAGAATCAAAGATCACATAGTTCTTAAAAAAGACTTTTTGGCCGGAGATGTTTGATATTTTTATATTTTTGAAAACTTTATATATTTTTTGGTGTTTTTGAACTATTTGAAAATAAGTGTGTCACACGATGTGAGCGGTCAGACAAATATTAAAAGAGATAGAAAATAAAAAAAAATTAGTATTTTTTGTAATTTTTCTATTTTTTGTGAATTTTTTTGATTTTAAAATATTTTTGGTTTTTGAGAAAAAAAACATGTACAAAAAATAAACGGGACAAAAATAAAATGAAGGCAAAAAAAAAAAAAAAAAAAAGAAGGGAAAAAAAAAAAAAGAAAGCAAAAAAAAAAAAAAATACATGGAGGGTATAGGCATAAAACACAATGGGGTGCAATGAGTAAAAATATGAAAATAGAGTAAAAATACAAGAAGGGTGTAAACTGTGAAAATTGGGGTGTAGTCAACGAACACAATCATACCCAAAATAGACAACAGAAAACATGGGGGCGCGAGATTAACAATGATCGAGGTGCGCGAAGAAGTAAATAATTGTCTATCCCACAAGCCAAATAGGTGGTGTATGTAGCAATCCGAGGAGTACAACAAACAATTAATGCAACCCATATATGGAGGTGCAGACTAAAAAAATTGGGGGTGCACAGGTAAAAGTGGGTTGAGCCCAACTCTTCAAAGCAGCAGCCTTTCTTCATGTTCCTTTCATTCTCAACGCATACCACCATGCCACGCCGCCACACCACACCACCATGCCACCACACCACCACGGCACGCCACCACGCCACCATGCGGCTGGCTTGCCAACGATGCCAATCGACGTTGACGACGAGAGCCTGGAGATTGTGTGTTGGGAATAGTCTAAGTGTGAGTCAAAGTCCCACATTGGATAGAAAAGACAAAGTTAAACACTATATAAGAATAAAGACCCAAAATAACATTGCCTTAAGGTTTTGGTGTAAAAGTGGTGTCTGAGGTCTTATATGTGTAAGACTAATGTCATATAACCATATAGAACCACAATCTCTCAATGATTATAACCATGATCATAACCCATATATATGAAATATATATAAACCCAACAGTGGTATTAGAGCTTGGTTCGGAGTGACTGACCGCATAACCATAACCATAACAAAAAGGGGCCACCTAAATGACTGACTGCATAACCATAACCAAAAAGGGGTCATCATACACCTGAAGGGAAATATACCATATGAAAAAGAAAAACAACAAGGGACTCACCCTTGGGGGGAGATTGTTGGGAATAGTCCAAGTGTGAGTCAAAGTCCCACATTGGATAGAAAAGACAAAGTTAAACACTATATAAGAATAAAGACCCATAACAACATTGCCTTAAGGTTTTGGTGTAAAAGTGGTGTCTAAGGTCTTATATGTGTAAGACTAATGTC
>Ga0214544_1010643_pt1 | contig 13372 bp, 6 predicted proteins | sample CNSS3metaG_FD_160074 | JGI IMG/M metagenome (GOLD analysis project Ga0214544, IMG submission 160074) | Root nodule microbial communities from cowpea collected in UCLA plant growth center, Los Angeles, California, USA - CNSS3 | ecosystem: Host-associated > Plants > Roots > Nodule | place: USA...
TGAACTGCATGATTCCTTAATCAGATTAGCTTACCCTTGCTTTTTGTGTTCCTGTCTTGTGTTGTATGTTTCCTTTTGCGATGATCACCTATTCGGTGGGAGCAGATGTGGTTGTAGTGTCAAAGGCGCTTCTGGAGGATGAAGAGCCATCGTTTCTCTCGTTGAGGAGGAGGTTTCCAGTGGGAGGTTTAGCCGTGGTCAGTTTAAGTATAAAGTTTATTAGATTAGTTTAAGTGTATAAGTGATATATTTTTATAGTCATATCTTTTGTAAGACTGTATTAATATATTGTGTACACTGGATTATCTGTTTTGGAACCATGATGAAACTCCCTATTTTTATTAGTTTTAAGCTGCTAAAATTGGGATGTTACATTTATGGTATCAGAGTAGTTCGTCCTTAGGATGACCTGAAGGTTGTGGGTTTGTCATGTCTTGTTTGTGTTAGAGTTCAAGTTTAGTAGAGTTTGTCTCCAAAACCGAAAGTATTAAGAACAGAAAACGTCTTGATAAAGTAATGAGGGTGTACACTCATGACTAGATCAAAGATTTTTTTCCTTTCTTAATTTTACTAGTTTGAGAAAATAAGAGAGATAGACAAAAGTTTTGGCTATCAATAGATGTTAGAGTTTTGCTTTCTGTGTCCATGTTTGTTTTGTTGCACCTCTATGGTTTGCATATTTAGTGTTTATAGTGATAGAGGAATGCAGATTGAACGTCAACTTGACCTGCTTACCTTTGTGAGGGTTGGATATAGCTTTTGAGATAACTTTTTGTCTCAAGGATATAGGTTTGTTGTATGAAGTAGATCGATGAGCAAGGAAAGTTAAGCTTTGGGTTAGTAGACTGGATAAAGAGGTTAAAATTTAGCATCAACGTCTAGACTAAGGAAGCTTCAAGTGCAGGCTCACGAGATCAAATATCACAAGTTTTCCAAAAGGAGTTGAGTTCAGAGGTTAGAAATATGGAAAATATCAGTGTATGCCAGCGCAACAATGTTTGGGGAAAATCAACTTGGTTCTACATCCCGACAATTATGAGGTTCAGAGTTATCTAGATACATGCAATGTTAGGAGAAGTGTCATTAGATATAGTCGTAAGACCATATCTAGTGCTTTATTGGATTGGTGGAAAAGAAATAATTGGTAGATCCTAGGTTACAGAAAATAATGAGATTGTTTGGCATCGAGCAAGCTAAGAAAGATAAAGATCGTGAAGTGTAAAAAGACGACAAATCCCTAGTGGGAGGTTAAGACATATCAGAGTTTGCGGATCAGTTAGGTAAGATGATGTTTCCTAAGTAGAAAGAGAAATAATATGTGGATGAGAATGAAGTGGCATAAAGGTTTCATATTAGGTTCAATAATCAGAAGGAGATGCTTGGATCTTTTCAGTAGACAGCAGGATGTTTCAAGGAAAAGTAATTCATGAGCATAAGCATTGACTTTGGGCTGAGGTAGAGAAATTCAAGTGTGGGAAGAAGAAGTGAACCGTTAAGTTCGATCTTGTGGGAACGATAAAAGCTAGAGAAGGCAGAGTACCGTAAATAATGAAAGGAGAAGAAAAATCCTAAATAGTTGGAATTGTGTCTATGATAGTTGGTGCTAAGCTATTAATGCAAATTATCAAATTCAGAAGGTGGTGTTTGGGATATGAGTTTTGGTTTCGTTCGTGATCATAAAACCTTGGTGTCGTCAATATGGTAAATGAGTCATGGTTAACTGCAAGGAAGAGTTGGAGTTTGAGCTAGTAGTTTTTCTTCTATGGCGAACAAGTAAATGTTTCTTGGACGTGTGGTATGTTTCGAGGTGATCAAATGATTCAAATTCAAAGTTAACTTAAATTGTTTCCTTTACAAGGTTTGGGAGCATAAATCTCAAGGGTGACTTGGTTGTTTTCCAAGCTCATTCTGGTGGAATGTGGTATCATAGGAAGTGATGTTCCTTGTTTCAAGAAGGTGAGTAAATGGTTGTGCATCAATGTATGGAACAAGTTGAAAAGTGAAGACAGAGTGTTACCGGTATGAGTGTTTGTCTAGTAAAGGCCGCGAAGAACATATGCAAGGGATCTCAGTGGTGAAGCGATTTTAGTTATGTTATGAAGCAGATGTTAGAACAATCACCAACAAACGGTGGGATTCATTATGGCATTGATATCTGAAACGTAACCAGTATCAATAGTTTTTCATTGAATGGTTCTACTAAAAGTGTGAAGTCAAGAGAACAGGTAGAGGAGTCCTTAGAAAAGCAATGGTTTAATCGTAGTGTGTCATCGTGAGTAATCCAGTCTAACAAAGTTTGGAAAGAGAAGTAATTATATGTTAATATCAACGACCATAAGTGGTTAAGATGATTGGGAAACATGTTAAGGGAAAGGAAGTTCTAAGAGTGACTTTAAGTAAGGTTTTACAAGCAAGTTGTTATCAAGGTTTTCTGGCAAGTTTCTCAAGTGTAAAGAAAGTTGTCAAGACGTTGAAGAAGAACATGATCGGCGCTTCAATGATTGATTATTCTTTGCGGTCTATTGTGGCTAAACACATCAGATGTGAAAATGGTTGTTGATCAGAGTGACGCAACGGAATAATGGTGGGATATACTTATCAATAGTGGGAATACAGGAGACGAGGAAGTATCTTACTCATGACCTGGTGGTTGGTGTGGTAATGAGTTCTCTAAAACAACAGAGGTGTCAGTGTTATGAAGATTTGTTAAGGATGTCTAGTGATCATCAACAACTATAAGTATGGAGTTGCATAGAGGGAGATGGATAGGAAACAAGAGAGATGAATTGAGCTATGGTTTTGAGTTGTGCTATCACCTTAGAAGCGGAAAAGTACTAGTATGTGTTTTAAGCAGAAAGAGAATTGCAGTGGTTGGTTCGATAATGAAGGGAAAGAATTGGTGGAGGGATGGTTACAGGTTAGTGGTTTAATAAATGCTGAGGAAGTATCAGAATTTGGTGTTGTTGTTGCTGCAAGTGAAGGGTCTAGTCTGGAAGTGTTATAGCATTGTTATAGACTTTGTTGCTCTAGTCAAAGTCAGTATGAGAAGCATGATTTCATGCGAATGGTGGTGGATAGGGTGGTCAAGAATGTTATGAAGTTGTGTGTGATCAAGTCAGATGAGTGGTACCTCAAGGAAGACACTAGATAATGGGAAGTGATAACAATCATGTTTTAGGTTGAGATCGGTTGAAAATCTTTAAATTTTGGTAAAAACCTACCATAAGTAGTGGAGAACATATGGAAGGTGAGTCGACATATTAGACATAAGTGGGTTAGTTAGGTGTAAAGGATCGTTCAAGTTTTAAGGTAGAAGGTGGAGAGTTGCTTTAAGAGTAGTGACTAATCCAATCTACACTGTTAAACATATATCGCTTAGCACAGAGGCAGAGTTTTCAGTAAGTTTAGGTGTTGTAATCGTTAAGTTAGTCATGTCTAGGTGGTTGTTGTAGAGAACATGATGAGAGCATGGTTTTCTTTCTATCTAACGAGTGAATTTTCGAGGATGAAAATTTTTCTTGTTAGGGAGAATGTGAGACCCTAGAAAATGGCGTTTTAAAAGTGATAGTGGTTTAAAAATAGTGAGACTCGATTATGTTAATATTAAAAGGTTTTAGTATAAATAGAATTGTTATAAACGAGTTTCATTATTTTAAAACACATCATCTCTCTAGAAACCACTTTTCTAGAGTTCTCTGACTTCTCTCTAGAGGTTCTATCTCTCTAGTCGTCTGATTGAATAACCGAGACCATAGGATTGATCCTCTCGGCGAGCTCTTCAAATTGGATCGATCAGTTTCTCCGTTAGTGTAAGTTGAGTTTCCGCTCTCTTTTTTTAGTCTTTTTCTGTTTTCTGTTGCATGCGAGCCTTCTTCTGCTTGCATGCGACGTTTTAATCATCAGTATGAGTCTCTGTTGATCAGTGATCATAACGGTATATCCTGATCGTTCTTGTGATGTTTCTATGTGTAGATAGAGCATCCTGTGGAGTTAGAGGTGTTGACATTTTTAAGGCGTTGACGTTTATAAAGTTGTCTAAACAAGATAACAGGTAAGGGAAGCTAACTATTTTACTTGAATTTCGTATAGAAATCATTCTAATGACTTTGAATTGCATGATTGATTATTGTATGAGTGCTTGAATTGTGTAATTGAGTGTATGCTTGGATTGTGCTAGATTTCTTTACTGTTGCATGTGAGAACAGATTGGGAATCTGGTATTTTTACCTAAGCGAGCAGCTCTCGCCTGAGCGAAAACACCAAAAACTCATCCCCTGTTTTTGCGCGAGATCTCGCCTAGGCGCGCCAGTCTCGCTTGAGCGAGAGTCACTCTCGTCTAAGTGAGACAGCTTAGCCTGAGCGAGAATTCGCCCAGAGTTTGGGTTGCTCTCTATTTCGAGCCTCGCTTAAGCGAGAATGACTCGCCTAAGCGAGAGAGCCCTTTCGCCTGGGCGACACCTTCCAGCTTGGGCGATAACCTTTGCAACTGAATGTTATTTCTCTGTTTCTAATGGATGAAGCTATGTTTAAATGTTAAAATGTGTACTTAGTTACGATATGCATGAATTGTTATGACTAGTAATATGTGTGGTGAAATTGCATGAAGTTGGAATATGAGAAGTGGTTGAACTAGGATTTCAAGGGAAATTCTAAGAGGAATGTTTTAGTGTATGTAAGGACATAAGGACTCAGTTTTGGTTGGTATCCTGACGCTCCTATAACCATTAAGGCTCATGTAGAGCATAATGGATTATGTCGGGAGGAGTAGCAGGAGGTCCTAGTCTGTGGACCCAATTCAGTCACAGACGCGAAGGGGACTTACCTTGGGAGTGGTTGGGTGATAACCCCTTGTGTTCAAACTCTGTAGAGTTTGGGAACCGTCACAGGAGCAAGCCACCAAGAGATCCGATGTCGCTTACATAATCCGGATATTGAGTCTAGAGTCATGTATATGTGCTGTGGTGGTCTATATGATTCTAGTGATAATGAGAAAGATTGCATGGTTTTTGTTTATAATTGAACTGCATGATTCCTTAATCAGATTAGCTTACCCTTATTTTTTGTGTTCCTGTCTTGTGTTGTATGTTTCCTTTTGCTATGATCACCTATTCGGTGGGAGCAGATGTGGTTGTAGTGTCAAAGGCGCTTCTGGAGGATGAAGAGCCATCGTTTCTCTCGTTAAGGAGGAGGTTTCCAGTGGGAGGTTTAACCGTGGTCAGTTTAAGTATAAAGTTTATTAGATTAGTTTAAGTGTATAAGTGATATATTTTTATAGTCATATCTTTTGTAAGACTGTATTAATATATTGTGTACACTGGATTATCTGTTTTGGAACCATGATGAAACTCCCTATTTTTATTAGTTTTAAGCTGCTAAAATTGGGATGTTACATTTATGGTATCAGAGTAGTTCGTCCTTAGGATGACCTGAAGGTTGTGGGTTTGTCATGTCTTGTTTGTGTTAGAGTTCGAGTTTAGTAGAGTTTGTCTCCAAAACCGAAAGTATTAAGAATACAGAAAACGTCTTGATAAAGTAATGAGGGTGTACACTCATGACTAGATCAAAGATTGTTTTCCTTTCTTAATTTTACTGGTTTGAGAAGATAAGAGAGATAGACAAAAGTTTTGGCTATCAATAGATGTTAGAGTTTTGCTTTCTGTGTCCATGTTTGTTTTGTTGCACCTCTGTGGTTTGCGTTTAGTGTTTATAGTGATAGAGGAATGCAGATTGAACGTCAACTTGACCTGCTTACCTTTGTGAGGGTTGGATATAGCTTTTGAGATAACTTTCTGTCTCAAGGATATAGGTTTGTTGTATGAAGTTTATATTGTTTTGTCTCACTTGTGAAGGAACAGGAATCCGTACTTTAATCTCCACTATCATTATTCTCTTCTTTTATTGTAGTTTAATATATATTACAAATATTAAGTGATTGGATATTTTAATTTTAAGAAACGTAATTAAATTAATAATATTGCTAATTTCAGTTACCGCGCACGTAAATTAAATGACAAGATATTATTTTAATATAATTTATATTCTTAAATTTGAAATATAATATTCATCCTCTCTTCTAGACTTAAAATACCCATAGTATAAAAAAAAATATAAACAAATTATCAATTTAATTCACAATTCATCATTCTCCTATCAATATGTGAATCTAAGAAATACTCAAATATTCAAATAATTTTTTAATTTGCTATTTATATCTAAATTTGAAGCTTCTGATTTTGGTCACATCTTCAATAAGGACCAAATTGGTTAATGTTAACAAAAATTGGGACCTAATTGAACAAAAATAACAAATATAGGGACCAAATTGAATATAAAATATTGACTTTGACACGTGGCACACTACTGGATTGACACATGGAGATTTAAAAAAAATAAAAAACAATTCAAAAAAAAAATAAAATAAAAAATTCAAAAAAACCATGAAGTGACACGTGGCATGCTCCTTGGTTGACACATGTACATTTAAAAAAAAATTAAAACTTTTAAATTTAAAAAAATATATAAAAAATATAAAAAAAATTCAAAAAAACCACGAAGTGACACGTGACAGACACTATTCATGGCCGTTAATGATTTAAACGGTGTTAGCAAAAAAGGACCCAATTGAACAAAATTGATGAAAATTGGAACTTATTTGAACACAAAATCAAAATTAGGACTTATTTGAAAAAACTTGACGAAAATTAGGACTAAAAAGATATTTTAACCAATAAAGAATGTCGGTTAAAAGTTTTAAATTAGTAAAAGCAACTAATTATAAAGGTGAAAAAATGATTTACTGAAGTATTATGAAATAAAATATAAATATTTTTTATTAAAAGTTTTAATTTAAATCCGAAAGTACAACAAATCGCAATTGTTTATCCTAATTTTTGGTTTGTTTATCGTAACTATTTTTCATTTTTTTACTATAGATCTTACTATAGTTCCTTTAAGAGTGAACTTTTACCCTAACATTCATATTCTAGTATTTGGGAACCGTCACAGGTGCAAGCCACCAAGAGATCTGATGTCGCTTACATAATCCGGATATTGAGTCTAGAGTCATGTATATGTGTTGTGGTGGTCTATATGATTCTAGTGATAATGAGAAAGATTGCATGGTTTCTGTTTATAATTGAACTGCATGATTCCTTAATCAGATTAGCTTACCCTTGCTTTTTGTGTTCCTGTCTTGTGTTGTATGTTTCCTTTTGCGATGATCACCTATTCGGTGGGAGCAGATGTGGTTGTAGTGTCAAAGGCGCTTCTGGAGGATGAAGAGCCATCGTTTCTCTCGTTGAGGAGGAGGTTTCCAGTGGGAGGTTTAGCCGTGGTCAGTTTAAGTATAAAGTTTATTAGATTAGTTTAAGTGTATAAGTGATATATTTTTATAGTCATATCTTTTGTAAGACTGTATTAATATATTGTGTACACTGGATTATCTGTTTTGGAACCATGATGAAACTCCCTATTTTTATTAGTTTTAAGCTGCTAAAATTGGGATGTTACATTTATGGTATCAGAGTAGTTCGTCCTTAGGATGACCTGAAGGTTGTGGGTTTGTCATGTCTTGTTTGTGTTAGAGTTCAAGTTTAGTAGAGTTTGTCTCCAAAACCGAAAGTATTAAGAACAGAAAACGTCTTGATAAAGTAATGAGGGTGTACACTCATGACTAGATCAAAGATTTTTTTCCTTTCTTAATTTTACTAGTTTGAGAAAATAAGAGAGATAGACAAAAGTTTTGGCTATCAATAGATGTTAGAGTTTTGCTTTCTGTGTCCATGTTTGTTTTGTTGCACCTCTATGGTTTGCATATTTAGTGTTTATAGTGATAGAGGAATGCAGATTGAACGTCAACTTGACCTGCTTACCTTTGTGAGGGTTGGATATAGCTTTTGAGATAACTTTTTGTCTCAAGGATATAGGTTTGTTGTATGAAGTAGATCGATGAGCAAGGAAAGTTAAGCTTTGGGTTAGTAGACTGGATAAAGAGGTTAAAGTTTAGCATCAACGTTTAGACTAAGGAAGCTTCAGGGGCAGGCTCACGAGATCAAATATCACAAGTTTTCCAAAAAGAGTTGAGTTCAAAGGTTAGAAATATGGAAAATATCAGTGTATGCCAGTGCAACAATGTTTGGGGAAAATCAACTTGGTTCTACATCCCGACAATTATGAGGTAAGAATGTATTAATATATTGTGTACACTGGATTATCTGTTTTGGAACCATGATGAAACTCCCTATTTTTATTAGTTTTAAGCTGCTAAAATTGAGATGTTACACTTTCCATCTATAAATATTTTTTTTCTATGTTTTTTACTTACGTGGACAACATTAAAAAATTTAAAAATTTAAAAAAATAAAGAAAAAACGAAAGATGAAAAGTACATGGATAAAAGTGAAGGTAGAAACCAAAAAATAAGATGAAAAAAAAATCAATTGAATAAACAGAGATAAAAGAGAGTAAAATTGAAAAGTAAAAGTAAAATAAGTTATCATATTATTAAAAGTAAAATAGGAAAAGTAAAAGTAAACAGCAAAGTTATCATATTTAGGATAATATATATATATATATATATATATATATATATATAAATAAAGATGATTACCATCTTTAGTTTAATTATTGATATGATTCAACTCAAATTGAAGGTCGATATAAGTCAAAAAAAAATTTGAATTTGTGGATTTTTTATTTTATTTTGACCAATGAAAAATTTCACGTCTTGTGAAATTTTAATTTTTTTGAGTGAATTTCAAATTCTATTATTTTATTTATTTGAAATATTATTTTAAAATTTTTTAATTTCAATTTTCTTTTAATATTTTCATCCAAATAAGTCAATTTTATTTCAAAAATTTTAAATTTTTTAAATAAATGAATTATCATTATATTACTTCATCCAAACACAACAACTTGATGGCTCTAAATGGTTTATTGGATAGGATATGACATAGTGGTCAAACTAGAAAAGTTCCATTTTACTTAATTATTGTTTTTTATTTTACTTAATCGATATACAAAATAATAAAAATAACATTATTATACATATTTTGTGCTTAAACAAATATAAAGATAATTTATTAATATAAAATATTAAGTGATATGTTAATTACTTTATATATAACTCGATATAAGAGGTGATATAAGTAAGGATTTGTTTCAAATTTAATTTTGAAAGTCAGTAATAGATATAGTCACAAAATAATTTGTATATATATTGGAAGATTCTTAGTCAATAGGTTGAATCTAAATATATTTGGTTACCTTCATCCTTCCACCCCAAATTCATTGTTTTTTTTTTTTTGTTTTTTTATGTTTCTCTTAGGAATAGAAATATTAACCAGTGTCTTTGGTGATTAAAAAAAAGTATTATTTTTATATATTATTTGTTTATATGTAAGATGAGAATGGTACAATATTTACATTATGCATGTGAAGTCCCAAAACCTACAACTTCTGATAACATTGCATTCGATGCTCATATCGTGGTTGCTCAACATTATCGAGCCATCGCTACACTCTACCCTTTCTTATCATGATGATGCACAGTCCTTATGGATACATCTCAAACAATTGTTTATGTGTTGTAAACAAAACTCGTATCTTCCAATTAAAGACATCTTTGGGAGAATGCAAAAAACGCAAGAGTGAAGAGGTGTCAACTTTATCTCGTTTATGGGATGAACTTTGCATATGTTGAAAAAGTACATGAGATATAGCCAAACAAGTGGCATCATTTCAAGCGGAAGATTATTTGTTGATAATTGACTTTATTATGTTTTTATTTGTGTTTTTATTTTTAATTTACCATTATCTTTATCTTTTGGATATTTTAGGTTTTATTTAATAGGTTAAAATATTTTTTTTCCAATTTTCGTCAAATTTTGTCAAATAAGTCTTAATTTTGGTTTTGTGTTCAAATAGGTCCTAATTTTTGTCAATTTTGTTCAATTCGGTTCTTTTTTGCTAACACCGTGTAAATCATTAATGGGCATGAAAAGTAACTGTCACGTGTCATTTTGTGGTTTTTTTTTGAATTTTTATTTTTATTTTTTGTATTTTTTTGTATTTTTTTAAATGTCCACGTGTCAATCTAGTAGCGTGTCATATGTCAAAGTTAATGTTTTATATTCAATTTGGTTCCTATATTTGTTATTTTTGTTCAATTTAGTCCCAATTTTGTTTAAAATTAACCAATTTTGTTCCTATCGAAGATGTGACCAAATTTAATTTTTATATCAAAGTTATAATGATGTGAATTTTAATATATTATATAAAAATATTTAATAAAAATGTGAATTTTAATATAAAAATTAAATTTGGTTTCAATTTGGAGAGGGATCAAATTGGTTCATGTTAACAAAAATTGGAACTAAATTAAATAAAAATAACAAATATATGGACCAATTTGAATATAGAACATTGACTTTGACATGTGGCACGCTATTGGGTTGACACGTGGACATTCAAAAAAATCCAAAAAAATTCAAAAAAACCACAAAGTGACACGTGGCAGTCAATGTTCATGGTTGTTAATGATTTAAACGGTGTTAGAAAAAAAAGACCTAATTAAAAAAAATTGACGAAAATTGGGACCTATTTGAATATAAAACCAAAATTAGGACTTATTTGACAAAACTTGAAGAATTGGGACCAAAAAGGTATTTTAACCTATTTAATAAATTTGGAAAAGATAAATATTTTGTTTATCAAATAAGTGGAAATCTCAAATATATAGGAAGATTATCAACAAAATCAGTGGAGTACTGAATATTAAAAGAATATCAACAAAATCAATTATCCACCAAGTTAGTTACTTCAATTATCGGACATAATATTTGAAGAATATCTCAAAATATTAAGCTTTAGAAGATTAAAAGATATATATTCAAGATATTCCAATACAAAATCAAGTACAAAGTTGTAGGCCTAGTCCAATTCAAAAAATCTATAAAGAAGGGGTTTAATAAAGGTGAAAAATAACATCCCATTGTGGGGAAGAACACCCCTTTTGGAGGAGAGACATATTTGGAGAGAAAGAAACTTGATATCTCTACACTTAAAGGTAAAAAGGCATTTTGAAGGCTATAGACATTCAATTTCTACATCAGTCTTATGTTCAATATGTTTAGGAGTGGCTAAAATCCCTTATTCTTGGGAGTTGGGTGTAATGTATTTTTAATTCTCTGTGAATTCTTCATCCAATATAATCGTTTTCCACAATCTCTTATGTATTATTCTTGTTTTAACTACATAATCTATGAATTTTGCAAATGCGGGAGTCCATACTGATCCAAAAGATAGTTTAGAAACCCAAGTTATGATCCTTAATTGCATGTTCTAGATATGATGTATATGTGGGAATACTGGCTAATCCGAAAGATAATTTGGGAAACCTGAGTAGGATAAAATAACTATTGATTTCACATGCTAGACATAGATGTGGTTAGTAGTCATTCTTAAGCATCAACATATTGGCCACTAATGCAAACATAATAGTAAAAATTGCTAGACATAGAGTTTTTATTATTTTAGCTTAGGCTTGTCTGCAAAGAAATTGAGGCACGTTACAAATGATGTGAGTGTGAGAGACTGAAATAAGAATATATTATTTGTTGTTTTTACTTTGAATAGAATCGTGAAACCCAATCCTAGTGAAGTTTTGATCTTTAATTTTTCTTAACCAAGTTATTTGTTTCAATTGTGTCAATTTCTGTTTATATTTTACAATTTAATTATACATTAAAATTTCCTTTAAACCATATATGTTTTGTTATTCTCACCCTTTATCAATAACAAATCAATTAATTTAAACCACGTTAGTCCTTGTGGGCTACGATATATAGACTTGTCCAATGTATTACTTGTACGATTTGGTACACTTGCCAAACACGTAACACTTGTATCATTTTCTTTTTGGTCTAGATGGGCTTTATGCCATCATTCGTTCAAATTTTCTTTCTCAATATTTGTTACCAACCATTGATCAAGCATATCAGCGTGACATACATGATGAACGACTATTGCAGGAACAATCATTCACTCGATTGCATGACAAAAATGTCATAACATTTAGAATTACATCTGATGCATGAGGTAATTTTGTACTCATTACAACAGAGGTGGACATGATGCAAGCTTGTGTTTTTAGCTCATGTGTTCCCCGACTAATAGGGGTATTGACCTCGGGGTGATCGAGGATTCGGCTGTTCTAGAGGGCGTGTGGATAATTCTGACAAGTTTTGTACTCACTACAATAAAGGGGGACATGATGCAAGTTTGTGTTTTTAGCTTCATGGCTTCTCAAACTGGTGGGGGGACCGACCTCGGGTTGATTGAAGATTAGGCCATTCTGGAGGGCGTGGTAGGCGCACAAACAATGTATCTGTGTATGCCAACAAAGCCACAATAGGAAGTAGTAGCAATGGTGATAAAGGTGGGAAGTCTCGGGTCCTATCAAACCCAAGTAAGTCAGCAGAAATATTTGGCATCACTCAAGCACACTAGCAACAACTTCTTGCCATTTTAAATGTTCCTGAAACCAAGGATCTCATTGTTGTTAAGCTTGCCATTCCTTGGATTATTGACAACGGAGCCTCACATCATGGGATAGGAAATTTATCTTGTCTGATAAATGTGAAAAAAAATACAACACACTAGTGGATTGCCAAATGGGAAGGATGTCATTGTTATGAAGGAGTGTATTGTGATTTTGGATGGTGGTTTATAGCTTGATAATGTTTTGTTTATGTCTCAATTAACTTGCAACTTAATTTTGGTGTCACAATTAATTGGTGCTTCCAATTGTATTATTCATTTTACTAATGCATTGTGTGTATAATGCAAGACCGCCCAACGAGGACGTTGATTGGAACAAGTGGATGGACTGATGGACTTTTTTTTTAGGTATACGGAAGGTGCATGCATCACATTGGAAAAGGATTTATTAACTGATATATGGCATAAGTGTTTTAGTCACCCATCAGAAAATGGGGTGTATCTGTGGCTTTACAAGGAGAAGAACAATCACAACTTCAAGTAGAATTGTGTGGAGACTATAAGGAAAATAAGAGAGACAATATAAGTGGTGTGGATGGTGAAGTAGTGTCTCCACATGGAGTTGATATGTTGGTGCAATAAAAAAAATGGAGACAAATATGAGAAGGGGATGAGAAACAAAATTCCACCGAGGATTTTGACACTCATATTATTAGTCTCTTTTGCACAAATTAGACATTCAAGATCTTCATGCTTCAACTTGAGAGGATATCGAGATAATTGAGATACTATCATTATAGTTATTTATTTTATTAGAAAATATATTCTTATCCTAAACATTATGGATATCTTTAATAGTGATATTTTAACT
>Ga0214544_1010646_pt1 | contig 13371 bp, 11 predicted proteins | sample CNSS3metaG_FD_160074 | JGI IMG/M metagenome (GOLD analysis project Ga0214544, IMG submission 160074) | Root nodule microbial communities from cowpea collected in UCLA plant growth center, Los Angeles, California, USA - CNSS3 | ecosystem: Host-associated > Plants > Roots > Nodule | place: USA...
GGTACTGTGGGTCAGACGTTAAATTACGTCTGTGTTGGAATGGGCAGACGTTAAAAAAGTCAAATAATTTACAAAAATGCCACCGGTCATTTTTAACGTGGGACTTTTTCTAGACAGACGTTATATGGGTGACGTTATAGGGCTTTTTTGTGTTAGTGAGTATCGTATTCGTGCATCATATATTATATTTATGAATCTCCTTAATTCACTGGAAAAAAAATGTGGATTGATGCAAGAAGATGGATGTTATTATTGGGTTTCAAGAACCTCCCTAGACTACCTCAAAAGAACAAAAGGAAACATAAAAGGAGAACAAGAGATTGGACTACAAAGCTTAAGTTTAATTGCATTAGTTTGTTTTTACATTCATTTTTGAAATAAAAATAAAATCAAGAGTCATATTATCAAAGCAAGTGCAAATATTCTAAAACAAGCTTATGTAAAGCTACAATATCTTTGAAGTCAATGTGAACTACTATCCATGATTGAACAAGACTCTATTATAAACTATTTCAACAGAATCCAAGTTGTGGCTAATTCATGCGAGTTTGTGATAATAAGGTGATTTATTCCAAGATCGTTGAAAAATGTACTTAGAATCCAAATTTCTCTATTTAACCATATTGTTGTTATAAAGGGTGCTAAAGGAATTTTATTTAGAAAAAGGATGCAATGATATAACTATGATAATTTTGGCCATAACTCTTGTGAGTTATGGCAAGGTAGTAACAACAATGCCAATATCAAAGACAAGAAAACAAGTTAGTGGCTGCCTCTTTCACATCTTAACTTATGGTGCCTAGTGATACTAAGACGGCACTGAGCAATAGTGGTGTTGAGATATGAAATACAAGTATTTAATCATGCTATCTACAAGAGTTTTCATTCACTTCTCATCTTGCACGATAGAGAATTGCCTAGGGTGCTTGGGAAAGGCCTTTGGAGGCTGCTGGGTGTTGGGAAGCTCTTCCTTCTCCTCATTGGGTCTCCTTCTTCATCCATAGAGGTTTTTCCCCTTTGTAACCTATAACTGAAACTAAGTACCTAATGGAGTTTGTATCTAGGAATAAAACATGATTCATTAGTAATCTTAAGGCTTTGACCTCATGTTTTGCTTGTTGAGGATTAATTGGAACTTAATGAGTAGTGATAGTTTCAAAGTTGTTAAGGATAGAGTTTGAGTATATTTGTGAGCTGATTTTAACTTGAATATGAGATTGAGATATTTGGATATGCATGAGAGTGAACTGGATGAAATATAGACTTGACAATTATAAATACTTTATGTTAAATTTCAGTTGCACGCCGACTGTTTGATAAAATATCAAATATAGTTTTTATTATGTTTTTGGTGAACATTATTATCTAATTGAATTATGAATTACAAAAGTTGTCATGTGTTGCACAAGTTTCTTGAAAGAGAATGATTACTTGTTATGTGTAGTCAGTACACTTATCATCTCGTGCTATAAGTGAACATGCTGAAATTGAGCAATACAAAAGAAGGATTAGGTCAAAATTTGAAATGTTTGTCTTGACAAATTCTCAAATACCTTCTTAACATTAAGTTTATGGACATCAATAATGGAATATTGAAGTATTTGTACATTATAAGATATATACTAATAAACTATACGAAAAGTTTAGAAATAAAAAATTATAATAAAACACCTACTATTGTGATAGCAAATTTAAAGTTGACTAGATTATTAGATTCTTTAAATTATTTAAGAAAATTATTAGATTCTTTAAATTACTATCTAATATAACAAGCTTGACATTATGGAGTTCATTGGTTAGTAAATTTATGAGTGATGTGTGAGATAGACATGTCTAAGCCTATAGTTTTGAAACACTGATGAAAAAACTAAAATTAGAGTGTGAAAAATTAGTGTAATTATTTTCTTTCCAACAAATCAGTTATATGTTTTTCTAGAAATCATATATGTAAAATGTAAAAATCAAACGTATAAAAAATAAATTTAATTTTCTAAGGGTTTGAATAATCCAGGGAAGACAAGAATTGGTCTAGAATAATACAGGTTGAGAATTTAAAAAATGTAAAATCCTTTTTCCGATAAATAGATAAATTCACTAATAAACAACAACAAAGCAGTAATCTATATCTCTCTAAGATTGATAACTTTAGTACTTCTTTACTTATAAACACAAATGAAAATTAATAAAGATAATTTTTAGAAAGATATATAAAAATTCTGAATGGGTGAGTAACTTAATAGAACGAAGAATATAAAGGTTTCATACTTCCCACATAGAACAAATTTCACTCAAACTTAGAATTATATTTCTCTTGTTTGATTTTTTTTCAATGATGAACTCTTTAAATCTCTAATCAATATAAACTTCAAGAGTATGATTATTCTTTCGTATAATCTTGAATAATGGTTTCTCTTTATACTTGATAACATTTATACTTAATAACATGATTGCAATCTTTTCATAAAGTTACATTTTCTTCTAAAATATTGTATATATAAACAAACAAATAAATAATAAATAAATATCTTCAGAATAATCTTCAAACAAAAATAACAAACAAAAATAATCATGTTCATTTATAATAATTTGTTTTCAAATGTAATATTTTGTGTTTTATAAAAATTGTTAATGCCTTTCTATGTTAAAATAATAAAACACTACATTATTTATATTATTTTTATGTAGAAATAGTAGTTAGGTTGTGATTACGGTCTTGTGAGATAATCATTGTAACTATTTATAAAGATGAAATAAACTTTAAAACAATCATTTTATAAATCCATAGAATTAATTATTGTGTTGAAATGTAAAAATAGTAGAAAGAAAAATTCATTTACAACCTTTTGTATAAATAATTGTACTCATGTATCTTTAAAGAATGAATGAGTAAACTCTTATTTTCATTCTATTATATTCTCTCTCCATCTATTTTATGTGCATATATGTGCATGTATGTTATTTGTATTTAGTTTATTTCAAATATTATACATTGAGATGGAACCCATTTTTCGAATAAGGACATACACTGAAGATGATAAATTTAGAAGATTAGTAAATAAAATTCAAGGAAATGCGCGATTAATTAAACGTTTCGATTCTAACGCTAGCTTACTAATGATATTTTTATATGAAAATTCATTTTAATAATAATAAAAAAACATGACTTGCACTATTTACATATAAGTAAATCCTATATGAAATATTGTTTTCATTAAAATGTTCTGAATATATTGTTTGACTATTCTGTGTAAAAGGAAATTGAAGAATTTTGATAAAGTTGATTTTTTTATTTTAAGGTGGTGTTTACCTTTTATATATTTATTTATAAATCTTTGACTTTACTCCAACACATTTTTTTAATAATTTTTTTTATCATTGATTAAAATTTAAAATGTTAAATTTTGTATAATAATTCATTATATGCAAGAATTGATTTTTTTAAATAAATTTAAGACAATAAATAAGATTTATTAAAATTGCATTTGATATTATTACAAACATGCTTCAAATTTTGTATAAGGTTTGTGACAAAAGGAATGCTACTATGCAAAAAACATTTTCTTTTTCATTTAATTGGTTTAGTTTAAAAGTCATTCTATTTATAAATCTTACTACCTTGATTTTGATTATAATCAAATCAAAATTATATTCATTAAGAATAATAATTAAGTTCATTTAATACTTTTATTTCATATAATAAAAATGTATTTCTTCTAAATTATTCTCATACTTGAGCATAACATAACCTTATGATTAAGATAATATATATAAAATAATAACTTTAAATACTATTTGAGGAATTAAAATATATTTATATTTAAGTATATTAAATATCACTTCTTCTTTATATTAAAATCCAAATGAGTAATTCATATTAAAAAAAATTATTCAAAATTTTGTAATTTTTGGTATATATTTTAATCAATAATAATTAATATGTTAAAAAGTTTGTCCATATTTGTAGTGTAATGGTCATTAATGTTTTGTTCGATCTTCTTTTAGTAAGTTGAGTTTTTATGTAACTTTTGAACAAGTTCTTGCTAAACACACTTCCTTTTTATGTTACCAATATTCTTCTACTCTAGAATTATTCTTGAAAATTAGAAAAAACATGCATCTCGAAAATGAATCTTCATGGGAACTATGCTCATCTAATGTTGCGTAGGAGGTCTCATGTTTTTTCTTATAACGTGGTAAGATGTCTGTTCCTTCTGTTCCTTTAACAATAGTATTTTATTGTATTCAAAGTCTTTGATTTGAACAAACCAAACGACAGGTTTCTCAGCTTCAGTTTCCACTTCCACGGTCTCTTCTTCCGAGGGTTGAAGTTGTTTAATTAAACCCTATCTCCAACAATTAGTTACTAATTTATCTACCTCTGCACTCACATTTTAAAATAAAATTAGTTTTAAAGTGACATTGAGCAATTAGAGCTATTTATAAATTATAATTGAATAATATAAATAAAATTTAATTATATTTAGTTCATTAAACTTTTTTTTTAAATTATTTCACCTCACTCCTTAGACATTAATTTGTGATAATAAAAGGCTCACACATTTGGAAAGAGAAGATATATAGGAGACAGTCACACCATGGAAAAGAGGTATTTGCAAACTTTGAATGATGTGAGGCAATTAATGCAAGAAAAGTTTAGGGTTTCTACCATACTAGCTAGACCACTACGCTTTCAATAGTAATCTCCATTGAAATGAGCTTCATTTATAATAATTCCTACAACTTAATTACATGTCAGGAATCTCATTAATAGCTTTCTGGGGGTTCTGTGTTTTCTTTGCTCTCCAACTAATTAACATTCACATTTCTGCCATCCTTTCTTTATTCAAAATTGATTATTATTAAACAAAGTGATTATACTTCTATAATACAATATATGACACACACAGCAAGATATGAGCTGTGCACATTTTCTCGATGAATTATATTTATTGATTTTATAGCACATTGCAGAAAAGTTATTTAACTATATAGTAAATGAATTCGATTGTTAACCTATATACATACACATCCATAAATTCACATTATAAGAATAGCTTATTGAATTCAAAATTTGAAATTAATTAATTGACTATAAATCTGATACATGTATTTGTCACAGATAGATAGATATTGGATTATATTCTTGATTTGTCACTAGAGAAACGGTTCACGAGACGAATCTCTTCCACCCAATTTGTGATATGAAAAAAATGTGTTATATCATGGTTGCTGATATATATATATATATATATATATACATCTTACTTTCAAAGATGTTTGTGTGATCTTTCACAGTAAACGTTCAACGATCATCATTATATGTTATGATTTGGGTCCCATGTATATTCAAAGGAGAAAAAAAAACATTACCATATATATATATATATATATATATATATATATATATATTTTCATTGCATTGCATGGTGTTGTGAATAACAGTGGTATTGATAAGATAAGATTAGTATGGTAGTGATTGATAAAGGGTGCGTGTGAATTCACGTGAATTGATGTTTTTTTTTTATGTGTTAACAAACATTCATGTGATGAAAAGCTTCACATATGTTAGCAAAGACTAGGTGGTGTGTTTTTGACTGAAATATGAAATATGTGTGAGCGATATTGTCAAGTTGGTGGTCACAATCCACAACTTTTATTTGGCAGGGTCTCAATGATAGTTGTTGATTTTGTTCCCTTTTCCCTCCATAGGGACCCAAATCACCTTAGCATATATTCACCATTTTGTTTCCTAGCTTGGCTGCTACAATATCCATATCATAATTATAATTTAAATATATTTTGTTTCTTTGAACAAAAAATTTTAGAATAAAACTGATAAAAATTTCAAATTCAAAAAAAAGATAACAGTAATTATTAAAGTTATTTTATGTAAAAGTTAATTTTTAATAAATTATTTTATTTTTAGGTAAGTGTATAGGAAGAAACCTGTCTAAACATCATAAAAGTAAGTACGAGCAAGAAACTATTTTTGCTAAGATTTGCTTGATCTGTCACACATAAACTACTACGAGCAAGGTGTTTTAAATGGAATTCATGATTACAATTTTGTTACTGTTGCTCTATTATGGAATGTTATAGATAAATACAATGGATATATCTATAATTGCATTTCACAAAGTAAACACTTGTAAGAGTGGCTAAAATCGTTGTAATTAAGGTGAAGGGCAATTATGTCATACGGTTAAAATGATGTGATACTAATCGAGGTTTTAATCAAGGTTTTCTTGGTATATTTAACACATAAAATTATAACTTATTTTCTCAAGTAAAAATTATAACTTATTTTCTTGAGAAAAATTTCTCATTCAATCAAATGAGAGTTTCCTCACAGTAGAGTTTTTGTGGTTAAGAAAGTATTTTTTATTTTATAGTTGACATATTTTAGAGTTTAGTAGTGCTTATATTTACATATATTAGACGAAAATATTTAAAGGGGATATTTTATTAAAGTAGGCATTGATATGGTGTTAAGATATTATGTAGTGAAGTCCTAATATAGGTTTTATATAGAAGACACTAATACTCAATTACATGTCAGAAGATATTAATACTTAAGTAAAAGTATAAATATATCAATTGTAATTATTCAAGAGTAAGAGAAATTGTCGGACTTCTAAATTTCTCCACAAGTATATGTGTATTCAAATCTAATAATATTTTGAAAACAATACATCTTTATTCAATTCATGTAATGTTTAATGTAACTTAAAATTAAAACTTTTTAATATTATTTATATAATTAATTAATTATTTTTTGTGTAACAGAAACATTAATTTACCATTTTGTTTTATTTTATTATTGTAATCTTATTGTTACAATGCTGAAAAAAAAAAGTTTAATAGAAGAATCTATTAAATTTAAAGAAATAATGAATAGCTATTTAATCACCCATTAAATAAATGTGTAGATATGATTTAATTGTTTTATTTTTCTATTTTGTGATTATAAAATTTGATGGATTTATTTATATACAGAAGGAACGGATAATAAATAACAATTTGTGAAATAAAATAATGATGATTATGATGCCTCTTTTCCTCTGATTGCTTTCCGCCACACATTTTCATTTTGATGAACTTATCAATTATGGACTAGTTTTTTTTTCTTTCAAAAACTTAGTATTACTGAAATATACAATATCAAACCAAAATTTAAAATTTTGCATCAAATCCACATTCTGACTATTTTACATGTGTAACTATAAAAATATTTTGATGCTCAATAATCATATTTATTAGGAATTAAGAAGTCTAATAATTATGATTCTTACATTAGTGTCTAAATTGTTATTTAATCTGTTATTAGGTTACATGATCTAAAAAGAGTAATATAATATTATTTTCATAAAAATTATTTAAATTTGAAAAATTTAGATTGACACCCTCTTTAAGAAAATGTTTTTATGAATAATTTGATAAACTGTATTTTTAGAAAATATTAGTTTCTAAGGAAGTTAATTTTAAGAATAGACTAAACATGAGGACATATTTTTCAGTTTTGAAATTTTAAAAATTTAAAAGTTTAAAGATGGGATAAATAAAACTCTTATATATTTTTAGTAAATTACAATTTTGTCCATTGATGATGCAAAGACAATTATTATATTAGAAAAAAAGGGAGATTAGTCACTCTTAACTGGCTGGCAGCAGCATTTCTATGATAAGACAACTTTTTTGTTCAATTAATTACAATCAAGTCACTGAGAAAATAAGTTTCAAATCATAAAGTTATATATTACCTGTGTTTTAATAGTATAAATCAAACAAGATAATTCACTTCATTGTAAAAATCTGTTTAGATAAATCTATCATCAATAAAAAATATCTTTTTATAAATTACCACTAATTTATGTATAAATTAGTTTATAAATTGTGAAAAATTATTTTATATTTTATATAAATGCTTACCCAAAAAAAGCTATACCAAATTGAAATATAGTATCACAAGCTTCCCAAATTTCAAAATATGAATTCTTCTCAGAATATTGATAAATTTGTTAAGGTACGAAATCAACTAAATGAAAAAGATAGGAGCGGAAAAATTTCTGGTTATACTTTTCTTTTACTACAAGTGCTTCATATATTTATTTGAATGTCTAAATTTACAATTGTATTATATTTAAAAATTTTAAAATAAAAAAATTTGGTGAATCACTTACTCTTTATTTAATTATAAAATAAAAAAATTTAGTAATTGATCGTAATTGATACTTTTGATACTTTATATAATTATACAACACTGTAGCAGATTTAGTTAGCAGGTCTTTGCTATCCTCAACCCCTGTATCCATTATAAATACACCAATATTTTCATTCTCAGTCTCATTATATGCAACTTTTTTATCTGTGCTCCATTGTCTTCCTCTGTCTTCATTCTTTTTTCTTCTTCTTGTTCAAACACAACTAATTCCCTCTTTTCTTAGTTTTTGTGTAAAAGATGGGTGGAAGTTCTCCTTGCGCCTCTTGCAAATTGTTGAGACGCAGGTGCTCAAAAGATTGCATCTTCGCTCCGTATTTTCCCTCTGATGAACCTCAAAAGTTTGCCATTGTTCACAAGGTTTTTGGTGCTAGCAATGTTAGCAAAATGTTGCAGGTATTTCTTTCTCACTCTTCTTTTTGCATTCCTTTAGTACTGAAATAAAAACCCTTTTTAGATATGAGAGATTCAAGTACTATTTGCTAATATAAGTGAAAAAAAATACAACCTTTAGCATTTAACTGTATCTGTTCTTCAGAGTTATCAGAGTTATCAGTGGTGAAAAAGGTTTTTCAGAAGATTCGCAGAGAGTTCTAAATGGTTGTTTCTTATGCAATGTTTCAGGAACTTCCTGTTCATCAAAGAGCAGATGCAGTGAGTAGTTTAGTGTATGAAGCAAGTGCAAGAGTGAGAGATCCTGTGTATGGTTGCGTTGGAGCCATTTCCTATCTGCAAAATCAAGTTGCTGATCTTCAAATGCAGCTTGCAGTTGCTCAAGCAGAGATACTCTGCATTCAGATGAAAAATGAATCACTGATACCACCCTCAGAAACTGATCTACACCAGAAGTCTTATCTTCTTCAGAATAATTTCCCTCACTTACTAGATTTTAACACTTCCAACAGTGTAGTTCACTGTTCCCCTAATCATGTTACACAATGAAATTATTTCTGGAATGAAAATTGTTCAAATGTTTGTTTGTTTCTTTGTCTTTTCTGTGTATTTTGGAGACAGATTTTTAAGGACCAAAGTTGACTCTAGTACTTAATTAAGGTGTTTTTATATTAAGTTGTTAATGCACCAAGTAAAGACAAAGTGCGTGGTGGCTTGTAGAATTGGCAGACATTCTTATCATTTTATATACAGAAGCTACCTTACTATCTGGAAACAAAAACAAAGTTCTCATATACATTACAACCTTTTGTTTTTCTCATTAGAAGCATTTAGGTTTCTTTAGATGGAACAAGTATTGCACAGGAATCATTTTAACAGGAAGAATCTTTGATTATTTAATTCCTTTTTAATATATATATATATATATATATATATATATATATTTAATTTTTTATGTATATAGTAATTTATGTTTTGTCATACTGAAGTAGAAGAAAGAAGATGGAAGGAGAGATAGAAGGAAGGACAGTGATCTATTAGGTTTAGGGGTAGAGAAGTGTTCTACCTGATTTTTTTTTCCCCATAAGAATAGAATGAAAAGACTTGGAAATATATTATTAAAAAATAATCTATAAATAGTGCATATAATAATATATTTTTTATAAAATATTTGATATTTTTAAACTTTAATTTTATTATAAAAGATTCATATTTTTTGTTTATTTTAGTTTTAAATAAAAAATTCAAAATATTTTTTATTTTATTTTATTTAATCATACTTTATTTTATTATTTAATTTTTATTCAAAACATAGTTAAACATAAAAATGTTTATATTTTACATCATTATATGGGTTGGGTTCAGGATATGTTTCATAATTTTTTTAAGTTAAGTTAAATTATTATTTATTTATTTCTTAATTAGTTATATAAACAAGAGAATTTTTACTTCATAATTTCATTAACATTTGAATATTTTTAATTAATATTAAATATAAAAATATTTGTAAATTAGTGTGATTTATATATAACAGATTAATTTTATTATCACTAAAATATTTTTTTTTCAAATTAATTAATTTTATATAATATTTAAAATTTCATTTATATAATTTTGTAAAACATAATTATGCATTATATAATTATTTACAAGTTCACACATCTTATGATAACACTTAAGTTGTTTATACTGTTTGACACATATTTTTGCTCTGATGTCGATTGAAAAAACAGTTTTGACAATAAAAATATTAACGTAATTAGATTAAAAAGAATATATATTTTAAGTTTGAGAACCAAATATATTATAGTATTAAAAAATGAAAAAATTTAATTTTGCTTCAAAATTTAAGGAATAAAAGCATTAATTTTATAATTTTATCTTTGTACATTTGTTTTCTTAAGATATTTTTTTAATTGGGTAATCTGGATTTTAGTTTTGTACAACATTTTTTTGTATTAAATTTTTTTATTTTTTATATGATAACATCTTATTGTGTTATAACACGGCAATCTAATTCATTGTTAAACTTGATAGTAAATGTTTAACAAAAGTTTATTAAAATAGAATTAATTAAGATTTTGAAATTAATTAAACCTGGTTGTAGCTGAGTGAGTTTTATTTCTGGTTGGGGTTCACTAGACAAGAAAGAAATTCGTTGGATGAGTGTGTGATGGTTGAATGATATGTTATAATGAAAATATATATTTCATTAGTGATTATGATGTTAATTGATTATAGTATGACTTAAATGTTGATGTAGTACAGAAGGAAGATGATTTAGTATTAGTGAAGAATGTAGATTGCATAGAGAATGGATTTTTATGCCATGCAACTATTGGATTGATTGTTTTATTTTATGAATGGACATGTTGTATGAATGAGAAGGGAAAAATTGTTTCACTGATGATGATGATAATTTTCTGTTTGTTGAAAGTTTCACATTAACTAAAGATAAGACCAATTCACAATATATAAGTGGGTATAATTTTCACCTTATAAAATCGGTTTTGTGTTGAATTATATATATATAATTCATATATTACTACTCAATACATAAATTCAATCAATTGTTTACCTATCATCACTTCAAATTTCATGTATTTCATTAATGATGTCATTTAAATCATAAAAAATATATTGAAAAGATTAACAATTCATCATTTATCCCATTATAATAGTATTTCAATATAATAGATTGCTAAAATATAACAATTAATTGAAATGTAAACTATCATTCAGAGACAGTTGAATATATGCCATTTAAAGTCTAGATGATATTGTCACTGCTCAACCACCCTCTCTTCAGGTTGTACAAATTATTTAACCACAAAAATTAATACATCATCGTGCATAAATGTATAGATTGTGCCAAAACTTAATATTCTATGTGATTTCAAATACTTAACTTCATTAAACTACAACTTAATATTATAAACATTGATCATATAAAATATGATTTACACTTCAAAACAAAATAATGAGTTCTGAGCCTATAACACCAAGGTTCAGTTGATATTATACAATATTATATTCATCCAATTATAAATCTTATAACAAATAAAAGCACGATTCCCACCATTTTCTTTCCTCCAACATAATTTTTCAATAAATTCAAAAATTTCATCAAAATTATCTCAACCTTAAGTTTTGTAAGTTCAAAGAGTTCAAACAAAACACATGACTCAGCTTTATCATCAAATTCAACTATCTGAGATTCTTTGTTCAAACTTAATCTACCATTTATTTCAAATTCCACAATCAGACAATATGCAATTAATTATTCCACCTTTTCAAACCACTTTAAACACAATTCTTAGGACTAAATTATCATTTAAATCTTACAATACTAAAATAAGGCATTTTCCCGTTACTTAGAGAATCGTTTGAGCTACAAAGAAACATCATCAATAAAAATTTCAACGTTCTGCATATCTAAATTACATAATCAAATACAACTAAATTTCAATAAAAAAACAAGTTAATAGATTCACTTTATTATATTAAGCAAACCAAGATAGATATCTATCCTAAGTAAAAAAGATGAATACTAGATTCTTAGAGCAATATGATTTGAAAGTTAATAACATGGTAACATAGACACCATTCTCACTCACCAACTACTACGATGTGGAGTTGTAACTAAAAAAAGATAAGAACTAGAATGATCATTTAAGAGAGATGTTAGAGAGAAGAAAAACTTAGAAAGAGAGAAAAATTACATGCACAAAGGAGAGATAATATGAGAGGGATTTACAAAGGTTTTTCACATAGTTGGGAAGTTTTAACCTCCAATATTTTTGGATATTTAATTTGTTTCCAATTTTGTCAATTATAACGAGAAGTTGTAAAAAATGTATAGTGTGGTATGATGAAAGAGAGGGGAACAAATTGAAAACTAAGAATACTAGTTTTTCATACTCAATTATAAAAGAAAATATTGATTTTGGATTAAATAATTGTAAGCCCCTTTTTCAGTGTTATAAAGTTTTGGGCCTGGCCTTTTCGGAGGCCCAAGGCCAGCCCTACAGTAGGACCCCTATACCCTATTCTGTTTACTCATTTTGCTCTGGTCTCTCTTACAGAAGTAGCTCTCTTCTTCCTCTCAAATCCCCAGCAAAGTGCTCTGCTAGGGCACAACTCTCGTTCATCTTCGAGCTAGCAGGTCCTTCTCACCTTCAACCTTCTGCTCTAGCCCCTGGAGCTGACGTACTTCCTAGTTGCGAGTCTATTGTGTTTTAGCACCTAAACAAGGTAAGGGGAGCTAGATCTGTGGTCTTTGTTGCATGCATTGGATTTCTTCTCTATTTTTCGCTTGAAATGGATTAAATGTGCTTGGGCTCGTATCTGAATGTTTGGTATGGTTATGTTTGGCTGATTTTTGGTTTTGCATGCGTGGAGCAGCGACGAGAGCTGATATTCTCGCCCAAGCGAACTTGTTTCGCCTAGGCGAGAATAGCAGAAACTCGCCCTGGTTCTGCTTGAGCTCCTCGCCCAGGCGACCAAATATGGTTTTTGAGCGATGCACGTCTCGCTCAGGCGAGAACGGCTCGCCTAGGCGAGTCCTCGAGGAGACCAGTGGTGCTCTCTTTGGAAACTCTCGTTCAGGCGAGAGGTTTTAACTTTGGGCGAAGAGTGACCTCGCCCAGGCGAGAGCTCGCAGAGGCCCCTGTTGCAGAGCTCGCTCAGGCGACCTTGCCTAGCTTAGGCGAGACTGTTGTGTAGCTTGAGCGAAGGCATTTAGCCTAAGCGAGAAAAAG
>Ga0214544_1010648_pt1 | contig 13369 bp, 10 predicted proteins | sample CNSS3metaG_FD_160074 | JGI IMG/M metagenome (GOLD analysis project Ga0214544, IMG submission 160074) | Root nodule microbial communities from cowpea collected in UCLA plant growth center, Los Angeles, California, USA - CNSS3 | ecosystem: Host-associated > Plants > Roots > Nodule | place: USA...
AATATATATAAAAAAAAATATATATATATATATATATATATATATATATATATATATATAAATCTAATATTATATAATTTAAAAAGATGTTATTTTACTCATTTAAGAAATAAATAATTTTAAAATTTTAAAAGAACAATAAATGTTCTAATTTAAAAAGAACTATTTATTATTATTTTATATATCTTTTTATGAACAATTATTTTTTATTTTAAAATTATTTTACATATTAAAATTTATTTAATTGTGCACGTATATACACATTCTAGTAAAAAAATATGAAATTTATAGTGTAATTTTTCTGTTAATAATAGGTTTAAATAAGTAATGTAAATAAATACAAACAGATAGAAAGTAAAACTTATGATTTCAAATATTTTGAAGACATTAAAGTTAAATTTTAAATATGGCTTTCCAAAGATTTGAAATCATAAAATACAAGATTGTTCTGTTTTGTTATTTTTTTTATATCCATATTTTTATACTTTTCACTTTCTTTCGTTCGTTTAAATAAAATAATGTGAACAAAATATATGAATTTGTGATACGAAAAATATACTTCATCGCAGAAGAAGAAGAAGAGTAAAGTTCAATCTAACAATCGAAAATAAATCCAATTTTGTTTTGAAAACTGCAAAATATTATAGCTAGCAAACAATAAAATAAATATAATTTTCTCTTGTATTAAGAGTGTTTAATTAAAAAAATAAATTTGCTTAATTTTTATGTCTTTTTATATGTAACATTCTTATTATTTTTTTAATACCTGGTGTGACCTTCTCAATTAAATATTTTGATCTTAGTTTTTATATACCAATTTTTCAAAACCTATATCCATTAATTTGTTGAAGTCAAAATGTAATACAAAAGTATTAAAGTCATGCTGATTTTTATAAAACAACGAGTTAATATACAAAAAGAGAACTTTAAAAATATTTAAAATATCAATTAAAATAATAATGAAGATAAAATGAAAATAAATATATTTTACCGAAAACAATAGTGAAAAATTTTAATTCACTCAGTATCCACTATAAAAAAAGATATTTCATATTACAAAAAATATTGAATTATAAGATTTTGTAATTATTGATTCTTCAAATGGTAATTAAGTCCATTTTATTAGTGATTTTGTTAAAAAAAAGTTTAAACCGTTAATTAATAAGTGTTATGAGAGAAATTATCCCTTGTAATAATTGTTTGTTTTGGCCTAAAAAGAAAGAAACAATTGCATTGTTCAATTGTATAAAGGGGCATTATTGATACAAGCTAAAATGCATTGTAAACTATCAAGTGTGGTTCAAATGCAAATTGCATTGTTCAATTCGACTATAAAAATCAAGTAAACTAGATATACTTAGATTCAAAAATATTTCGGTTAAATAAAAACACAATGATAACACCTCAAGAAGACTTAAAGAAGGAAATAATTGGAAAGTAAATGGAAATTGCGACTTACGGGGTTCAAGACTTAAGCAATTGAAAACTTAAGCCGATTGGAATGAGAATAAACAGAGATGAATGAAGAAGGTTCTGAGATTATTGAAGCGGAGTCGTCACTTGAAGCTCACACTCAAAATAAAACTCAAACTTAGAAAAGGCATCCACTCTCTCACAAATTTGCCACAGTTTTATCACTATTTAAATTGTGTTTAACAAGAAAAGAAGGTTGGAAAGCAAGAAACAGGAAAAAATAAAGGTAGAATACTGTCAACCAACATACGCTTTTCATGCTTAAGGAGAAGGGGCAAACATATTCATGATAGAACTAACATACTCCCCTCTTCTCTTTTCTCTCCAGGTTAGGCTTTACAATAAAGAGCCACCACCGCCAATTGTTAGGAATCACGCAATAAGAATATAATCTCTTTAGCATAAGCACACCCATAAATAATAGTAGAACTATAAGTAAAAGCACATAAGAAATTTTAACGTGGTTTAACACCTCAATGTCTACATCTATGAATAGTCAAGAAAATGTGTTACAAACCATCTAATGATAAATTTTTCTTTTATCATATATCATTTTCTTTTATTTTTAATATCCCAAAAGAAGCTCACCCCTATCACTAATGCCAAAATGACAACCTACAAGTAACGTGTTCTAGATTTTGAAAACCAATTTTGTGCCACCCTATTACAGCCAAAATGGCAGCCTATTACAGTTTTTTTATGATATATTATCTTATTTTCATAAAAAAAATAAATTATTCTTGCAATCTTCAAATTTTTTAGTTATCATGATCATCACCCTTATTGATATCCACCAACATCTTATTTTAAGAAAAAAAGAGGTTAATTTAAATCCACCAAAAAGTCTTTGGTGTGTGTGTTTTTCTTTTTAATCCTAATAGTTAACAATTTTCACCGAGGTGTGGATAATATTTTTAAAAATCTTCTTAATTAACTTCATAAATAGAGTTGTCTATCTATCGACAAATTGATCTAATATGTGTTGTTATACTTGAGTGTATTAACACACTCATTTAATTTGTATTGTTAGACTCATGTAATCATTGTGTTGATAGACTTATCTAAATGTGTATCACAAGACTTGTCTAATTAGATAATCAATAGAGTAGTCTAATGTATATTAATAAACTCGTCTAATATATATATGAATAGACTTGTCTAATGTATATTGTTACAATCGTCTAATTAGTGTATCGACAAACTCATAAAATATATTTTGCTAATACTCATCTAATCAATGTATTCATAGACTCGTGTATGAGATTACTCGTTTAATTTTTTTTTTCAAATTTACAGTAAATATAAAATAATTGCACTTAAGTCCTTGTTAAATCAATAAAACATTATTAAAAAAACTTATAAACATACCTTGAAATTATTTTAAAAAATTGATTTATTTATATTCATTTATAAATAAGGATAATAATAATAAAAAAAAATATTTTGTCAACATAAAAATGTGGTATGCATGATTAGATACATGTTTATCATGTAAATATGCGTTCATAGTGTATTTCATTTATTAAAATAAGATATAATCAAAGTGACGCATATGGAAGATTACTTTATAGGAGGAAACAATTTTAATTTGCACATTCAATTTTTTATTATAAATAGTTGGATGTAAAAACAATATTTATTAAATTACTTCTTTCATTGGTTCAAAAAAAATAGAGAAAAAAAAATGCTATTTTTTAGAAATAAAATTCATATTACTGCATTACGAGTAACCAAAATAATGTCTTACAATTGAGCTTTTTCTTTTGCAACTTAGTTGAAGACAGAACATTAATTAATAAGCAAAAGTAAATAATAATAATTGATGAAAATGTATCAAGTTTTTTTTTTTAAAAAAAAAAAACATCAGACTCTACCTATTTATATTGCAGCAATTGAAGAATTTTAAATGAGTTGGCTATTTGAAAGGAATCAAATAATTTACAACATACAATGTAGGTCACGTTTATAACAAATTCAATGATGATTTTTTTAATTCTTAAAAAATATGAAACTAACTTTTATTTATTAAAAATATAAATAAATAATAATAAAATAAAATAATAGTCCTAAACAACTAAAACACTTATTTTTTTAGAAATTACAAACACCAAGTTTCATTCTCAACATTTCAAACTTGTTTGTTACTAGAGACTTAATGAATATATTAACTATATATCTTGTAATAAATAAGAGTTACATCACTGTTCCTTTGCAATTCTAAAACAAACCAACATTTATGATATTAACTCACAAATACATAAATGACACTCGAAGACTTGATCATGGTGATGTGAGACTGAAGTTTACAAGTAGAAATTTAACTTCTTTGAGAAGCTCAATTCATTTTAATTATTTTTTTTTATAATTTACTATTAATAAAATTTATAGTTGTGGATAGGGAACAGATACTAAAAATTCATTTATTACTAATATAATTTCATGAGAGGAAGTAAAAGTTATTTAAAATTCTGACAAGAATTGTGAAAAACGAAATTGTCTATTTTTTTTAGTCTTATTATCTTGAGGGTGAGTTTTAAGTAGGGACTACTCTCGTTTTAGAGTCTTCTTCCAAGGGTCGTGGTAGAAACCATCTCAACATCAACTGAGGCCTATCTATTTACTTTCCAATTATTTCCTTCTTTGAATCTTCTTCCAAGGGTTATTGTTCCAGGGGTTGTTGAACAATGCAATTCACATTTGAAACATACCGGATAACATACAATCTATTTTAGTTTATATATATATATGTATATATGTATATATATATATATGTATATATGTACATATATACATATATACATATACATATACATATATACATATATATATATATATATATATATATATATATATATATATATATATATATATATATATATATATATATATATATATATATATATATATATATGTATATATGTACATATATACATATGTATATATGTATATATATATATATATATTTTGGAGTTTTTATTTGAATGGACCTATACTAAGAAAGCTAGGCCTAGTATGGAGAAGTAACTTTCTAGCGCAAACTATTTGTAAACACCCAATTTTGTCCGGATAATCAAAAGTTATTTCTAAAAATAAAAAAAATGGAAAGATCTTGAAAAATGGAAAATATTCTAAAAAGCTAAAAAAAATGAAGGTATATTTTGTTTGATCTCTTTGAAATATTATGTACGCATTCATAATTTTGATCATGTTTTATCTAAGCATCCTTTGAATCAAAATTTTTGTCTAATTAAATTAGGAGTTAAAAAATTTAATTTTAAGTTTTATTAATCTTTTTGGTTTTCATAGAGAACATCCCATCATTTCCTTTCCATCTCTTTTCAAATGAACTAAGAGCCAACTTCTACTATTGACACCTCCTTTGTTACTTTTCAACCTATTTATAACTGAGCTAATAACCCATGTTTCTACATTCACACTCCCTATTTTTTCTTTTTTTTTACACAACTAAAATCCCTCCACTTAGAAGCTGCCATGTGTCCCTCTTTTTTTTTCTCCTTACCAGCTATCCCTTAACTCACATACCCATCTTTAATTTATCTTCTTCTGTCACACCCAGCTTTCCTCTCTTTCTTCCAACTAACTCACTTTTCTCACTAACAAACCCATTCACTTTTCCACTCAATCACTTCACTCTCTTTCCCAATGCCACTTTTTCTTACACACATCACAACCGCACCCTGACATTCAGGTTGCAGACATCCTTCCACGCTTGTTTTGATACATCAGCATTCATTTATTACTCATGACCTCATGACCCATGGATAGATACAGTGACAAGGTTTGCACCCAAGATAACAACCTTCATTAAAATGGACAGGGAGGAGGGAGAGATACCGAAACAATACCGAGAACACCATCTCCACCGTACACACAGAAGACTCCATCATCCTCCCCATAACACTCATTATCACCATAGTTATCTCCATTTTTTTTACCTTTCTTGCTCCGATAACCAAGACACACTTAGAACACACTCTTCTGATATATTTCTTCTTCCCCTCCGTTAACAAGGACACCATCACCTTCTCCATAACAAAAACATGATAATAAAATCCACACCTCCATCCACTCTGCACCACAAACCAAACCCTTCCGCCCATCATAATACCACCTTTGAAACACACGAACCCACCACCAAATAACAGACAACATCTTGTCCTCCAAACAAAGCCTCGTCCTCCATTTAAACACACACAAAATTTTCATCCTCATACATGCATAAAAGAAGTCCAGAATCCAACTCCAACCTCCATTTATCTTCACACAAATTCACCTCCGTTTTTATCTTCATCCAATGCATAAATTCATCCTCACGACAGAAATAAAAAACAGAATATGAGGAAGCCTCATTGCGAAGATGGAGGAATTGCCGCACACTGTCTTGTCACGGTGGTTTCCAATCAGGACATAAATGGAGAAGAGAAGGTTGTCGGCGGTGAGGATGCGACTCTAGACACGAGTGCGGTGACAAACGATAGCCTTGGTCGGACTCGAGGTAGACCGTGATGGCACCTCTGTTGCTCTTACGTAGTGGAGGCTGAAGATGATTGAAGAAACCCTAACATTTGCGAAGAAGAGGAAGAGAGGTTTCTTTTGTTCTTCCAACCATGGCAAGCGGCGATGGTAGTGCGGGGTGGCAGTGTGAAGTGGCGGTATGACGTGGGGGTGGCAGTGTGTAAGACCCGTGAAATTTAATTAATTAAATAATTAATTAATTACTAAATGCGGGTAGGAGAAGCCTTTATGGCATTAAATGTAAACCTTCATGACGTGGAAAAGTGTTAGCTCAAATGGTTGAGAGTACTTTGGTTGTGTGAGAGGACTTGGGTTCGAGTCCTATGTATGCCAATTATGTGTGTTATTTAATTTGTTTTATTTTAAGAAATGGTTGAGCGTGATGTGTAGATAGTTATAGATGCATAAATATTGGCATGAAAAATGACTTGGTTGAATTGGTTGTGCACTTGAATTGCAATTGTAAGGAGATGGGTTCGAATCTTGGCTTGAACAAAATGATTTTCTTTTTGTTAAAATCTACACTAGCATGGAAGTGAAAAGGCACGTAAACCCCAAGGCATGTGGCAGCAAGGGTGTCTGAAAAGAAGGTAGCAGGCTGAAAATAAGGTAGTAGGCCATGAAGTGATGATTAATTGTGGATTAATGCTAATTGGGAGTGTATTGGGAGAATTGAGTGAAGCAAAGGGTGAGTGGGAAGAGAAAGATAAAGGAGGCCATTGGTGATCAAGGAAAAAGCTTGCAATCTTCAATTTTGGCAAAGGAAATCAGGTTAGGAGAGTTTGTATTGCTTGTTTTATTTCACAATGATATGAATGTATGATCTAAACCATATTGAGACCGTGGAGAGTTATATTCGTGTTTCTGGATTTTTCCAGAAACCGCGTGGCAGTAGGGCATGAACCGCCACGCGACTTATGTGTTTTCAGCGTATTTTCTGGGCTCGCCTATGAACCGCCTGGCGGCTGAGGGTCGCTCGCCAGGCGACGCAACGTGCGTCTTCTTATTTTTTTTTGGTTTTAGTTGGTTTGTCAACGATGCCGTGGTGTTTGAGTTGTATTTCTATTGTACACATTTACTTGGCATGATGAATTATGGGATTGTAGTTACTAAATTGATTGGACATTGCATGAACTTGAAAATTTCATGAATATCAATTGGTGGGTTGATGAATTGGGGATTTCATAGTCGCACTAAATTAAAGGGAAAAGGTTAATGGAATTTTACTTATTGGAAGTTTTAGGAATGGATCATGAACCTAAACATGTGAGTACAACCTTTTGAGTCGTAAATCGAATGAAATCAGAGTTGTTGTGAAGGGGGCAAGGTTTGCAGGTGCAGGAACCGCCCGGCGGCACCATATTGGCCGCCAGGCGCCACACAAGAGTTGCGTGGTGTGTTGATTCACGAAAAATCCTGTTTTTTCGTACTTTTTGCGTAACAGTAACCGCCAGGTGGTATTTTAGTCCCGCCGGGCGCCGGTCGTCTGATTCTAGGCGCTAGGCGCCACCAATTTTTCTGGTTCATGCAGTTTTCGTAAAATTGCATTTCTCGGTTCGTTAACCGTCCTATTTAGGTCAAATTTTGACAGGTGGTCCATAACATGTGGTTCTTCACTTTGAACGGTGGAGATTGGATTTGGAGGTCAGTAGCTAGAGATATACATTACTTAATATTGCTGATTTTGGAGTTTGTAAAATACATGAATAAGCCTTTGATGAGTTCAAGTAACTTCTAATGAAGCATAATTGGGTGCATGTGGTAAGTTAAATTCAGAATGTATGTTAATTGGGTACGAGTGAGATAATTATGTGAGATATGGTATGGATGGTGAAACTTTACCCTAGTCGTGGTTTTGTGCTTGTGAATTTTTATTGAGGTACATATGCAATATTGTCAAAAGTGTGGTGTCATGAGTTTATAAAAATATCAGACTGTATGATCCTAAGACGGGGTTTATGTGGAATGTATGTGGCATGTTTAAAGGGGTAAGTGAAGGAGAGTATGGGTGCATGACAATACTTGATTTGATGGCATGTTTGAATGGGTGTGGTGTAATCTTATTATAGTTGTATGACTGGAACATAGGGTTGTGATGTAAATTGTTATTATAGTTGTGATGGAACATAGCGGTGACGATGGAGTGATGATGCTGCAGGCGCGTGGCCCCTGGCGGTGTGTGATGCCCGCTAGGCGGTCTGAACAGGTGGTGGCCTGTAGTCGGAGGGGCGAGTAGACACTTGTGCAGCAAAGATCGATCATTGTTCTCACCTAAAGGGTATAGAAATGATAGACGTCTAAATGCAAGTACTGGAAGTGGATAGTAAAGGAAAAAGGGAGAAGAATACTAACCTAGAGTTTTAATGTCACGGCGTTGAATTTAATATTATATTTGTTTGGTTTTATTTAAATGAGCTCACCCTATCTGCGTGTGTGTGGCGATGATCATGTAACTTGTTATTGTTAGTACTTTGTTAGACAAGAACTCTATAATCTTGTGAACAAACTTTATTCACCTCTTGTGTTCAATTTGTTCTTACAATACATTATATTTATAGACCCACATTTCATCACCATTGTACTCTCAACGGCTATAAACGGCTAACTCATTAACTACCTAGACTCCAACGGCTAATGCATTAACCACTCATAACGGCTAGTTTCTTACAACGGCTAGTTACCCATAGTGGTTAATACATTTAATTTTATTAAAAACCCAACAAAACTCCCCCGTAAACTTAAATGCTTCTTTTATTCTCCATCTTTGTTCCTTTATTCTTCATCACAGCTTCCAACGTGCAATAACTCTTCTCACATTGTGCTTGTCCCTTTCATGAATAGTTAAGTTCTTCGCTTTCTTCATGACTGACTTCCCTTTCACTTTATCTATGGTCGACTTGTACTTCGCTTTCCCTGTGACTAACTTGTTCTCTGCTATCAGTTTTTGCATCCTTACTGGCAAACTTGTTCTTCTCTTTGGCCGACTTGTTACTCATTGGGTTCTTTGTCTTTGTGACCGACTTGTCGTTAACTGAGTTCTTGTCAATAGGACGATTTCCTTTTGAAAGATCATACCACACCCTCGTATTATTGTGCTCAATCTCCTCAATCTCCTCATCCATTTCAAGTCACCACTTCTCATCTTGCACTTCTAGTGCAGTTCTCAGATCCTTCTCAATTTGTAACTGTTCTTGCAAACTTGAAACATCTTCTTCAAATTCCAAGTGTCGCTTTTGCAAAGCCTGTTTCCTTCTCTTTAAGCTTGCTTGTAGAATTAAATTGTCTCTAACCTCCTTTTCAAAACTCTGTTGCAAGTCTCCTTTTGCAATCTCTAACCTTTGGATTAGAAGCTTTTCTTCAAATTCTGAGCTACTCAAGCTTTTCACATGCTCCACCGAGCTATCTGAGTAATCCACTTGCTCCACCAACTTATCCGAGCTATGTAGGCGTTCCATCAAGTTAACTAAGTTGGTCTCATGCTCACCCATATTGTCTGGGGTATCTACAAGCTTCACCACCCTGTTTGGGCTATCTACATGTCTTGCTGACCTATCCACGCTACTCGACTGTCTTGTCGAGTTATCGACTATACTCAGCCTTTTTGCTGAGTTCTCCATGCTACTTGGTCTTCTTGCCAAGTTCTCCACTTGCTTATGCTCGGCTCCCGAGCTACGCGCCATCATCACAATGTTGCTTCTTCTTCAACATCTTTTGTGAGGTTGATCGTCTCTTCCTTTTTACTTTCAGATCTACAATCTTTGGCAAAATGTCCGAACTTACCACAATTGAAACACTTGCCCGAGTAGCAGTCCTTTGGATAATGGCCATACTTGCCACACTTGAAGCACTCAACATTTGAGTTGCTTGATTGACCTCCTCCCCATGGACCTCGTCCTCTTCCGTGCCAATTTTGTTGACCAGATTGTTCTTTCTCTTCTTGTCCTCGGCTTCTACCACCAGGACCGCTTCTTTCAACTAGGCATTTGACCAACCTGTAGTGTTGGCTGGTTCATCAAAACCATCTTCAACCACCTCCCAATTTTCTTGGGATCCAAGAAGGGCCTTCATTTTGAGACTCCAATTGTCATAGTTGACGACCTTTGTCAACTTGGGCAGGGAAATACTGCTTGTAAGACTGGCCATCTCACTCTCTTTTTTTTCAAACACTTAGCTCTCTTTTTTCAAGCACTCAAGCTCTCTAGCTCTCTCTTTTTCTCACTCAAACACTCAAGCTAACTGGCTCTTGATACCACTTTGTTAGTACTTTGTTAGACAAGAACTCTATAATCTTGTGAACAAACTTTATTCACCTCTTGTGTTCAATTTGTTCTTACAATACATTATATTTATAGACCCACATTTCCTCACCATTGTACTCTCAACGGTTATAAACGGCTAACTCATTAACTACCTAGACTCCAACGGCTAGTGCATTAACCACTCATAACGGCTAGTTTCTTACAACGGCTAGTTACCCATAGTGGTTAATACATTTAAGTTTATTAAAAACCCAACAGTTACATGGGAGCAGATGTTAATGCAGGTGAGCAGGCGGATACGTAGAGACGGAGTGGGGATCACGACGGGATTATTTACTCAGTTTTATTATGATTTTCTTTTGTAATTTTTTATGGTTTGGTTTTGTAATAACTGAATAGTACGATTTTAATTACCACGGAAGCGATGTTGAACTTTTGATTTTCCTGCATTTTTGGGAAATTGCGAGAATAAATGTGATTTTTATAAATCTTATTTCTTATTTATTTTTAAATAGTAATTTCCGGCTAGGACGTTACACAGTGCGTGCCACGACGGTGATGGAAAGGGATGCTGCCTCACGTGAGATGGGAGAAGGTGAAACATTTGGTGTGTCAGGGTTTGCAGCAAGAGAAATTTGGGTCATGCCATTTCTTTTCATTGCACCTCATAATCTCTTACTATTTACACCCCACATTTCATTAGTTACACCCATGTCTTTAGCTTATTATTTACTGCTTGCAGCTCTAGGATTCATTACTTGCACTTTTTTTTCATGTTTAAGATAAGCTTTTATTTCAATTTCACAACACTTATTTTATTATTAATATTCTAACTTTGATATCCTTATTTTAAGATTTTAAAACCACATTGGATGCACTTCCAATTTGGTTAATTGAAGACTCTAAAATCACTTTAGATGTTTTTCTAATTTGGTTATTTCAAGATTTTTAATCACTTTGAATGTACTTTCAATTTGGTTATCTTAATATTTTAAACCACCTTAGATGCACTTCTAATTTAATTATTTTTAAGATTTTAAACCACTTTGGATGCACTTCCAATTTGGTTATTCCAATATTTTTAATTACTTTGGATGCACTTCTAATTTGATTATTTTAATATTTTAAACCCATATTAGATGCAATTCTAAGTTGGTTATTATAATGTTTTAAACTACTTTGGATGCACTTCCAATTTGGTTATTTTAATATTTCAAATCACTTAATATACATTTCTAATTCGATTAATTTTATTTTTTAAAATCACTTTGCATATATTTCTAATTTGGTTATTCTAAAATTATTCAAAACATCTTTTTATATTCATAATTCAGGTTTTACAAAATATAACACTAAAATTAAAATCTTTTCTACTCACAAATTCTAACACATCTTTTTATAAAAATGTTCTACTGACAAATGTTTTCTAAAGAACTACGTGATCCCTAATTCTCTATTATTAATGGAGATACATAGGACCGAGGTCAATCCTTGTCGGGTTCAATTTCCAAAAATCCAAAATATTTCAAAAGTATTTTCTAAATAGTCTTTTTGTCTAGAACTACGTGGTCCCTGATTTTCCATTTTAAATGGAAATACGTAGGACCTAGGTTAATTCTCGTTGGGCCCAAAAGTTAAAATATATATTTTTGTTTCTTTTATACACTTTTAGTTTTATTTTTGGGGAAAATAAACATTTATAAAAATCACATCTATTTTGCATATTTGATTAAAGGTACCGTCTTAGGACGAACGTTGTAGGGTGCTAATACCTTCCCTACATGTAACCGATTCCCGAACCCAAAATCTGATTTTCGCGGACCAATTCTTATTTTATGGTTTTTCCATAGTTTTAAAGAATAAACTATGGTGGCGACTCCAAACTCTGTTTTTCAACTATTTATCCCTTAGTCACCGTCCCGTCGCGATTTAGGTTGCAATAGATGGCAACTCCACTGGGGCTTGTTAGAGAGTCAAGCCAGTTAATTAAATATGCAGAATTAATGTTTTTTTTAACGTTTATTTCCCCCTTGTTTTTCGATTTGTGTGTTTTGTTGAATATTTGTATTTTTTTTCGTAATCATTCTTTCTAGATATTGAACTATGGGATCGAAGAAATTCTTATGTATTTGTGTGTGATTTTTTTGGCTATTTTGCACTCTCCCTTCACACACACACACACCTTGTGCATATAATGAGTGAGGCCCTATACCCGGGTCTGAGTACAACTTAGAATTAGAGGGGTTATGTAGCAATGCCACTTGAGATACACTTCCTACTTGGCTATTGTGAGAACCCCAACTAGAGTCTGTTCTCTTTATTTGTGTTTCCACACCGAGTTGATTACTCAATCCTTGTCAGAAATACTGTGAAGGGAATCATAGCTCTAGTGACCTTGATCTTAAGTTTAGGAAACCATCCGTGTGAGTGCATGTAATTCGCCTTAGACTTTTAAGTGTCAAACCTCTATTAAGGCACGAAAGGGAGATAATTGATTCATTCATCACTCACCTTTTTTTCTTCGTATTAATCTTTGCAACTTTCACCCAACCCATCATTTAGACTTGTTAGTTAATTGCATATCATGCATAACATACTGATAAGTGCACGATGTCTTTAACCAACACATCATTTAGACTTGTCGGTTAACTGCATATCATGCATGACATACTAATAAGTACATCACATCTTTTATCAACATATCATATGGATAAACATCTCTTAAGGCATAAACATGCATTGTGATCCATTGCATCAAATAATTTCACATCAAGCCTATTAATAAGCGCGTATCATTTAGGTTATCAATTGATTACATATCATATGTAGCATTTTTAGTGAACACATAACTTTTTCACCATCATATCATGTGAATAAATGTCTCTTGAGGCCTAAACATACATTGCATTCCATTAGATAAGTTAATGACATATCATGCATAACATATTGATAAGTGCACAACATCTTTCATCATAATAACATTTAGGCTTGTTAGTTATTTGCATATCATTCATGGTGTTTCTTTAATTAGGATCACATCATCATAATATTGGAATAAGTACCCTCTAAGGCATAAACATACATTGCATTCACATATAATC
>Ga0214544_1010651_pt1 | contig 13366 bp, 10 predicted proteins | sample CNSS3metaG_FD_160074 | JGI IMG/M metagenome (GOLD analysis project Ga0214544, IMG submission 160074) | Root nodule microbial communities from cowpea collected in UCLA plant growth center, Los Angeles, California, USA - CNSS3 | ecosystem: Host-associated > Plants > Roots > Nodule | place: USA...
AATTGAGACTGTACTTTGATTAAATTTACTATGGACAATCTAACAATTCTCACTTTTAATTGAGACTGTACTTTGATTAAAAGTGAGGATGCCAACAAATGAATTGAGTCTTTACATTGATTTATTTATAAATCAACAACAATAATTAATTTAACAATAATCTCTAGATAACCAATGAAGAATCTTATTTAGAAAAAGTAGTGGAATTGACCTATTTACTATTACTGTGTTTACAATCCTCCGTGTCATTTTCTTTGCATATCAAAACCCCCTATTTTTATAATTGCTAATTGCATTTTTAAGAATCGAATATTTGAGATCAATTCCGTATTCCTTGTGAGACGACTCAGGGTTATCTTAACCCTAACTATTTTGTTCACTACTAACTGGCAATACTGAAGTTGCTAAAGTAGTGGTAATTTGATCGCCTAACGACAGCGATATCACGGTGTTAGTGCCAAAGATGGCCCCAACGATGGTGGCTTGGCTCGCCAAGGTAGAGGGCGCATCAATGGCTAGTTGAGGAGAGAATCACATCTACACGTGAAGAAGAAGATGAGACCCTTATGTCTTAGGGTTTTGAATATAGAAGAAAAATTGAGTAAGGGCCAATTCTTAATCCATGAACCACTTTTTTAACATTATGCACCCCTAATGTTTTCTTCTTGTTTATTTGTTGATTGGATCATTACTGTGTGCACCTCTTTATGCTTTATTATCCTGACATAGTGGGTTACTCCACACACATCCTTGTTTTCATTCTTTCCATCCCATTTGTTTGTTTGTCGGACCATGTTTATTTGTTCGTCGCACTGCTATAATTTGTTAACCTTACACAATTATGTGTTTTTTATTATTTGTTTTTGTATTTTACTGACTATGTTTGCATATTCACTATATACAATACACATTAATTGTTCATGGCAACATGTTTTTACTTATTAAGAATTAAGATTTACTTATTCCAAGTCATTCGTTGGACATAATTAAAAACTACATTTTGATCTTCTTTGATATAGTAACAACACCAAGACTATCTAGGAAGGTAGCAGGTGTAACATCCCATCCGGATATTACTGATTTTAAATAATAAAATAAAAACATATTAATCATACCTCATTTATTTAAGTTCATTTCCCAAAAAGACGGGAAATTTACAACATTTATTACATAATAATTTATTCCAAAAATCCATACTATATAAAACTCAATTACAATAACCAAGTCTTGTAACATCAAAGTTTATAAAATTATTCCAAAACCATAAGATATCAAAACTCTAATAAAAATTTCTCCCAATCTAGCCCTGCTTCGGCTCTATGACTCACCAGATCCACCTACAACATCTTCTGCTTTCGCGTACTGCATACACGATCATCACCAAACACAAGGAGATAGGGTGAGCTAACAGTATATAAAACATCTACAATTCAGATATATAAATACACAAACATCAAAGGAACTTCATCCTTTGATTCCAAACTACATGGCCACCACCATGTTACCCATGTTCTACGTCTTTAGATGAATACCTCAAGATGTCTTGCCGCCACACCTACAAGCCACAACTTGTAGAACACGTGCGGGAAACCAACTACGGACCATACTCCGTAACGCCAGGTGGAGTTCCCAATACAAACATAGTTCGTAACGTCCTAAAACTAGCAAACTCGTCAACCACATACTGAGGAAGGCAATCTATCTGGACCCATCCATACGAGCCATGACTCGCACACTCACATCGGCAACACTCGCCAACCCGAACCACAACTCAAGAGTTCCTCGTGTTCATCTACCATCCTGAGCCACAACTCAAGGAATGCCACGTGTTTAACCCCTATCCTGAGGCACAACTGAAGGATACATTCTGAGTCACAATTCAAGGAACACCAGCAAACCAACCTTCAAGGTATCACTAAAGTCTTGTAGACCACGTACATCAAAGCAGACAACGTTCCTGACTTTGCGTCATCTCTTGGCGCTGCTCCTGAGCCGCCAGGCGAAATGCACTCCCAGACCGCTTGGCGGGGGACACGTACCTCCAAGTGCCTAGCGCCTCTGATGCCTTTGCCACTACAGGTATCACCTGGCGGGACAACCCTCACCGCCAAGCGCAACGCGTAAGCTCAGCCCCCTAGGAAGTAGCTATCGCTTGGCGAGTCCTACACCACTGCCAGGTGGTACACCAGTACAACGAATTCTATTGGTTGAGACATCTCAATTTTGATTCCAAATCCTTCGCAACATATTCACAACACATCGCAAAATTTCTGCTCACATAAGTTCCATTCCCTGGTCTTGAACTTCGCATCTCTCACGTCTTTCTATCAAACTCATTCTCATTGCTATAGTCACTCCCTTGACTACATCAATCCCTTAGAATCAACTAATGGTAAAGCGTATCACTCAACTATAGGCTAGAGTCACAAACATACCTGAAACCTATCACGGTGTCCCACTGTTACATCAATCTCTATTCAATTACAAGTAACATACCAATTATACGTTATCTTAGAATTTTAACACATATTTATCTTAGGCAACTCCACCTTACAACCTAACTCTTAAATCAGCTTATGGCTCATCATTCAGCAAGATTCTGGTTTACATTGACCTTTACTATACAGTCATTATATTCAGATCTTTTAACATAACTCAGCATTTAGAATTCTTTCTAATCTCATCCCATGAATTACTCACTCCTCCTAATACCATAGCCAACACATTTCCACTCTACTTTTACATAACCCAAAACTGACCTTAAATGATCTTTCCATACCCAAGACTGCACCTCACAGCCACGCAGAGTCATCTTCTATGTGTTGGCGCCTGGCAGCAAGCCACAGGCCGTTAGGTAATGCATGCATTCTTGGGAAAAACACAGAATGTTCTTGCACCTGCGAAGTCCCGCAACCCCAAACTCTATTACTCTGGTCACGCACACAACCCAACCATCAATCATCCCATCAGGAATTATTAATATTCACTCCAAACATAACCATTCAAGTTTTCATTATAATTAGGTAACCAATCCTTCCTAAAGTTAGAACCCTCAATTTTCCAAACCATAAAAGGCATATTTATTCTTTTCATTAAATTAATCCCAAATCCCCTCGCAATTCACCAATCATTTATAATCAAACTTCCAATATCCCAAAATAATCATTTTTGTACAGCCAGAATCAACCCAGAACTCACATAACCCTCAATTCGTGCCAAATTGGCTTGCGTCGCCTAGCGATTGTTCATCAGCGCCAGGCAGTTCATCCAAAAACCCATAAATTTGGGTTGAATAGGGTGTATCGCTTGGCGAGCCATTCTTGCCGCTAGGCGATTTCTAGTAGAAACTCGTATGCGTCGCTTGACGACTTTGAATGAGCCGCCATCGATTCCTGGAAAATTTTCAAAAAATCAAGATTTTTGGCAGAGATGTATAAAGTACACTCATGTCATACAACATACAATTAAACTAAGCACAATAGCATTATGAGTTCAGCACCCCTAACCTGGATTCCTTGCTCAAATGTGCACAAATCCTTAAGTCTTTGATCTCAATTCACCTTAGCTCGTGATTCCTCCTTCAAGACTCCTTCTCCACTCTCACTTCTCTCTCTTTGCACCCACTCAATACAACCTCACCACTCACTCTTAGTTGCTATGCCAAATTTTTCCAGAAAACCTTCTACTCTCAAGTTTTTAGCCATTTATTTCATGAAATTAATAAAAAAACGAAAATGGATTAATGCCTGGATTAATGTTCATTCAAGAACCATTACTAGGTGGTTTTCTAACCCTCTTGGCTGACCCTTTTGACGGCTAGGGTTATCTATGCCCTTTCACATTCATGCCAAAAAGAGACATGGCAAAAAGAAAGCTTAATTTGTCTCTACTAAGGTTCAAACCCATAACCATGTCAATGTCAAGCAAATGCACAATCATTCAACCAATTCATGTTTCGTGATAATTCCTATAATTCTAGGATTATATTATCACTAACCATGATCAAGCATATTATTAAAATAAAAATCAATTACATAACACATAAATGACATACATAGGACTTGAACCTAAGTCCTTTCACACAATCAAGTACTCTCAATCATTTGAGCTAATATTTTTCCATATCACAATAATCAACATTTAATGTCATAAAGGCTTCCACTACCCACATTTATTAATTAATTATTTATTTAATTAATTAAATTTCGTGGGTCTTACAATAGGGAACTATGAAAGTGTTCTCCCAGTAGGGACTATGAAGATGTTCAACCAGGACTGCCTAGGTAGGCGGTAGGGAACTATGAAGATGTTCAACCAAGACTACCTAGGTAGGCAGTAGGGAACTCAAAAGTGTTCAACCATGAGTGCCTAGGTAGGAATTAGGGAACTACGAAGGTGTTCAACTAGGATCGTATAGGTAGGCAGTAGGAAACTATGAAGGTGTTCAACCAGGACTGACTAGGTAGGCGACATGGAACTACGAAAGAGTTCAACTAGGATCACCTAAGTAGGCAATAGGAAACTTTGAAAGTGTTCAACCAACACCATTTAGGTAGGTGGTTAGGAACTTTGAAGGTGTTCAACTAGGATTGCCTAGTAGGAGACAAGGAACTATGAAGGTGTTCAACTAAGACTGCTTAGACAAGCGGTAGAAAACTACGAAGATGTTCAACAAGGACCGCCTAGTTAGCCGACACGGAACTACAAAGGTATTCAACTATGAAGGTGTCTAACCAAGACAACCTAGGTAGCAAGCAACGAACTACGTAGGAGTTAAACCAAGATTGCATAGGTGGGAGCCACAAAATTATGAAAGTATGTAGAATATTTTGAGTAAAGAAATCTTTAATAAGAGTTCAATACATGGGTGAGACCTCTCATTTTATTGATTAACTGCTTCGTTAAAAAATTTCAATCATGAGTCAAGATGTTACAAGCCATCTTAAGCCAAGATGTTTTAGGCCATTATAAACTAAGTTGTACCAGGCCATTATAGGTTAAGATGTATCAAATCAACATAGGCTGAGATGTACCAGGCTACCATTGCTTGGGATGTATCAGGCCCATACAAGTTGATATGTACCAAGCCACCATAGGTTGAGATGTACCGGGCCACCATAGGTTGAGATGTATCATGCCAACATAAGCTAAGATGTACCAAACCACCATAAGATGAACGTACCATGCCACCAAAGGATGGGATGCATTAGATCAACACATGCTGAAATGTACCAAGTCATCAAAGGTTGAGATGTACCAAGTCACCATAGGGTGAGATTTACCAGGCCAACATAGGTTGAGATGTATTAAGAAACCATAGGCTTAGATGTACTAGGACACGATAGGCTTAGATGTACCAAGTCACCATAGGTTGAGATGTATCAGGACATCATACATTGAGATGCACAATGCCATCATAGACAAACATGTACCAAGAGACAATAGGCTGAGATGTATCAAGCCACCACAAGCTAAGATGTAGCAAGTTATCATAGCTGAGATGTATCAAGCCAACGTAGGCTAAGATGTATCTGGCCACCATAGGCGTAAACATACCAAGCCACCAAGAGTTGAGATGTACCATGCCACCATAGGCTTACCAAGCCATCATAGGTTGAGATGTACCAGCCACCATAAGCTGAGATGTACGAGGCCAACATAGGTTGAGATGTATCAGACCAACATAGGTTGAGATGTATAAGGTGAACATAGGCTGAGATGTACCACACCACCATAGGTTGAGACTTTCCAAGACACCATAGGCTTAAATGTGCCAAGCCACCGTACACTAAGATGTCTCAAGCCAACATAGGCTGAGATGTACCAGCCACCATAAGATGAGATATATCAAGCCAACAAAGGCTGAGACGTATCAAGCCACCATAGGTAGAGATACACCAAGCATAATAGGTTGAGATGTACCATGCCACCATAGACTTATAAGTATCAAGCCACCATAGGCATAAATGTATCAGCCCACCATAAGTTGAGATGTATCCAACCACTATAGGCTGAGATGTATAAAGCCTTCATAGGTTGAGATGTGCAGGCCACCATAGGTTGAGATGTACCAAGCCACCATAGGCTAGGATGTATCAGGCCATCATAGGTTGAGATGTACCAAGCCACCATAGGCTGAGATGTATTAGGCTAACATAGGTTGAGATGTATCAAGCCAACATAGGATGAGATTTACAAAGCCACTATAGGCTTAAACATACCAAACCATCATAGGATATGATGTATCATGCCACAATAGGCTAATATGTACGAAGCCACCATAAGCTAAGCTGTATATGGCCACTATAGGGTGAGATTTACTAGGCAACTATAGGTTGAGATATATCAAGCTAACATAGGACGAGATGTATCCAGCCACCACATGCTGAGAATTATTAGGCCAATATAGGCTTAGATGTATCAAGCCAACATAGGCAAGGATGAGATATAAAGGTTGACGTGGCAAGGATGAGAACTTCAAGTCTAAGATCAAGGATAAGAATTCAAGGTTGAGATGTCAACAAAGTTCTTTTGCACTATCATTAGTATGACCATCTTACTATAGGGGTTTCAATCCTTTGTTGTACTTGTCACCTTACTTCTCGTAGACTGATAAATCTCTAGTCGCGCAAAGAGTTAGTCAAACTTGATTTCCTCACTAACTAATATAGTATAGTGATCAACCAAGGATCAATCCTAGGATAGGCAAGGGATTAAAATGATTCTTGAATATACTTTGTGAAATGGAAGAAATCTATACAAAATCTATTAAAATTGATACTAAAATGAACTTAAAATGATATTGAATGTGTATGAATTTAAGGTGTTTGATGAAAATACTAAGCAAAATGAAACGCACGTATGGTGTCTGATGAAATGCCTAAGCTACCAATGCATGATAATCACTCAAAATTGTGAAATTATGAACAACCTAATCAATATATGATTCCTAATGCATGAATGGACTGAATGCAATGATCAGAAATGGAATTGGAAGATAATATGCAGAAAATGTAAATATGAACTTTTAGGAGTCTAACTTTCATCCGAGCTTATGCCTTTGAGATAATTCTCGAATGACTTTTCATCCAATCTTATGCCTTTGAGATAGTTCTCGATGACTTTTCATTCGAGCTTGTGCCTTAAGATAGTTCTCAAATTACTTTTTATCCAAGCTTGTGCCTTTGAGATAGTTCTCGGTGACTTTTCATCTGAGCTTGTGCCTTTGAGATAGTTCTCAAATGACTTCTTATTCAAGCTTGTGCCTTTGAGATAGTTCTCGAATGATTTTCATTCGAGTTTGTAGCTTTGAGATTGTTCTTGAATGACTTTCTATCTAAGCTTGTGCCTTTGTGATCCTTCTCAAATGACTTTCCATCTGAGCTTGTGCCTTTGAGATTGTTCTCGAATGACTTTTCATCCAAGCTTATGCCTTTGAGATAGTTCTCGAATGGCTTTCCATCTTAGCTTGTGCCTTTGAGATAGTTCTCGAATGATTTTTCGTTTGAGCTTGTGCCTTTGTGATAGTTCTCGAATGACTTTCCATCCGAGATTATGCCTTTGAGATAGTTCTCGAATGAGTTTCCATTTAAGCTTGTGCCTTTGAGATAGTTCTCGAATGACTTTCCATCTGAGCTTTTGCCTTTGAGATAGTTCTCGAATGACTTTCTATCTGAGCTTATGCCTTTGAGATAGTTCTCGAATGACTTTCCATCTGAGCTTATTATGCATTGTGTTTAAACGCTAAAACGTTTTTAGATGCTTGCCATAATCCATGGTATGTGGCCACCATGGCTGGCCATAATAGAATGGATTTCTTCATCATGATCAAATCTCTCACACTCTCATGATATTCACATGTTGTAAGCTTAGAAACACCACCATTTTTGTTCAGGTTGAAACTTTCCGGATAAATAGAGAAGGATCTAAGGTCGTAAGTGATGACGAGCATGATCTTTTTCATTTCCTCTCGAAACTCATGGTGGTTTATGGTACCAATCTGGTCACCATCACACTTGTCACATGTGAACTCCTAGACTGTTGCGAGTGACGTTGATGCCAAAATGCATCTTGATGAGGCAAGTGGACTCACACACCATGCGAGGCTCCGACTAGGACATGACAACGTTGTTGTTGAAGTACAATGATGTAAATGCTCGTCCATGCTATTCCCAAATGCGATGGCGTCGTTGACAAAGTTTCTTGGTGATTATCACCATGCCATTTTTGTTCTCATTGGAAACTTATACTCCCCAAAGGCAACAAAGTATTCAATCATTTTCTTCTTGACCCCAACCAAAGCGAAGCATTCATTGATACACCTCTGGATGAGCCTCAACGATCATGTGTGACACAGGTGCATACCATTATCACAACAAATGGCCGAATTTACAAGCCTTATTTTGAACCCAAAATTGAGCACATGGCCTCCCCTCAAACAAATAACTTTGGCCTAAGCCTCCATCAACGACTTATCGCATACCATTATCACAACTTTGCTTTCAAAGTCCATAAATTTGTCTATGTTGAAACTCATCTTATTAAATAATTGATTCCGCACTACTTTTTTTCCTTCCTCGCAATTGTTCTTAGAATGAAACCTTCATTTTCTCCGCATCGCCCTTTCTAGCCGCCTCGCACAATTGTTCCTTCGTTTCATTCATCTGCTTTGTTTCCAATCCTTGCCTTCCTCTTTCTCTAACCATGAAGATCACCCAAATGTTGATGGTTATGCCAAATGGGAGCACCAAGTTGGTCTTTCCTCCTTCGCCTAGCATACGCTGCCTTGTAAGCTGTCATTGTCTAACGCTAATAGAAATTTTGTACGTTGGAACTAAAACAACATTGTATCGACTTGAGTTAGTGACTTGGGAAGCGTTGGAAGGGATCACTTTCTTTTGTTATTTCAACATTAATGAAATCAGGAATAGCTAATTTCAAGATGAAGAAGACACAAGTAGGTAAAGAAACCCTTGTGTGGTTTTCTTTTAATTGCAAGGATGTTAGCACTGATTCTATCTTTGGATATGATTTAATATCTGATTTGTGCAGAAAAATTGTTGTAGTTGGGCTTTGTCTTGGACATATACAAGCATATCATGTTGATGATTTTGCCAACATTAAAATGCTTGTGGGCATATAGGAAAATAGGCATAGGCATGTGTAACATCTCGTCCAGATATTACGAATTTACTTAATAAAATAAGATAATAATATTAAATGTTCATTTATTAAGCTCCATTTTCCAAAATATGGGAAATATAAAACTTTTATTACATTCGAAGTTAACTCAAATCCATAAAATTTAAAACTCAATTATAATGTCTGCGGGTAGTAATATGAAATATTACAAATTCTTTAAAAACTCAAAATATAAAACTCTGAGAAAGTCCTCTCCCAACTAGCCTCGCTCCGGCTCTATGCCTCACCAGATCCACCTGCAACATTGACTGCTCCCGTGTACCGCATACACGATCATCGCCAAACACAAGCAAATAGGGTGAACTAACAGAATAAAACATATGCATCAATTTATATAACAAAAAACATACAATCCAAGGATCCTCATCCTTTGATCTCATATCACATGGCTACCACCATGTAATCCATGTTCTACGTCTTTGGTTGTTAATCTCAAGCTATCGTTGTTGTCCAACCTACAAGCCACCACTTGTAGAACATATGCGAGAACACTCGCCAACCCGAGCTCAACTCAAGGGTTCCTTGTGTTCATCTGCCATCCCGAGCTCAACTCGAGGGATGCCATTCCGAGCCACACCCGAGGAATGCCAACAAGCCGACCTTAGAGATATCACCAAAGCTTTGTAGACCACGCACATCAACACAATCAAAGTTGTTGCTACTGTGTTATCGCCTGGCGTTGCTCCAGAGCCGCCAGACGAAACCAATTTTCAGACCGCTTGGCGAGGGACACGTATCGCCAGGCGCCACGCGTCATAGCAACCCATGGAATTGTAGCTATCGCTTGACAGTCCAAGCCTTTCCGCCAGACACTACACTAGTACAACTCGTTGTACTGATTTTTCACAATTTTTGCGCATTTTCTATCACACTCTTTATTCCTCAACACTCACCCAAAATCCATAGACCTGGATAAATATTGTTCTCATTGCTCGTAATTCCTTATTTTAACTTAAGATTAGCATTAACACTTATTCATTTAAGCGCACATACACTCAACCATTTCACTCAAAAGAGATAACCGACAATCCTATTCCACATACAATTTATGCATAACGATATAACCCAATTAAATAAAATAACCAAATATATATTAACGCAAACCATAGAAACATAACCAAGCACAAAATAATATTATAATGGCTTCTATCCATTTCACTTTACATAAATGTTAAATGTAATATTTCAATATATTATATGCTTTCGTCCATTTCACTTTTAAGTTATACGTATAATATTTTAATATATTATATAAGATATAGTAATTTAGTATATTATATAAACATACATCTTAGCATAATGTATATAAAACCACACGCTTCATTGTAAACCAAATTCCTAACACTACTAGATATATGAGTTTTAACAACATTTAAAAAACGTTGCTAAAGCCTAAAAAAATGTTACCATTTGCAAAGGTAACATTTATACACATGTTGTGTATAGTACATGTTACAAAAAGGTTTTAGCAACATTTTTTTGTATATTTAGCATCATTTAAAAAATGTTACCAATTAGTGTCTTTACTAATATTAGAAAAATGTTACAAATTTAGTTTTTTTGTAACACTTGAAAAATGTTACCAATACATTTTCTAGCATTTAAAAAAAATGTTACCTATATATATTCTAACATTTCAATAAATGTTACCAATAATCTTGTTTTGTAACAATTTAAAAAATGTTACAAATTGTATTTTCGTAACAATTAAAAAATGTTACAAATTATCTTTTTGTAACATTTTAAAATTCTTACTAATTTATCTACTTGCTACACATAAGGAAAATTCAACAATCTAATCTATTTTGCTATTTATTTTTGATAAAATTATGTTAAAACATAGAAATACTAGTAATGTATCGTATTTCTCAAAAGCAAAGCAAGAACAACCATGTAATCTGAAACCTCATGTCAAAACCATGTCAAGTTGAGCCTCAAGTTCACAAGTGCCAAACCAGAACAATTTAAGAAAAACAGATGGCCAACTAACTTTATTAAGGTCATTTTAAATCCTGAACAAATTATCCTTTCAAGTTTGTTTACTTTCATTGTTCCAACCTTTTTAGACACCAACCACTTGCAATCTGCATCAAATGTCTCCTTTTTGTAGTGATATACTATCGTATAGAGGGAGATATGGAGGAAAACGAGGCAAAGCTTCCAATGGCGTGTTGAAAGCCCTCTCCAATGCTCTATAAATATTCCCTGCATGCCTAAGCTTTCATCTTCAACCTATCCCCTTGAAAAGTTTGAGAATTCAGCTCATGTTAACTGCATATAGAGTGTAAAACAATGGAATACTATCATAGTAACTACTCAACGACAATAATGGTGGTAAAAAAAGAATTCTCTCTTGTCAATATAAAGCGTTTTAATAATGTAAGCACTGAGTAGACCGGCCTGCAAGGTGATATGGACATATCAGACCCTATGATGCACACGTGATATATGTATCCACTGCACAAAACAAGTTCTATGAGCTACATTGATTTAAGAAACGTGTTAATTGCTCAAACTTTTGCATCCTCAATTGCTTTTTAATCATTAACTATACTTGGCTAAATCTGATTCAACAAGGTCTGCAATTTAATAACCTCTCTGGTTTATTGCTTCATAGTGTAATCATATCATGCATACAAAACATTCCCCTGCCTTGATTTGGAAGAAAGCTGCTTCACTGCTATTATTGTCCCATCTGATAAATTTCCCTGCATATAGAGCAATGCAATATAGTTGTTGGGTTGGAATGTTGATTTTTCCCTCAAAAGTAACATCTTCAATTAAAATAGACTCATAATAATTGAGGGGGTATGCCATATTATCCAAATTACCTTGTACACAGGACCAAACCCTCCTTCTCCAATTTTGTTGGCTTTGTTTAAGTTATTTGTTGCTGCTTTGATTTGTCGTAAGGTAAATATACCCATTTGCAGTTTTAACCCCTTTAGATCTGTCAATTAAACAAAAAAAGACTGTAGATTTAATTGCATACCCTAAATTTAGGCTCATAAGAAAATTCATGCTGCATGCAAGAGTTCATTTTTGTACATTGAAAGTCCTTAAGGTGAAGCACAAAGGTTATCATCATGACATAATAAGTTATTTGCAATTACCTTTTGCTAAAGAACTTTTCTGTCCTAGAAAGCCTCTCCACCAAACTATACCAAACACCAGGACTAGAAAAACTACTACGCCAGCCACAATTGCAACCACAACACCTGAAGATATTCTACTTCCATTTTCTGAGGGAGGGATGAAGTCTGCTTGATTATAATAGAAAACATTGTTATTCAAGAGCTTATATTGTATGGTAACATTCATGTGCTATATGAATATTAAGTACTGAATGAGAAGTACAACTCATTGGGATTTACAGAAATAGCTGATATAAGAGGACCGTATACTGATTTAAATAGAATACCAATTGTGCCTTTTCCAGCCCAATATAGGCGAATTTCCAATGTGTTGCTACTAATCACAATGATAAATGATTTTGTGACTGCTTTATTAACTCCTCCTACTTCTTCTGCAATATTGAAATTCTTGAGCACCATGTTTCCCTGCAAGAAATCTTAACCAGCCTTAATAATGCCTCATAATGGCTACATTTTTAAGCATGCAATATTCAAATATCTTTTAATCAATTGAAGAAATCAAATTCATAAGGTACCAAGGTGGGGGAATTTCTCCAGTTGATATGTGAGATTCTAGGTATTCTAAGGCTTCACATGGATTATAAAAGAACACATCTATCTCTAATCAAATTTCTTTTCAAAAATTGAAAATATAGAATTTGAATATGGCATATATACAATTTTATGAAGTACTCATGGTAGACAAGATAAAACTACAAAAGTTTGAGATAGTTTACCTGAATGTAGACATCAAATATGCGCCTTCCTAGGCTGTTATATGTTTGATCTTCAGTAAACATGACCTCTGCAAAGTGTAGATTCACTTTTATTAAATAGTATTTTAAGGTTTTCCATCTCCATGAACGTGTTTTCATAACATTCTATTGTTCCTTCATTCTCAAAAAGGTTACAATCTATATATATCCTTACAATAGTATGGCTTGACCCTTACAATATAAATATATATATATATATATATATATATATATATATATATAATATATATATAGAATATTTGTTTATACATTCTT
>Ga0214544_1010656_pt1 | contig 13353 bp, 10 predicted proteins | sample CNSS3metaG_FD_160074 | JGI IMG/M metagenome (GOLD analysis project Ga0214544, IMG submission 160074) | Root nodule microbial communities from cowpea collected in UCLA plant growth center, Los Angeles, California, USA - CNSS3 | ecosystem: Host-associated > Plants > Roots > Nodule | place: USA...
TAATTTTTATTAAAATATATATATATATATATATATATATATATATATATATATATATATATATATATATATATATATATATCATAAAATAGTAAATTCCTTACTTAAATAATTTTGACTTGTTTAAGAAATTAAAAGTTCAAGTGGAATCTAATACTTGTTTAGGCTCAACCGGATCATTTAAAAATCAAACTTAGTTCATTAGTCCGCCTAAAAGGTAGAAATATACCAAACCATTTTGTTAGATTTTTCAAACCTTTAAGTAGGTTAGCCGAAGCCTTAAAAATTATTTAGAAAAAAACCATGTAGATAAAATGAAGTTATGTGGCACCAACTATTGCTCTTTCTTATTATTTATCTATTATAGTTTAATTTTATGTTAATATACATATAGTTTAGTATTTGTACACATCTAAAAATATCAGTGTGTTATTTAGCATTTAATATTCTTATATTGTTTACTAGTCTTGATAAAAAGTAATTTAAATCTATTTTTATTTTTCTCTCTTTCGAAACATTTTAAAGATAAAACCATGACATAAAATCTATAACTTTCAAAATAGACTTTAATAATATGGAGTTGTGAATACTTATTATTTTTGTTGTTTTATTCAAATTATTATTTTTTAAATAAAGTGAAAAAAGTAAAATTATAGATAAAGAAAACTCTAATAATTATAAAACTTTTAAGGTTTAATTTATAGATTTTTTTATTATTTAAATTTATGAAATTAAAGTTATTTTTAGATATATTAATTTGATTTAAATATTTATTTTACGATACGACTTATTTGAATTTAATTTTGAGTAAATTAATTTTACTTATACTTACATTTTATTTAAATTATACTTTAATATAACAAAACTGTTCTTGTTTCAAAAAATAATTTTTAAATAATAATAGTTATAACTTAAAAAAAAAGAATAAAAATATCCACAATATATAATTTTTGAATCTATCAAAATTTACATATTGGCCTGATCATCCTCTGACTTAAAAAGTCAAGAGTTAATATTGCAGGTTGGAGTGCTGGTTTTGTAAATGCTTTTATCTTCTTTATGCATCTTGTAAAAGTTTTAAACTTTTTCTTTCATAAATAAGTTTGGCAAAAGAACTTATTTGTAAATCTCATTATTATTTTTTTAAGTTGTCTTTGTTTTGTTGAGTTTGAGTGATTAGAAGAGTAGAAATTTTTGTTGTACTTTTCATTCTACTAATTAATAAATATATATATAGATATATATATATATATATATATATATATATATATATATATATATATATATATTCCTGAACGGGACAAATAATAGATAATTATTACGCGTGTTCATTTGGACATATTCTCATCTCATCTCAAGGTAAGAGAAAAATCATTCTATTATGAATTATACCTAATTATTGTTTGACTAATATTTTAAAGCTAAAATAAATTTGAAGTCTACAAAATTCAGGTTTTTAATGTGAGCATTTAATACTTTATTTCTTATTTTTAGTATTTAAAATATTTTTATTTATTTTTTATTCAAGATCCCTCACATTTAATTTTATTGTTTACATGTTTACTTACTTGTTTTTTGACGCCTTCATATCTTATTTTAAGATTTCAGATTAAATATTTTTTATTATTTGAGAAATGACAGGTTCAATTTGTTAGTTTTTGTTGTAGGTGATATCAATTGTCCTATAATAAAGAATAAGTGGATCGGATTATAATCAAATTATGGCATTTGGGAAAAAAAAGTTGTACCCTGATTATAATTATAGTTTTTGATTTAATGGTGAACGCTCGATCCTAATAATTAGTATTAGAATCAAAGTCACATATAATATATAATATAATGAGATTTTTAATTGTCTGAGAGAGATGGCTGTAGAATTAATCAATAGAGTTAATATCTTCTTTTGGCCCATTATCACTGAGGTGATAAAGTAGTGATTTGGAATGAGATATTTAAACTTAGTAAGTCACTATTAAGCAAAAAGAAAAATGTTAAATGAATTCTCTGTTGTTCGTAAGATATTGTTAAACCATTGAAATGAGATTCAAGCCATACGCTACATATCTCAAATTATGTATATTATCACTCAAACAACATTTTCCTGATGCAAAAATGAAGAAATTTGCTAATTATGTTTTATAGTTTTCAAATTGAATGTTGACATGTATTATTCATAATTATGATGTGTGTTATTTCATATATATATATATATATATATATATATATATATATATATATATATATAATTTTTTTTTTTTTTATTTTTTTTAAAAAAAATATATACATTTTTTTTTTTTTTTTTTTTTTTTTTTTATTTTTTTTATATATTATTTATATATTTTATATAAATATATTTTATTTTTTTTTTTTTATATATATATATATATATATATATATATATATATATATATATATATATAATATTTTTAGTCTTTAACTTTATTAAAAAAAATCACTACACAATTTTTCTTCTTCCTTCTAATTAGTTTATTTTATATATGTGAAATTCATTTACATCTTCAAGATACTTTTCTTCTTATCATAACCTCCAATGGTGTATTAGATGGAAGGAAATTGAAAGAAAGGTGATAAGTTCGACTCCTACTAACAATTTAGTGAAATAAGATTGGTTTGGTGGATTCAGAAAAGAGGGTGAGAGAGGTCTTAGATTCAACTCCTTACACTGACCAAAAACTAATAACTAACATTTGTTGATAAGAAGGAATCAATCACCGTTAATGAAATAATTTCTATGTCTCAATTTGAATATTTTCTACTCATTTTTAATATATTTTTTCATATAAAAATATTTGACTTTCAATTTAAAGTGTTCAATTGCATAAATTCATTTATTAGGTAATATAAAAAACTTATATTTTTTGCTCTCTTTGATTTTTTATATTTGTTTCATTTGAACAACTTTTGATTTACTAAAATAATTTTTATTATCTTTAAAAGTTGGATCAAAAGTTTTTCATTTTATGACAACCTTAATCATACATTTATGTTTTCTTTTGTCTATCAAGATTGTCTAGCTTTTGAATGAAAATTTGCAAATTTAGTTAGTGATATTTAGGAATGATAAATAAACTTGTCTCCATGTATATTATTCAAACCCGTTACTGTTTTGACGAGGAATCTCTACATTAATTGGATACGGGCATTAGTACGAATAATATCCATTTTTTTAGTTAGTTATGAATATGTATATATCATCTCGCCTTCATTCTCATAATACTCATTCATATTTAAATTACTCTAATACTCTTCATTTATTAAATAACTTTATACACTAGCTAGTAATATATGTACACAAGGTAATATCTACAATTATATTGTAAATATGGGTTGCATAGATATAATACCGGTTATATTTTCTTTAAAGTTTACATTTATCTTCTCAATCCTTTATCTTTTACATGTCAATTTGTAATATACAAAAGAAAAAAAAAACATTTTATCTATTTATTACTAATATTAGAAAAAACACAAAGTGTTGTTATGCATGTGTGTTCAAAATTTTATTATAGATAATTTTTATTTATTTTTTATATGATTTTAGTTTATTTAATTTTAAAAAAATCACACACAAGGTAATATGTACAATTATATTGTAAATATGGATTGAGTAGATTATATTGTCTTTAAAGTTTAATTTATCTTCTCAGTCCTTTTATTTTTTTACACGTCGATTTGTTATGTAGAAAAAAAATATGCATTTAAAATAACATTTATCAATTAACGATATATTTTAAAATATATAATCCATAATAGGCCGAAGCTATAAATTAAATGAAAAGTTTTTTTTTAAAAAATAATTATATAATAAGTTTAGTTTACAAAGTAGTAATTAAAGAACAACAAATAATTTTCTTCTAAAAAATTACTGTAGAAATATATTAATTGTATTGAATGGTATATTATCTATATATGTTAACAAAATTGCATTAATGGACAGTTAATTAAAACAATTAGTCAAGCACTATTAGTTAAAGATTGTGCCTAATAGGGTTCGGCATGATATCATAAAAGATGAAGGCAGCATAATTTAAATGAGTTTAGCAGACGTTATCACAAAGTCTTTATGCATTTCAATAAAAATATTTTAAGAAATGCAATATAAATATAATTCGCCTATAGCAAGTATTTTAATTTTTTTAATATTTCAAAACTATATAGTATTTTATACAGTAAATATAAACAATAAATATTAATTGAGATTTATTTTACATTAACTTTATTTAAGTAACTTAACATTTATTAATTATAGATGGATTTTATTAAAAAAAAAAAGGGTCTATTTATCTTCTTAATTTTATTCGTTTCTTACACGTAGATACTTATTATTTAGAAAATAAATACATATATTATTTTAATTGGATAATCATATAAATAATATTCTAAAAAATAAAATCCTTGTTGCAAGGTGCGTAAAAGTTTAGTAACCAATTGCTCTTAGATTAACAAAACTTAAGTGTAATATCAAGGAGATCAATTTAATCACCCTTACGTAAACACTTTTTTATTTTTTAAAATAAATTTTTTATTCTTAATTTCTTAATTTTATACATTTTTAATACGACGATACTTGTTATTTATAAAAAAAATGCATATATTTATCTTATTTTTGTGGACAAATCCTTGGTCAGTACTTTGTTATTTTAAAAAAAATACATATATGTTTCTTATTTTTATTGAAAATTTTAAATATTAAAGGAAAAATAAAAGAAAGAAAAATAGTATTTAATTTAATAAGTAACTAATTAAAATATTAATTATATTTAATATAAAATATTAAGAGATATGTATACAGAAATACTTTCATTAAGGTCTTTATAATTGAAAGTGTTAGTTTGTTGTAGGAAAAAAAATCGTTCAAAATAACATCATTAATATGATATTCCGATCAAATTGATTCATAATATCTCAAATTATGCTTCATGGAGATATCTATTAAATGATCTATATTCACTTAACCCATACTTATTATTAAAAACAGTGACGTGTAATAAAGAAGGGAAATTATAAATTAATTGGTTTCCGAATTGGCTAAATTATCTGCACATTTATCTTTTTTTCTAAAAATGAGGTAAAAGTTAAAATTCAAACATATAGTTATGTTAATGCAGCAATTCCATCTATTATTATAACACTAAAGAACAATATTAGAGTTTTTAAAAGAAAATTCACTATAAAATTTTATTTCCAACAATAAAAAGTTTTAATATGTGACTACAATCACCTCAATAACAAACATAACATCAACAATCTCAACCTTCCAAACTGTATTAATATTAACATAAAAAAGAAAAAACATTTCATATATTCCCTTTTATTACTTTTAACAGGAATTACCATGAAAAAAATCCTATTCACATTACACTCAACATAACAAACGGGAGAATTTTTTTTTAAATAAAGTAAATCAAAAATTCTAATTTTATCAAAGAGTAATCATATAAAAAAATAATTAAAAAATATTTTGTAAAAAGTAATATTAAGTATATTAATATGATTAGTCCGATTCTTTATATATATATATATATATATATATATATATATATATATATATATATATATATATATGATTCCGTACGGTCAACAATATTAATGAAAAATTAAATATTTAATGGTAAGAAATTTTTTATTAGACATGAGAACATGCCAGTATATATTATTTAAAAGTAAAAAATAATTTATCTAAAATATTTCACAAGACTTCAAGAATTCGTGGGAAGGTCATGGTTAACGAGTAGGGATTTACAAATTTCCAAATTATAAAAGATTTTTAAGCTGGTTGTACTGCAAGACTTGATTGAAAAACTACAAAATTATCTAAGGACGTATAATTTATCTTCCTTTAATGTATAATATGACTATAAGTTTTTTCTTTATTTTTTAAATTATATTTCGGAAATTAAAATTTTTATAACCAAATTCAATTATAGTATTGATTTATGCAACTTTGATTAAATTATTTTGTTGAAGTTATCAATATATTTGGAACAATATCTTCTCCATTTATTTTTTCTCAAAGTAGCTAAATTAATCAAACTTTGAATTATTATATTAATTATGTGAAGGAACAAGCCCTCCCTTTGAGTATTAGCAGAGTTTTCTCTTTAAGTCTATTTATATAATATCATTAAAGTTCATAATTCTTTTGAAGTCTAGATCTTATGTCACAATTTTGTTTTTAAATGCGTCTCATAGAGTTAAAAGAAGAATATATATTTAAATTATTATTGATCTCGATTTTTAAACAATATAAAATTATTAAATGTATAAAAATAAGTATTGCAATCGAGAACTAAGGAAGTTTTTCTTATATACATATCCCTATAGGTATTATAATATATCTTTAGAATATTTAAAAAAAATGTCTTTCCATATAATAATTTATTATCATATTTCTAATATATCTTCAAGATATTATGATATAATATCTCGTGATATAATTATAATTGATTATCTAATACCTCTAAGATATAATAATATTTAATTATCATCAAGTAACAAATTGATTTTATATATTTGTTTACACATCTCCTATGAGGCCTATAAATACAATCCTACCAGCAAGAAAATAGGTTCAACTATGAGAATCAATTCTTACACTCATATCTATTATTTATTATATATTATATAGATCATTATTTTCTTACTCACTTAAGTATCTAAATACAGTGGCGGATCTTGATCAAGAGAGTTGGAGGGGCCAAAATAATATGATTATTTGATTTTGATTGAATCATTAGTATAATGTTTCAAAATATGTGAAGAAGTAGAATTTATGTTGTTTTTCATCTTCAGGTAGTTTTTCTTTTATTTCTTTTAAAAAAACATTTATTATTTTATTCTTCATCAATATATTTTTTTTAAAATATATTAAAAAATAATTTGTTATAATCTAATAAAAAATTGAGAGACATAATTATTAAAAGAGAAATATATGATAGTCAAGTCACAATTAAAAATCGGTTATGAAAAAAATATAATACATTATTTTTTACTTATATAATAATAAAAAATGAATATACAAGATACTCATGAGATAAAAAAAATAATTTTAATAACTATTAAACTAATATTTCATTATCAAGTAAGACAAGAGAATTACATCTTGTTATTCGAAGAAGAAAAGAAACAAATAAGAAATAAGAGCAAAAATAATGAATATATATCTAACTTTATGTTTTCTTCAAAAAAAATATATTTGAGAGTGAAAAACTAAAAAGGCAATGAGAAAGAAAATAAAAATATCTTATTAAATATTTTGTTTAGTTACTCTTTTGGTTACTATTTCCAAAAATAGGAAGGTCTTCTCGTTTGTTTTAGTTTCAATTTGATTTCAATTGTTTAGTCACAATTTGATATTTTTAGATGAAAATATAGATAAAAAAAGTAATTAACATAAATATTTTTATTCTTTGTTATATTTGATTTTATGTTTTATTACTTATTAATATTAAATATTTTACTTTATAAGAAATAAAAAAATATAATTTAATTTTCTTCAATTTTTAAAATACACTATCTATAATTTAATTTTTTTTCAAAATTATTAAAAATTTTAAAAAAGATATATATAATTTAAAAAAATCAAAAATATTCGGAGGCCAAGGCCCTCCCAACTTCATAGAAACTCCGCCACTGTTTAAATATCTTATCAACTCATTAAGAGATGACAACTTAGTTCTCATAATTTAATAGTCCAACTTAAAGACTTCCTAACAATTTCGAAAAGAGCATATATGATTTGGTATATTTACGAAGTTGTGATTAATGTGTAGGGATTTATTTATAATTTTCAAAATTATAAAGATTTTTAAACTGGTTTAACGGCAAGACTTAAAAGAGTGAGACTAAAAGTTTTTTGGTTTATGATCTAATTTATATATTTGAAATTAAAATTTTAATAACTAAATTGAATTATAATATATTAATTTATGCAAACTTGATTAAATTATTTTTATCGACATACAGGTGTATCAATATATTCGGAACAATAGCTTTTTTCCATTGTTGAGATTTTGATATAAAAGATTATTATCAAGGAGAGCATTGAATATATTTTGGTTTAATGTGGAGCTTTATTTGGCTGATATCCACTTTATTTGAACTAACTGAAATGTGAGAAATGTGCAGAAGGAAAGTGTATTGGATATTGTGAAGTGTTTGATACTGTTTATGAGAATATTTTATAAAATATTACTTGTCTCCCAATGTAATAAATTGAATAAGAAATGAAGCAGGAAAATAGTGGTGAATCATTTCCCAGGGTAAGCAATATTATTGGAGAGAATTAATGCATGGTCCATGGTCCATTAAAGTAAATAAATTAGAGCTGTGTTGTTTCATAATTTGGTGGTAACAAGTGGAATATTTAGAGGTAGATATGTGTGCCTAAGATTCAAGTCAATTAATTTAATAATTTGAGAAATGAAGTGAGTGTTGGGCTATATAAATGCGTTGCAAAGTAGAGATTTGTAGCAGAAGCAAGAGAAGTGAGTGAGATTAAAGGTTAATCGGAAGAGAGTATTTGGAAAAGGAAAATGGGTTCCAAGAGTATGATTGCATGGGTTAGCTTTCTCCTTTTTATGTTTTCCATGGTTAGGTCGGAGACCCTTAGTCTTGCACCAGAGACACCACCATCACCACCATCACCGCCACGAGAGTGTCCAGAGCTGGGTTTGTGCGTTGACGTTTTGCGTTTGGGTGAGAGAGGGAGCCCTGAAAACGGGTGCTGCACCCTCGTTGGTGATCTTCTGCAGGCTAATGCCACTCTCTGCGTTTGCGACATAGCCAGAACCCAACTCATAGGAATTCCCGTTGATCTTGACATTAAGATCAAGCTAATTTTGGACGTATGTAAACACAATCAGACCTTCATTTGCAATTAACAACTCATTCTGCACCACCCTGCTTCCTCAAACTTATTGCATAATATATATATATATGTACTACCAACTCAATAAACCTTCACACCCATAAATAAGTAATACCTACTCACCACACCCACCTATGTTGTTGCTGTTTTCTTCTTCTTTTATTGTAATGGAGACTCTTTTCTTCCTCCACGCATCTTTCTTTCTCATATCTTTTCTTATATACAATATTGCACACTTCCTTTCTTGCAACAACTCATCATTCATTCCACTCTTCTCTCCATGCATCTCTTAAATATTTTAATAATTTGCTCGTTAATTTAGACAATTTCATAACATATTTATATTAATAATTCAAAATAAATATAAACAAATGTATTTCAAGACGATGACTAAGTAGAAGATGTTGTATAAAGTATTTGTTACTCGAAAAAAATATCTAAATTGCTATGAAGCTCGGTACATAAGAATGAATATATATAATCATAAGGCATGTCACGTAACTTGTTAAGACTATATCTTAGTTTTTAAATTCAAATTTAATATTATCGCTTTGTAATATTTATATATAACTTTTTATCTCTTTATTAGTGAACGTGCTTGATTAATATAAACTTTTTTAAATGATTAACTTGTCATCCTTTTATTGTGTTATAAATGGAAATAAGTTAAGCAAGTAATGTGAGTGGGTATGATTAGAAGTATATGGAACTATTAAAATTCTATTATATTTAAAGATGGGTGAGAAAATTTTTGAGATAACACAGTTAAAAATTTGGACATGGTTGAAAAACAGTATATCAAAGACAAATTTTTCATACTCTAATTGATGTTTATGTCTAAATCGTGCATTCAATATGTCCTACATTAGTTTAGAAATAAGATAAAAACAAGGGTTTCATATGCTATAATGTTATTATCTTTCATTGCAATCTTCTTATTTTTATCACCTATATTATGTTGTTATTTTGTGGTTAAGGTTTTTAGGCAAATTTATTGCAAATGAAATAACTATGTCTTGGAATTATAAAAAACAAGCTACTTTGAAAAAGAAATTATTATTATCTAACTCTAGTAGAAATGTTGATTTAAGGGAGTATGCTAAGCAAACAAATTTCAACCATTGTTGCGGGTATCAACCCAATTATTATTTTTTATTTGGTACAATTCTAAACTTAGGTTATAAATATATTGCAAATAGTGTTATTTTAAAATTATTACAAAAAAAAACAATTAAAATTGTTGATGATAAGTATGAATTTAATTTCACCTAGTAATTGAATTTCTCATCATTTCTTTTCGTTGAAAAGATATTTTATTTTGGCTTAATTATCATTTTGGTCCACTACTTTGTTAGTGTGATTATTTTGATTCCTTTATTATTTTTTGGTTTAATTTGGTCCTCTAATTCTTTAAAGAGGTTCGATTTGGTCCCTGTTATTAGGTTGACGTCAACACCGTTTTCGTACATGCCACGTCTCATTTTGTGGAATTTTTAATTTTTTTAATTTTTTTAATTTTTTAATTGTGGCACGTGTCAAACTAACATGGATTGTTTTCAATTTAGTGTCTCTATTTACAATTTTGATTCAATTTAGTCTCCCAATTTTTTAAAATATTCAATTTTGTTCTCTCTAGTTTGAAACCAAATTAGTAATTAAGTTTAATTAAAACTTATATATACATATTAAAATAATTTTTATTATATTTATAGATCAAATTACTCCATCTAACTACTCCATCTAACTATTGTAATGATAATTTATAAAGTTTAAGGTTATAATTACTATTCAATTTATGGGTTTATATGAATGCGAGCAAAGTGGAATATTACTTTCTTCTGGATATTTTTACTTGAAAATTATTTATATAATTCTATTATTTGAAGACTCATTTTTTATCACATAATAAAGAATATATTAGTTGTAAAAAATATTTAGTGTGCTTTAACATTTTCACACGCCTAAAATTTATGATTTATTTATTTTTAAATAAATTTTGATAATCATATAGTAATTTCTTTTGCCACTATTGTCCAGACATGTCATTTGTTTATTTCATTAATTGTGGTGAATTGGAGGAAAGTCATTATGGATAGATAAGCTAATTTTTCAAATCTCATTAACTGTATTTTCAACCCAATAAGATTAAACTTAATTCTGTGAGATGTCATAAATTTAGGTTGATTTGAGGAAAATCGTTACGGATACGGAACCACCTCTTCTAAATCTATTGATACATCTGTATATTCAACAAAATAGGATTATGCATTATGTGGGAGAAAAAGAAAAAACAATTTCATGTAACTTCATATTGAAGTTTAATTTAAGTCATTAACTTTTTATTGTAAATTTACGATGGAATGAAATGTATGTTTATCATAAAAAATATTTATCTTTCAATTAAATTTTGATAAAGATATTATATATCTTCTGATTTTATTTATATTAATAGAGATATCATATATTTGATTCATTCTTTATTATTATTATTATTATTATTATCAAATGTTTTGTTTTATTATGTTTTATTTTTCTTTTTGTATGATGAGACATTGTACTCTATATATTGAACCAACAAGGTTATAATAAATTAGTATACAATCTCTCTTTGAATTATTTGTAAGCTTAACAAGTTTCTATATGGTTTAAAACAAGTCAATCGTAATTGGAATAAAAAATTAACTTCAGAGCTACTTCTTATTGGCTACACACAAAACTCAGCTGACCACTCTCTCTTTATGAAGTATGCCTTTGTTATTATTATTTGACTGGTTGATGTCCATGATGTGGTTCTCACTAGTAATAACATTGTTGAAATTAATGCTGTAAAAGGTCATCTTCATTCTAGATTTCATATTAAAGATCTTGACTCTCTCAAATATTTTTTGGGCCTTAAAGTTACTCGCTCTCTTGACTGATTAGTTTTGAACCAAAGAAATATTATTTGGACCTGATTTTAGAGGCAGAGATGTCAACACCATCTGATCCTTCTATCAAATTTCATGTCGACGAGGAAGCTCTTCTACCAAATCCTTCTTCCTCTCGGCGTTTGATTGAAGGATTACTTTACTTGACTAACACCAAGCTTGATATTAGTTTTGTTGTTCAACAACTCAGTCAAATTTGTTTATTTTCTGTGTGAACCACATGTGCAACATGCTTTACGGATCATTCAGTACTTAAAACATGCTCCTTACTATGACCTTTTGTATAAATTCAACACCTCTCTTAAAATTTAGGCGTTTTTTGATTTTGATTGGACAACATATGCCACTACTCAACGCTTTATTTCTAAATATTGTGTTTTCTTATGCACCTCTTTGGTTGTTTGGAAGTATAAGAAATAAAGCACCGTTTCACGATCTTCTTTTGAGGTAGAGTATCGCGCCTTGACATCCCTGGTATGTGAACTACAATGGATTCAATACATTCTTCAAGATTTGCATTTTTTTGTTCCCACTCCCTACACTGCCTTTTGTGACAACAATTCCGCTATTCACATTGTCAAGAATCCCGCTTTTCATGAGAGAACCAAGCATATAGAACTTGATTGTCGCATTATTCGATAAAAACTGGTTGATGACCTTATCCACCTTCTCCATGTTCCTTATACAAATTAACTTGCTGATATGTTTACTGAGTCATTACATCCTTATGTTTTTTGAGTTGCTGCTTCCATGTTGGGATTTTACAATCTTCATGTTCACCTTGAGAGGGAGTGATAAAAATATTATATATTTTCTACTTTTACTTATATTATCATATATTTTTTTTATTCTCTATTATTATTATTATTATTATCAAATATTTTATTTTATTAGAATTGATTTTTTCGTTTGTATGATGAGACATTATATCCTATATGTTAAACAAAGTTTTAATAAATAAATAAACAATTTTTTTTGTGATTATTTTCACCAAACACCTTGTGTACATATTGTACACATCATTTTTTCTTCCTGACTTATTCATATTAACAAATTTATTTACAAATATTTCCAAATACTCGTGATTAATATATTTATATATATGTTTATTTATTTATTTTGTTCACTTAAAAAAACGTGATATTCAAAGTATTATCTATTTTTAAAATTTCATGATTTTATTTTTATAAGTGTGGGATAATTGTATTTAAAATGCCATTAGTTTGACTATTAAACTACCTAAGATTGTCGGGTGTACTTGTAACGTCCCATTTAATTATTAAACGAAATTAAAGGAAACGTCACGTGATAACAACATAACAATGCAGTCCTGGGGTTCTCAACCTCACCCCTACAAAACTAGGCACACCACGATGCCAACAAAAGCAGGATAGCTGTTTAACTAAAAATTTACAATCTAATAACCACGAATACAGGGGCCATAGCCCTAAAGAAACATGAAAGAAAGACGTTCAAGATCTAGCCCAGATGGCTAAGTAGCGGAGTCGTCATTCCCTGGTTGACCACGAGAGCCTC
>Ga0214544_1010659_pt1 | contig 13349 bp, 12 predicted proteins | sample CNSS3metaG_FD_160074 | JGI IMG/M metagenome (GOLD analysis project Ga0214544, IMG submission 160074) | Root nodule microbial communities from cowpea collected in UCLA plant growth center, Los Angeles, California, USA - CNSS3 | ecosystem: Host-associated > Plants > Roots > Nodule | place: USA...
TGCTGACGGGACTAATGCGATGCGGTCGCTGTGGCCGAATGATGCGCGTCTTCTACGGCAGCGCAAAAGGCAACGCGCATCGTTACCAATGTCGCGGCGACGATGCTCATGTAGGGGTCGGCCTTTGCATCGGCATTGGCGGCGTGAGGGTCGATCGCGCCGTGGCCATGCAGATTTTGGAGGCGGTGTCGGACCGCGCCGTCGAGGCAGCGATCTTCGCCTCGGATCAGGTCGAGCGGTCTCAAAGAGACATCATCGCAGCAATTGAGCGGGACCTGGAGGGCGCACGCTACGAGGCGTTGCTGGCCAGTCGCAGGTATGAGCTTGTTGATCCGGCCAAGCGGCATGTTGCACGCGAACTGGAGGCCCGATGGAATGATGCCTTGGAGCGGGTAAGCGTGCTCGAGCGTAAGATCAAGGAACTCTCCGCGCTGTCAGCAGCGCGACCAGTCATCGATCGTGGCCGGCTCCTGCAGCTTGCCCAGGATTTGCCGACCGCATGGAATGCGCCCTCCACTGATACGCGAACAAAGCAGCGGCTCATCCACATCCTGGTTCAGGAGATTGTTTGCGATCTCGATGGTGCGACCAACGAGGCAGTGCTCTTGATCCATTGGACCGGCGGCCGGCACACTGAGGTGCGCGTGGCACGTGTCAAGACCGGAAGATATCCTGCCGAGATCGCACCGTCGGCCGTCGACGCACTACGAAAGCTTGGCGGGCATTGGCCAGATCGGGAACTCGCGGTGTCCCTCAATCGAATGCTTTGTAAGACAGGTGATGGCGAGACCTGGACGACCGTGCGTGTTCGCGAAATGCGCGAGCGCCTGGGAATTCCCGAATATGATGCCGCCAAAGTGGACGTACCGATGATTAGTCTGACGAAGGCGGCCGAGAAACTCGGCATCTGTGTCGGATCGGCAAAGAGCCTTGTGAAGAAGGGCATTTTGCCCGCAACTCAAATCTTGCCGGGCTCACAGTGGATGGTCCCGGTCGAAGCGCTAACCTCAGAGGCCGTGCGCATAGGGGTGCAGAGTGTCGTTGATCGTCGCCCCCAGTTTTACGAGGATTATCAATACGATAAGGTCATTCGATTGCCCGGTCTATAAAGAGGGGATGCATTATGAAACGCACTGTGGCGATCGTTTGAAACTCCTGTATTTTGATGGCCAGGGTTTCTGCCTGTACTATAAAACTTTGCAGAGGGGGCGATTTCCATGGCCTTCAGCAGCCGATGGAACGGCCCGGCTGACAACGGCCCAACTGGCCATGCTTTGGGAAGGGATTGATTGGCGACGGCCCAAACGGGGTGCTCCGCCGGCGCGTGTCGGTTGATTTTATCTCACTGAATCTGCTTGTTTTTATGGATACTCGTCCTGACCTATGGTAGTCAGGATCATGTCGAACGCGAACCAAAATCTTCCCGACGATCCGGCCTTCCTGAAGGCGATGATCGCCGCCTTGCAGGCGGAAAACGCGAAGATGTCGGCGACGTCGCAGGCGCACGACCAATTGATCGGGGAACTGCGACTGCGCATCGCCAAGCTGAAGAAACAGGTCTTCGGCAAGTCCTCGGAAAAGATCGAACGGGAAATCCAGCAGCTGGAACTGGCGCTGGAGGATCTTTTAATCGCCGCAGCGGAAAACAGCACCAAGCCGCTCGATGAGGTCGATGCGGCAGTGCCTGCCACGCATGTGGTAAGCACGCCCGAAAAGACCGTGCGCCGCCGTCCGCGAGTATCGGAAAAGGCAGCGCGCGAGCGCAAAGAACTCGATCCTGGTACCTGCTGCCCCGATTGCGGCGGTGAATTGCGCCTTGTCGGCGAGGACGCCAGCGAAATCCTCGACATGATCGCTGCGCAGATGAAGGTCATCGAGGTCGCCCGATTGAAGAAGTCCTGCCGTTGCTGCGAGAAGATGGTGCAGTTGCCGGCGCCGAGCCGTCCGATACCGGGCAGCATGGCAGGTGCTGCGCTTCTGGCTTACATTCTGGTCTCGAAGTTCGACGATCACCTGCCTTTGTATCGCCTGAACGAGATCTTCGCCCGCATGGGCGCCGACATTCCGGACAGCACGCTGGTCGATTGGTGCGGTCGCGCCATGCAGGTGCTCCAGCCGCTGATTGAGCTGATCGAAACCGCGCTCATGAGCAGTGACCTTCTCCATGCCGACGACACTCCAATCCGGGTGCTTGATCGTTCTCTTCGGGATAGGGTTTGGGCAAGGGCGTGAAGAAGGGCAGGATCTGGACCTATGTCCGCGATCAACGTCCCTGGGCGGGCGCGGCTCCACCGGGCGCGGTCTACTACTTTGCTCCCGACTGGAAGGAAGAGCACGTCCACCTTCACCTCAGGCAGACAAGCGGCATCCTTCAAGCTAACGGCTACAAAGGCAACGGGAAGCTTTATGAGCCAGGAGCGGACGGCATAGGCCGCTTCCGGGAAGCGGCCTGTTGGGCGCATTGGACTTCCATGATATCTGGACCTCGAACAAATCCGAGATCGCGCGAGAGGCTCTCGACCGTATCGGTGCGCTTTACGAAATCGAGCGCGACATTGCAGGCCAGCCCGCCGATGTCCGCCTTGCTGCCCGTCAGAAGCACAGCAAAGCAATGGTCGAAGCATTCGCGTCTGGGCTGAAGCGCAACTGACCCGTATTCCGGGCAAGGGCGATCTGGCTCAAGCTTTCCGGTATGGCCTGAGCCGCTGGCACTCATTCTGCCTCTTCCTCGAAGACGGTCGTGTCGCCATGGATAACAACGCTGCCGAGCGGGCCCTGCGTCCAATTGGAATTGGAAGAAAAATTGGCTCTTCGCTGGCGCTGACACCGGCGCGGAGACCCTGGCGCGTGCCATGACGATCATCGAGACGGCCAAGATGAACGGCATCGATCCGCAGGCCTATCTGGCCGACGTGCTCGACCGCATTCACGATCACAAGATCAATAGGCTCGACGAACTGCTCCCGTGGAACTGGGCACCTGTGGCAATCATCTGCGCCGAGGCCGCCTAATGGCCACCATCACCCATGTCTTCACCATCAACCATGTCGCCGAAATGCTCGGCGAAGACCGGGAACTCCTCGAGGCGATCGTCAGCAATTCTGACAATTTGACCTATGGAAGTATCATCAGCGTCGTACACGGTGACGATGAGACAATCACCGCACTAACCGACGATGGCATCGATGAGCTGAGGCAAATGCTTGCCGATGCGCGCCGTTCGCCTGAAGCCTGGAACGACTTCCTCGACTGCTTCGTCGACAACGAAGAAGTCATCGCTCGCGTCAAGGCGAAATCTCCGCGGTAACAATCGGCCGGTTACGTTGGGGGCAGACCGGGATGAAAAATTGACAGACCTGCCGTGTTTCGGAAGTGAAGACCCATGGCAAACACGGCAGTCACAGCGTCGAATTCAAACGTCCGGTCGCGCAGACATGAAGCGTAAGCCGAGGCGTCTCGCGCACGGCCATCGTCAGGGCGGTCTCTTCCGTTATCCAGATCGGAATGAGCGCCACGCTTTATCAGTCGGCCGCTGCGCCCCCAAATACGAAGACATCGCCCTTAAACGGATCGCGGCCGAGGCCCTGCTGCACCAGCTGCGCCAGACCCTTCATGCCTTCGCATGTCGCAGTGACCGCTTGCGATCGACACCCCCAACCGGAACTGATCGGGACCATTTAAGCGCTCGCATCACCGCGGCAGTCAGGTCGGATGGCGCTACAGAGACAATTCTTACCTTCACCCCATCGGGCAGTCCACGAACATGGCCGCTTCGAAAGCGTCACGGCTGCAAAGTCAACGAGCTTAACCGGGACGCAGGAGGGCTCGGCCTCCTGTGCCAAAGCTTGCCGCCCCATGTGTAGATCAGGCCAGTCGGAACCTCGAAGCGGCGCGCAACTTCGCACCGCGCCTGGCACGAATGCCTCCGCCTGTATCTGCGCGCGATCTTCCAACGACCATCGCCGACGCCGCTCTGGTCCCGTCAGCAAAACTGCATGTCCCATGAAGCGCTCAGTGCGCTCTTAAGTCCAGTGTAAGAGGCGCAGACTCACAGCCGCGCAATTTCGCAAGGCGGTCCCCGTCGAAGGGATACCTGGGACTTGCAGTCTTCTGCCTACCTCGGCAAGGCGGCCCTCACCGGCTTGCAATTACCCATAAGTAGCTGACTCGTTTACGAAAAGCTTTCGCTGAAATCTTGAATCGAAAGAATCACTTGTGATTCTGTGTCGAGCACCTGATTCTTTTAAGGCGGTGCTTTATGTCGGTTCGCGACGATGTGATGGCTGATAATGATGGCCATTGGAGCAAGCAGGAAATAGACGGGGGGTCTTTCAAGGATGCTCGCCTTGGCCGACGCTGCTCGGAGCTTTTACGACAGCTTGGAGAGCATATGGGCGGCTCTATTCCTTTCGCCTGCCAGGACTGGGCCAACACAAAGGCGGCGTATCGCTTTTTCTCCAATCCGAATGTTGAGGAAGGCGACATCCTCAACGGCCATTTTGCCGCGACCGCTCAACGCTACGATGCTTGCAATGGTCCGATCTTGGTGCTGCAGGACACGACCGAGTTTACCTATCAGCGCCGCAATCCGCATGCCGTTGGCTTTACCAAGAGCGTCAACAGTGGCCGAGACAAACAGGAGCGGCTGCGCCACCATACGGTCTGCGGGATATTGATGCATTCGAGCCTTGCGGTGACCTTGGATGGGCTGCCCTTAGGGTTGGCGGCCGTCAAGTTCTGGAGCCGCGACAAGTTCAAGGGTACAGCCCAGCTCAAACGCAAGATCAATCCGACACGTGTTCCGATCGAAACCAAGGAAAGCATCCGTTGGCTTGAAAATCTGCGTCAATCCGTCGACCTTCTCGGCCAGCCAGACCGATGCATTCATGTAGGCGACCGCGAAAGTGATATCTACGAGCTCTACTGCCTGACCAGGGAGCTTGGCACGCACTTCGTCGTGCGCACGGTCGTCGACCGGCTGGCCGGCAACGGGGATCACACAATATCGGCTGAAATGCGCGACGTTGAAACTGTCGGCCTGCATCTCATCGAAGTTCGCGCCGATACCGATGAGGTCACCAAAGTCCACCTGGATATCCGCTTCAAACGGATCCGGGTGCTGCCGCCCATCGGCAAGAAGAAGCGATATCCCGCATTGGACCTGACCGTCATTCACGCGGTGGAGCCCAACCCTCCGGCCGGCCGCAAGCGCATCGAGTGGAAGCTGCTGACCGATCTTGAGTTGAATAGCTGCGAAGAGGCAGTCGAAAAAATCAGATGGTATGCGATGCGCTGGAAGATCGAGGTCTTTCATAAGATCCTCAAGTCCGGTTGCCGGGCTGAAGACGCAAGACTACGAACGGCCGATCGACTGGCAAACCTCGTCGCCGTGTTCTGCATCATGAGCTGGAGAGTGCTCTGGTTGACAATGCTCGCGCGCACTGCGCCCGAAACACCGCCAACTGCGGCACTCACCGAACAGGAAATTGAAATCCTCGATCAAATGGTCAGCAACGCAGGCAACCGGCAGGCGACGCCCGGATCGCTAAACTTCTATCTCACCAAACTCGCTCGTTTAGGCGGTTACCTTGCAAGAACATCAGATCCGCCACCGGGAAATACGGTCGTCTGGCGCGGCCTCAGCCGGCTGACAGACATTCGCCTCGGAACCGAAATAGCAGCGACACTCAGATGTGGGTAATTGCAAGCCTCACCGGAGGGGTACATATTCCGCGCCGAAACACACCCTTCAGCCGTCGCTATCGCAGACTTTATCTCTTTGCAGGGCAGCCTTATCACGCTAACGTTTGTCGAGGCGCTAGAATGATCTTGGATGAGGTTAGCTCATCGATCTTAGCCGCAGAGTACACAAGCGGCTTGTATTCATTTGCTGTCCAACTAGGTGCAAGATCAACATAGTGCTTGGTTTCCGGAATACCGGATTGTCCGGGATTGTTTATGAAGAAACTGTCATCCCAGCAGCCGACGTCAATAACCATACGAACTGAGGGCCCGGCGTCTACTCGAAAGTCATCCAGCTTGTAAGTTGCGAAGTTGATTGTAGATCCGCTCCCGCCTACAGGTATGGGCTTTAACGACCAGTCAGCTGTGACAAGAGACTGAAGAGGATGTTGCAGACGAAGTGTATGAAGACTGCCCCACGACCACTTTTCGGGATTGTCTCCCATCAACTTGAAGCATTCGGCCCAAGCCTCGACAAGAGTGGTTTGCAACGCATCGATCAGGTCGGGATCTACTGCGGCCATTTCCAACCATGACGCAACTTTCTGAGCCTCAACAGGCATAAGCATCGGAATCAGCTCGTTTGTCGCACCATAGTACTTCGCGACCATTGGACCAAGATGTTTGTTAAGCCATACCTCGAACAGAGCCCCAGGCGCTGACGTTGCGGTGAGATCATTGTCCCAACAGTTGAGAAAATGCCATGGTGCTAGATCGCAGGCACCCCCAAAAATATTGTTCGTTGCCTTTATGATCCGTGTCGCCACGGGCGAATAGGTCGAGCACTGCAGGCGCATGCAGTCCTCCATTGAGATCAGCTTGTCGCTGCCGAGCTCGTATTGGAGCGTGTCGTGCCGGCTGCTATCCGGCCACTCATAAGCAACTGTCGGATTAGATTTGGACCACTCATCTGGAATATTCATTGCGTTTGCTGTCGCGACGAAACCACGTGCGGGATTAAGCTCCGACGGAAGACGGCCGGAAGAAACAAAGCCTCTCCACTCGAAACGACCGTCACCCGGCACGGGAAGGAGCCCATCCCAGTTGTCGCGGACCGGCATCGCACCAACCGCGTGCCATGCAACGTTGTTACTCGTATCCGCATAGACATGATTTACAGAGGGCGACCCCCAACCCCTGAGCGAGTGCACATATTCCGGGTAGGTCTTTGCCCGCATGACCGACAGGCTCGCCATATAGGGTGCCGTGCCCGGTTCCGTCACGACCGTCCGGACTACAAATGCACGGTTCTCGTCGTGGTCAAAATACACCACTGGACCGTGCCTCGTGAATTTCAACTCGACCGGCTGATCTGGATATCCCTTCACAGGAATGGACTCTTCGACGACCCAAAATTCTTCCCAGCCTCCACCGTAACGATATGAGTTTCCATTCTCCACAGAGGTATCGTAGACATAGATATCTTCCTGATCCGCACCAAATATCGTAAGACCAAAGGCAGCCGTACCGTTGTGTCCCATGGACACGCCCGGAACCATCGGCTCGCCTGCCCCAATCACGTCCAACTCCGGCGTTGCGAGGTGTACGACGTAGCGGATGGATGGCAGGGTGTGCGTGCGGTGGGGATCGAGCGCTAAAATCGGCCGACCTGTTGTCGTCTTGTCTGCGGAAATCGCCCAGTTGTTTGAGCCCTGCTCAAACGAAGAACGTGCTACATCGCCTGACGGAGTAACTACCGTCCATAGATGGGCTTCCTCCAGAAGACTATCGAGTCTCTCTGTGGTGAAGTTTACCGGGCTGCCGGCCAGGAAGAAATCCTGGAGTACTCGGTCGGAAATTACTACGGGGTCAAAGCCTTCCACGGGAGTCGCGCTGGCGCAATGGGACAGTTGCTTGCGCAGCACATCGAGCTTTAACCCCAGTTGCGGACCTGCCAATGCCATGACTTTGGAACGAAGAAGTTCGGAAGCTGCATTGCGAGTTAAACAATGGGTGCGAATGCGAACGACATCTTCCGGTTTCCAGCGATCCGGCCTATTTCCCAGAACGGCGAACTCAGGTGGAAGGGGCGCTGATCCTGCATCGCAGGCATCGATGTAGGAGTTGATACCGTTGGTAAAAAAGGTGCAGATTTCTTCGGCGTCGGGTCCGTACGCCTTCCATTCTGGCTCCATGTCACCACGATAGAGAAACAGTCGCGAAGCCCTGTCTTGGGCAAGGTAGCCAGGCCCGAAATCGCGGGACAAAAGACCGAGCCCGCACTTGCGTGAGACGTCCATTTGCCACAGCCTATCCCGTGCCGCGTTCCAACCCTGAGCGAAGAAGAGGTCTTGCAAGTTGTCAGCTTTGATATGGGCTACGCCCCACTGGTCAATATTGATGGAAACTTCGCGCTGAAGCCCATTTACACTGAAATACTTGGTGGCAATGGTCGTTTTCATATGCTTGTTGCCTTTCAATATCTACAGTTTACTCACCGAGCCATCTGATAAGGTCGAGACGGACTCGTTACCGCGTGCAAGTCGGATTGCAAGATGCTGGAGGTATGATTGTGCAGCCCCGGTAGAAGCTGAACGGTCTGTTTTGGTGTAAGCTGCCAGAGCCGGTCATGAACCTGCCGCCCGCATGATCAGAGTTACCCTGCATGACAGGGGGCCTATCTAGACCGGATCACCCTGTCCTCAGAATCCTTACTCTTCGACTGTGTAGTCGATCCCGTACCATTTGAGCGACAACCTCGAAAGTGTGCCATCATCTCTCATGATCTTCATGGCTGCTGCAATTTTCTCATCAAATTCGGTGTCGCCATGCATCGTCGCGATAGAATCAGCCACGGAAAACAGCGGGTCGCCGAGTTGCTTGATTGGGTATTTTTTCTGAAAGCTGCTGAGTTGAGTTTGTGATATGAGGACCGCATCAAGACGAACGCCCTCGCCGAGCCGCAAATCGTCCAATGCCACGAGGTTGCTGTCGTATGTTTTTACTTCTCCAGGCTTAAATTCAAAGCTGACCGGCTGAGCCCCAAGCCAGGCCGGCGTCAGCTCGTGTTTGGCATAAAGGGACTCCGGGGTGCCTGCTAAGACACCGACGACCTTTCCGCCTAGATCCGAAAGTTTGGTCATTTTGCTATCTCTGTGAACAGCGGCAATCTTCCGTGCATAGAAATAGACCGCCGGGAAACTAAACTTCTCGGCACGCGCCTTGGTCGCAGCCATTTGGCCCATAGCCATGTCCCAACGACCCGTCCATTTTCCTGCGGAGATAACGTCCCACCCGGGGGTTACGAATTCGATCTGCACGCCCAAATACGTCGCGATACCCTTTGCTATCTCTATGTCAAATCCGTCGAGTTCATGTTTCGCGTTGAGGAATGACAACGGCGGCCAGTCAGTCCCCGCCGCAACCACCAGCTTCTTGTTAGAAAGCACACGGTCAAGCACCGCGCCAGCGATGGCCTGCCGGGATATGGCCACAGTCGCGACTGCCAGCGAGGTCGCGGCGATCACCATCTTCACAAGCGTCTTCATAAGCACTCCTAATTTCTGAAATTTGCTGTCCACCGGGGCCAACACCTGGACCCGCCTGCCTAAATTTTCTCAGGCAGTATGCAGCGCCGGCTCAACTCTCTGTCTAGCTTACATGGCTTTCAATTGCAACAAACGTCTCTTAAAGCCAGCAAGCGCTACGTTCGTAGCGCCTCCTGTGAGCTCGGGAACTGACGTGCCCGGCAAGCCCGAGCTTCGAACCGCTTGGGAGCGTGGCGCCGCCTCACAAAATCGGAGTGCAACATTTGTGTTAAAATATCGAGCACGGCTCAATCGTCTCTTCCGTTGAGATTCAAAGTGTGCTTATCCTCATCACATATGAGACGAATGGTGCAGGAAATACCGCTCCCCTTCCAAGAAGGTTCGCCGATGGGAAGTCGACAGCGAATTGTTACCGCGAACATACGGAGCTTGGGCAACTTCACCGGGCCACGTTGTCTGTAAGCGCGGGTGGGGTAAGGACCCAAGCCCCAATTATACGGCACTCGCGGGTTTATCTAACAGCAGGCTTGAAAGAAATGAACATGGGAAGAGTGAGCGGCAAAGTCGCGATAGTCACCGGCGGCGCGGCAGGCATCGGCAAGGCCATAGCGAAACTGTTAGCCCGGGAGGGCGCAAAGGTCGTAATTTCTGATATAGACGAGGCGGGTGGTGCATTGGTTTGCGATCAGATCGCCGCGGATGGAGGCGAAGCAATCTTTATAGAGCAAGATATTTCGGACGAGCGCCGCTGGCGTGACGTGGTCGACACATCGGTCCGCCGTTTCGGCAAACTCGATGTCCTAGTCAATAACGCTGGGATCCTGTTGTTAAAGCCGATTGCTGACACGACAGTTCAGGATTGGCGCCGAGTCTTTCAGATCAATGTGGAGGGGGTGTTTCTCGGTACCCGCACCGCGCTGAATGCAATGAAGCAGCGTGGTAGGGGCTCGATCGTGAATCTTTCCTCGACAATGGCCAAACTTGTCGGCGAACATGATGCCGCCTACTGCGCATCCAAGGCCGCTGTAACCCACTTCACGAAAGTTGCAGCCCTTGATGGTGCCGCGAATGGCAACCGCATACGAGTGAACTCGATCCACCCAGGCATTATCATGACGCCGATGCTTGAAGGGGAGATTGCTGAGGTAGCTCTGTTACGAGGCGACGAAAATACGGATGCGGTTCGTGCTAAATGGAACGCCGCTTGTATTCTCGGAATGGGTGAGCCAGACGACATTGCCTATGGCGCGCTATATCTCGCATCAGATGAATCAAAGTACGTCACCGGAAGTGAGCTCGTCATCGACGGCGGTCATCTAATCACGCGCTGAGTTGCGGCGTGAAAGGTCCCAAATCGGAGAGTGTTTATGATTGACAATCCAGTGCCTTGGCCGAACGGTGCTCGTTGCGCTGTCGCCTTCACATTCGATATAGACACCGACAGTTTTCTGCATCTTTCTTTCGGGGCAAGGATGCCGGACATGGTGGCGACAACCTCTTGGGCCCGCTATGATGAAATTGCTCTTCCTCGTATTCTCCAAATATATCGCGAAACTGGCATTCGGCAGACGTTCTTCTATCCTGCTTGGTGTATGGAGCGTTATCCTCATCTAGTTGATGCAATACTGAAAGATGGTCATGAAATCGCCCACCACGGTTACATTCATGAAAGCATGAGCCGCTTGCCAAGCCGAGATGTTGAACTTGAGTGGATCGTCCGCGGAGTCGAGGTCATCGAGAAGATGACTGGGAAGAAACCGCGCGGCTTCCGCGCTCCGAACTATCACTTCTCGAGACATACGGCTGCTATTTTGGCGGAATTGGGCTTCGAATATGATGCTTCACTGATGGACGACGACGTGCCCAGCCTATACGAGACCTCGGGCGGCAATCTAATAGGTCTTCCATCGAGCGGAGCGCTGGACGACTGGGCGCAATTTGTAAATAACTCCGAAATCGGCTCCGTTCGATCAGTACGGTCTCCAGAGGAAGCCAAGAATACCTACATGGCCGAGTTTGAGGCCGCCCATAAATATGGTGGAATGTGGATCGGTGTGTGGCATCCGTGGGTGTCCGGCCGACTTGCGCGCGCCGGCTCGATGCGCACAATGATTCAGGAGATGCAGGGGCGCGGCGATGTATGGATCGCGACGATGGAGGAGATCGCAGCACACGTACGGTGGTTGGTCGCAAGGCGCGAGTGGGCGCCCCGGCGCGTGAAGCTGCCCTTTTACGATAGGCCCTTGCCGGCTAACGACATTCCACCTCAGGGCAGTTGATGACTCCAGAATTGGAGTGTCTGTCCTCTGATAAACTCGTCGGCGGGTTAGACCACAACTGCTTTATTTGAACGCTGCCTGCGGCCATAAGACGTGATATTGCGCCGGTTTGGCGCACGTCCGACACAGTATCGGACCTGGGAACTGTGGCCTGGATCGTCGGTGATTGATGGATTCTGCAGATCGGCTTTGCTATCGGGGGAAAGCAATCTCTCGGTAAATCTAGCACGCGCTCCAATGTGCTTTAGCAGGCGCCAAATAGTCGAGGCAGCTTTCGCGCCTATGGCGGCAACGTCCCCTGATTTCCAAGATTGCTCCGACGCGGCTTTTTCTCGACAATTAGACCCCGCAGGTCTATTCATGTCACATTCCTGGAGGGTCGTGTCCCTACAGGTGGTGTAGCTCGGCGGTAGCGCCGCGAGCGCGCCGTTAACAGCGCCGTAGTGAACGGGCGGCGAAGCGGTGGTCATCGATGTGCTCCGGTAGGGTCGGGTTGCTGACCCAACCTGATTCGAAGGAACCACCGATGACCGACGACGTGATGAACCTCCGTGCGCTCGTGGAGAACTCCTCCGGCGACGATCTTTTGCGCGAGATGATCGGTTTTGCCGCCGAGCGGCTGATGGAGTTAGAGGTGGGCGTCGATGCTGCGGACAACTTTTGCTCTCAGATGGGCTTTCAGCTTGGCGAAGGCCATTTCGATTGCTGGTGTGGATGGCTCCTGCTCCCGCATCGCATTGCGCCCTAGTCGGGCTGTCATTGTCCTGCTTAGAGGAGGCACCCATGTCCGAGCTTGCCACAGTTGGAAACGATCTCGCAAAGGATGTCTTCCAGATCCATGGTGTAGATGAGAACGGTCAGGTTCTGGTGCGTCGCCAGCTTTGCCGCAGCGTTTATGTGGATCAACGTGCGGAGCTCCATCTTGCCCAAGGCGCGCCTGAGACCGGATACATTGGTGCAGATTGATCAGCCTCCTTCAGACCGCTTGCGGACGGGCGAGCGGTAGCGATTGCGGATAAACCAGCGGGAGATCGAAGCCAGATCGACATGCGTGCCCTTGGGCGCCAGTTCCGCGCTGAGTTCGGGCATGGTCATATCGTCCCTCTCGCCGATCCGGCGAAGCAAAAAAGCGCGATGTGGGTCGAGCTTGGAATGCCGCCGACCGGCACCGGGCTTGGGATCGAGCCGACCAATACGGCGCCAGACACGTATCAGCTTCACGACGAAGGAAACCGATAAAAATGGGCGGCCGCCAGATGACGCGAATGCCCGGCATCTGCAAAGCGGGAAACCCGTTCCGGAAACCACGTGAATAGGCGTTCGGCATCGCAAATCACCTCCCGAGCGAAGTGAATCGGGAACACCTCCGCAAAGGAATCCCTGACGATTCAACCTGAGAACCCGACGCTCTAGTCGTGACTACGCAGCCCCGACCTTGATCGGCGATCAGGACGCTCTTGTCTCACTGGCTGAAGTGTCCTTCAGCGCTTACGCGCAGTGTACCGGTGATTGCGTCAAGATCGTCAGGACTCGAGTAAATGCGCCAGTCGACCTTTTCAGGGAACAAAGCAAACACGCTTGTTGCGAGTGTTTGCGCGTAATCGTCTCGCCCGTCTTTGTCGCAATGGATAGGGGTGGTTTCGTCGAAGAGCACCGCCTCCGGGCCTCGTGCGAGCAGACCCTCCGCCAGCATTTTATCTGCGGCTTCTTGCCGCTTGGTAGAAGAAACGGTGATCGTCTGCTTCAACGACGCGAATTCGCTATCTAGAAGGTGATTAGCGTGGGCCCGCGGCGAGGTGGCCTCCCGAACGGCGCAGCCCGAGGCTGGTGCCTCTACAGA
>Ga0214544_1010661_pt1 | contig 13347 bp, 21 predicted proteins | sample CNSS3metaG_FD_160074 | JGI IMG/M metagenome (GOLD analysis project Ga0214544, IMG submission 160074) | Root nodule microbial communities from cowpea collected in UCLA plant growth center, Los Angeles, California, USA - CNSS3 | ecosystem: Host-associated > Plants > Roots > Nodule | place: USA...
AAAAAAGTATATAAGAAAATTAAAAAAAAAAAAAGAAATGAGAGCCAATTGATTTGGCCAGTGGTTCTTTCCCTCCTTCGCGCAACAAAAAGAGTTCAAATTTTGTTTCTTCTCTACTTTTGGGTGTCTTAGCACAAAAATAGAAATGTTGGATATCTGTGTATCATTGTAGCACCCATGACAGTCGTAGCAGCATAGGTATAAGGTGGCTGGAAGCAGAAAGCCGTTGAGAAGGAGACACAACTTACTGGCACGAGAGATAACAGAAGAGAGTTGGCAGAGGTAGCAAACTCCCGAAAGAGAGAAGGGAGAAAAAGAGTAACAAGCAGCTGGAACAAGGAGAACAAAGACTCGAGACCATCAGCAAGCCAAGGAGACCCGAGAGGTGCGACACCTCTAATACTTTAGTGAGCATGCTGCAGGTGTGTTAGGCATGGTATGTTTCATTTCCAATCTTGAAAGCCATGAACGAATATGACATTATTATGTTTGCTGCATTTTATCTGTGGGAGCCGTGATTCAAATATACTGCAAGATTTTGGTAATCTCCATTTTTTCCCTCTTCACCGTATTCATTCATCACCATACTCATTCATTTATGCTCACCAACTTCTCACACACTTCAAGGGACACCAAAACATGTTGCATTCTCATGCATAACCACCGAGACAATCGAGAACAAAACTCACCCACACAAACCCTCTTTCACAACAAAGATTCACTCACTTCCACCAACACGCAACTCGCACACAATTAAGCCAAAATCCATCTCGACTTTTATCTTCAATCACATATTCATACCTTCATCCAAGACCAACCTTTCTTCCTTAACAACACCACTCTAACCTGCAAACAGAACACACCAGACAACAAACAAGCCCCTCAACCCATCATCTAGCCTCAAATTCATCCTTCTCGCAACCAATCAAACAAAAACAGCAACCCAAACTCTATCCCCCTCAACCATCATCAACACACCAAAAAAGCTCATTCTCCATTCAGCGGCCACATACCAATTCCTCCAATTATCACGCACCATTCCACCATCTCACAATCAATCTCTCTCGCCATCATCAGCATCACGCCCTCACCTCCATCAACCACAACATGTTCTATATCTCTCATTCTTCCATTAATCTCCCAATTGTCATTTTCCACTATCATCAACCTTCAGCTTCAACCCCTGCATTCACACCCAAATACGAATTTGTTTCCCAATCATTAACAACCCAGCACCACTCAGAACACAGAGATTAAAATAGAAAAACAATCACCGACGGCAGAGTGTGGTCACGTGACGTTTGTGGACCTAGTCGCGGTGTGGTTGGCGTGGTGGTGACGAGTCTTAGACGCTACGACACCTTTCTCTCTCACGGAAAGAAGAAACAAGAAGAAAGAAAGGCGATTCGGGAAGCTTGGCAGCACCAGCGGTAGTGGCGTTCACGACGGTGGTCACAGACGCTGCATCAACGACAGTGGTGTTCACGGTGATGGTCACAGACGCTATGTCAACGACATCTTCAAGGAGAAACAGCCCTTGTCTCGCACGCGGGAAGAAGAAACAAGGAAAAGAAGTGACTCAGGTGGCTTGGTTCTTGCCGGCGACACCGCCGATGGTGACTGGCATCGACAGTGTCGTCTCTCGCCGGTGGTGGGACGTGTAGTGGCGGCACGGGCATTGTGGTATACAGTGATGGGAAGAAGAGCTGCGTGCGTAGAGAAGTTAGGATCTTAATTCAGGCTCTAGAAAGAGATGGGGTTGAACACTTTTGCTCTGTGCACCTCCCATTTTAATATCTGCACCTCCCCTGTTTGTAGAATCGAATAGCTTTGTGTTTTGGCCTTCATTTACTAATTGCACCCCAGTTTTTACTGTTTGCACCTTTTCAGCATTTTCACCCCATTTTCAGTTTTTACCTCCGCACCTCTCGTGTTAATTTTTACACCTCAATGTGTTATGTTATGTTTCTCATTTCTTTTCGTCCCGCACCTCCAGTTTCTGATAACTCTACACCTCTATGTTTACTAATCTTGCACCACAATTTTACTTACCCACACCCCTATGTCATTGTGTGTTACTTTTGTTGAGTTTGTTTACTTCTTCATGCACCTCCTACATTACTCAATCACCCTCCTTTTTTTTATATTCCACTTTTGTCTTTTTTTAATTAAATTTCATCTTTTTATAAAATTACAAAAATTACAAATAATAGAAAAACCCAAAAAAAAAAGTCCGCTTTCATTTTTATTATGTTTGTCTGGCCGCTCGCGTCGCGTGACACTTTTCCCAAAGAATTCAAAAATGATTTTCTTTCCCTTTTAGTGTCTGTTCGACCGCTCGCGTCGTGTGACACATATTTTCAAGTAATTAGAAAATACCAAAAAAATATAAAATTTCAAAATAGAAAAACATCATCAAACAAGCTTTAAGAACTACGTGATCCTTGATTCTCCCATGTGAGATACGTAGGAGCAAGGCCAGTCCTTGTCAGGTTCACCTCCAAAAAGTCAAATCATTTTCTCAATTGTTTTCCAAATATATTTTAAAGAATTACGTAACCCTGATTTCTCATTTTGAATGAGAATACGTAGCACCAAGGTCAATCCTGGTCGGGCCCAAAAAGTTAAACAAAATATTTTTTGTTTCATTTTAGCATTGTTTTCTTATTATTTTTGGGGAAAATTAATATTTTGAAAACCACATCAGCTTTGCATTTTTAATTAAAGGTACCGCCCTCGGGCGGGCACGGTAGGGTGCTAACACCTTCCCTACGCGTAACCGACTCCCGGATCCAAAATCTGGTTTTTTTTTTTTTTTGCAGACTTGTCTTATTTTCATGGTTTTCCATAATTTTCCAGAATAACTATGGTGGCGACTCCAAATCTGTTTTCAAACCCGTTTTCTTTTTTGGTTCGTCATCTCGTCGCGATTTTGGTTGCGACAATTATGTTGTTGATAGCCCTACAATCTATGTACATTCTCCATGTTCCATCCTTTTTGGGGACAAGAATCACGGGCATTGCACAAGGACTTGTTTGTCCACTTTGATCTCACCTTCCTCACTAAGCCAAGAAAGCTTATAGGGCTTGGCATGAGGGATGGTTTTCAAGCCAAGCTTGTCAACAACCCTTGTGCTAGCCACATTAACACAACTTCCATTATCAATTATGAGGGAGCAAGTTTTGTTGTTGATTTGGCACCTTGAGTGAAAAATATTTTCTCTTTGGTTTTCAAATTCTTTAGGCACTTGGCCTAGCATGCACTTAACCACCAACAAACCTCCTTCATTAGGTTTGATTTCATCCTCACTTGAAGATTGGGAAGAAGTGTGGGAGGAAGAACTTTTTGGGGAGGGGGGAGAAGAATGTTCACTTTCAACCTCTTCTTTAGGGTTCAAGATCATGTTCCTTTTTGTTGGGCAATTTGAAGCAATGTGACCATAGCCCAAACACTTAAAACATTTTATGGAACTAGTTCTTGAACCTTGGGAAGAGTTTGTACTTTCATGGGAGGTCCTAGACGAATTGGTCCTAGGTGGGTGGTCTTTGGAAAGAGGTTTCTCATCCTTTCTTTCTTTTCCTTTCCAAGTTCTAGAGAGTAGTCATTGTAAGGAGTACTCCTCTTGGCCTCTTGTTTCTTTTTCAATTGACTTTCAACTTTTAAGGCCAAGTGTAAAATTTTGTCAAGAGTAGAGTACTCATACAACTCTACCACATCTTGAACTTCCCTTCCAAGACCACTCACGAATCTATCTACCTTTTCTTCTTCACTTTCAAATTGGAGTCCTACTTTGAGAAGCATGGACTCTAACATTTTAAAATATTCATTCACACACATGGACCCTTGTTGAAGCCTTTGGAGCTTCAAAAGAGTCTCCCTCCAATAGTAGGAAGGAACAAATCTAGCGTGCATCAAAGTCTTAATGTCCATCCAAAAGGACGCGAGTGACTCTTGGTTAATATTGTCCATAGACAATTGATGCCACCATGTCATGGCATAATCCTCAAATTCAAAAACTACCAAGTCTACTTGCTCTTGATCACTAACTAAATGAATATTAAATATTTGGTCCACTTTTTGCTCCCATTCAATGTAGAGGTTTGGATCATTCTCCCCCTTGAACTTTGGAATCTTGATTGGTGGAGGTTGTCTTTGTGGGAGTTGATTGTGCCTTCCACCACCATCATGGTCGTGCCTTCTTCTTCTTCCACCATGGCTAGAGTCCTCGGAAGAGGACCTCCTCCTTCTCCTCTCATCTTCTCTAAGCTCAAGTCTTTGGATGTGCTCTTGTAGGAAGATCTCACTTTGCCTCTTATCCGCCCTCAATTGATCAAAAGTTTCTCTTTTACTCACTTCAATCTCACGTAGGATGTTGGCAAGGGTGATTTGTTCACTTTCTTGGGCCATAGGAGTCACCATGGGAGGGGAATAAGGTGAGGCCGATTCCTCCTCCTCTTCTACCTCCAAGATTGGATCCATATTCATGTTCCTACACCAAAACTCACCAAAAACCGAGACAAGCAGGAGGTTAGATAATAAACAATGCCAAACCCGAGACCAAGTGTGGTCTTCTCAAGCACCCAAGTGTTTTTGATCACACTCCTAAAGCACACAAGCAAGGCTAGCACTCAAAATCCTTCCAAACAAGTGAAAACATCTTTAAAGAGATGAAAACCTTTCAAAAGCAAAACAAGTGGCTCAGCCACAACACTCTAAGTAAACAATAAATGAAAACAAATAAGACAAAACAAAGATTACTTAAAGACAAGAAAGCAAAGCTCAAAAACAAGAAAGTTTAACTTCTAAGGAAATTTGTTTTAAAGACAAAACTTCAACAAGACTAAAGCAATGAAAAGCACTTTTAAAGACTCTATGGAAAGCATTTGAACAAGCCAAGATTATACCTCAAATTATGCATACACCAAGAAAGATCATAACCAAGTTAAAGCATTTCACTAATTTGCCAATATCACCCAAAATCTAAGTATAAAATTTGGTAGCATAACACCTAGTAAAAATGGCCAAATGGATTCACCAAGCAATGCAATAGCTCTCGGCCAAACTATTTTTGGTCATGAAAACAATTTTTCTTTTCAAAACTTGGTACTTAAGATGATGAGAAGGATATTTTAGGGTGTCTTGAACACTTAGTTCCTTAAAAATTAGGTCAAAATCAATTTCAAGGAACATACAAGAGACTCAAGAAACAAGAACAAGTAAACTCAAAGAAGCATATGACAAGAGACTCAAAAGTAGCTAGGAACATTTTAAGAAGACTTTCAACATGTGAAGAAAAATTTTGGCATGGTAACACTTAGCAAGCTCTCGGCCAAGCAACATAAGCATCAAAATTTCATGTTTTCACTTCACCAAGCAATATATATCAAGAGATAGGGTTTTTAGATACTTTAACCTCAAGTGAAGTGGAAAAATTATGTGCACACCATCTTGAACATCAAAAGGCCGAGAGGTCTCCAAGCCAAACAAGCCACCAAAACAAAGGTTAGCACAAGAAAAACACCATATTCAAGATAACCTAGGTTCTAGATACCAAAATGATGAAGGATTATCTTGTTTTCTTTTAGAGTTGTGAATATGGTGAAGTTGTTTAAGAAAGAATTTTGAAAATTCCCACTGGACATTAAGATAGCAAGCTATCTAGATGTGAAGGTTCATTTCTCAAGCTCATGAAAGGAACAAGAGAGTTGGATTCAAGCTTAAACACACACGGATTCAACAACACTTAAATAACAAAAATGAAAGAAGAAACATTAAAAATGGAAAGCATAGAAGATGAATAATGGAAGAAACACGCCACTCATAGGGGGGGATCTAAGCCAACCAAACCCTAGAGATGAGTGATGGTGCCGCCACTTGCAAGCAAGATAAGGCAAAGGTGAGTTCACTTCTAGGAAGGAGAGCTCACGACAAAGAGATGGTTGAAACGCAATAGTTTTAGAAACAAAATGATCAACCCTTTTACAAGACAATGAGCACCCTTTAAATAAGAGTTCATAGGGGTCCTTTAGCAAATACAAAAACATGAGAAAGGATTAACTAGCAAACCCTAAACCTACAGTGAGAGTCATTCTCGACCAAGTGAAGAGAAATGATTGGTGGATGCATTCCCATGACGATTCTAGGCTAAAAGAGGAAGGAGACCAAGTAGCCTTAAATGGAATAACCCAAAAAGACAAAAGGAGACAAGGTATATGTCTACTTTTGCTTTTACTTTATGCTTTTTGCTTTCCTCTCTCTTCCACTTCATCCATGTGCTCCAATCACCATATGCCACCTAGCCATGCTCTACTTTCTCTTAATTACCTACAAAACAAGACAAACAAGGATTAGCATGTTGGTTTAAGTTAATCTAATCTTGGTCAAAAGGTCAACTTTGGGTAGAGTGGTCCCCATGGTCTGAGTTATGGCTCACAGTTGAGCCCTTTTGAAGAACTCTTAGTTTGTTTTAAATTCCTTGCCCCCTGAGCAATCCTTTTGCAAAACAATAGTACTCTTGTGTTATGTTTTATGGCATCATGGTGTTCCTAAACTTTCATTCCAAGTATATTATGGATAAATGTAATAGTTAGTACATGTATGCTTCATGTCATGTGCTCTTTTATATTATAATTATGTGATGCTTAATTTTAGTAGATTACTCTATTAGAAATGGGATGTCACATTTTTATGGTATCAGAGCCTTCGTTCTTTAGAGTCTATGGGCTTATGTGCTTGCCTCGTTTTTGTTGTGCCTTTCTAGTGTTGTTAGCTAAGTTTCTAGTCTAACAAGTCTAACTGATGGTTCTTTTTGTGTGTCCAATGATATGGTACCCCGCGTGTGACTCCTCCTCCACCCCCTCAGGGCGATGGGCAAGACCTCGTAAGAGCGATTGAGGCTATGGCTGCAACCTTAACACAACAAAGCAATGCCATGATGCAACAACATGAGACATTTATGCAGCGCCAACATGCCTCTCTTAAGCAGCAACAGATGGTGATGCAGCAGATAGAGGCTGCAAGGCTAGCGTTTGAGGCTGCTTAGAGGCAGCATATGGAGGCCCTCCCTCAGTTGGAGGAAAACATGGCTGGTGCTCTTGTGTACGGTCCTCACCCCCAACCTCCACCCCTTGAATGGAGCTTGGAAGACTTCTTGAAACATCAGCCGACTAAGTTTGATGACAAGACGAGTCCCGATCAGGCGGACCAATGGATGAAAGACATGGAGTGCATCTTCGATGTCAAGAGGTGCCTGAATGAGAGCAAACTTGCATTCACCGTCTACATGCTCACAGGAGAGGCCAGCACTAGTGGGCCAGCATGAGGCTGGTCATGGAGGATAAGCATGAGCAGGTTACTTGGGAGGCATTCAAGAGGAAGTTCCTGTCAAAATATTTCCCAGATAGCATGAGATACGCTAAGGAGGTGAAATTCCTTCAGCTTACACAGGGAGACAAATCAGTGGCCGAGTATGCCGAGAGGTTCAAGCACTTGGGGCATTTCTATACGATGCCACTGGATGAGGAGTGGCGATGTAGAAAGTTTGAGAATGGACTGCGGGAAGATATCAAATTGATGGTGGCACCGCTTTCCATCAAGGACTTTGCATCTCTAGTGATGAGAGCTCGAGTTATGGAGAGGATGAAGGCTGAGGTGGAAGCTCAGCAAGGTCAGCAGCAGCAGAAGGTCAGTGGATCATCTAGATCCAGACCAAGAGTGGAGGAGAGGAAGAAACCTTATGCTAGCCCGCAACCTCAAGTGGCTAGGGGTTTTACATCTCAGCAATCCTCAATGCCTAGATGCTATTAGTGTAATGGACCACATTTGAGGAGTGCATGCCCACCGTTGGCTGGTACACAGAGGTGTCATGGTTGTGGGAAGACGGGACATTTGATTAAGGATTGTCCCTCCTCCATAGGGACTATGCCGAGGCCCCCGACTCAAACTCGTCAAGGGAGAGGAGGCAGCAGGCCTCAAGCACTGGGCAGAGTCTATGCTATGACTAGGACAGAAGCAACAGGCTCATGTAATCTTGTTGTTGGATGTTGTGTGATTGCCGGGAAACCCCAATGTGTGCTATATGATTCTAGAGCGACACATTCTTTTGTGTCAGAGTCTTGTGTGCAAGAGTTGGGTCTGCTGGTTAGCGAACTACAATTTGATCTTGTGGTGTCTATGCCGGCATCTGGGTTAGTCAAGACTTCGTCAGTATGTGTTAGGTGTCCAGTGGAGGTAGAAGGGCACATGTTTAAAGTCAATCTTATATGCCTACCTCTACAAGGCTTGGACGTGATCTTGGGAATGGATTGGCTCTCAGCTAATCGCATTCTCATTGACTGTCAGGAGAAAAAGTTGTTGTTCTCCAACTTAGAGGAGCTTGAGTTGTTGTCCTCTCAGGGTGTCTTGAAGGAGATTTGGAATGGTGCATAATGCTTCATGATTTTCGATCAGTTGGAGGTTGAGAAGGAAGAAAGGATAACAATGATACCCGTGGTCCGGGAGTTTGAGGATGTATTCCCAGGAGAGGTACTAGGCTTGCCTCCGAGAAGAGAAGTGGAGTTCTCCATAGATCTTGTACTAGGAGCGGGTCCAGTGTCGATAGCTCCTTACCGCATGGCTCGTGCAGAGTTGGTAGAGTTAAAGAAGCAGATAGAGGAGTTGCTTGAGAAACAATTTATACGACCTAGTGCTTCACCATGGAGAGCTCCCGTGTTGTTGGTCAAGAAGAAGGATGGTGGTTCAAGACTATGTGTGGACTAACGTTAGTTGAACAAGCTGACCATCAAGAACAAGTACCCCTTGCCTAGAATTGACGATCTGATGGATCAGCTGCATGGGGCATCAGTGTTCTCCAAGATCGATCTGCGGTCAGATTAACACCAGATCTTGGTGAAGGCGGAGGATGTCTAGAAGACTGCCTTTAGATCCAGAAACGGGCATTATGAGTATGTGGTTATGCCTTTTGGTGTGACCAACGCTTCAGCCTTGTTCATGGACTACATGAATAGGATCTTTAGGCCGTTTTAGATAAGTTTGTCGTGGTCTTCATAGACGACATACTCATCTATTCTAGGACTTATGAGGAGCACGCCGAGCATCTGAGGATAGTGCTTGAGATTCTGAGGTAGAAACATTTGTATGCCAAGCTGTCTAAATGTAATTTCTGGATGAAGGAAGTACAGTTTCTAGGGCATGTGATATCGACTCAAGGCATAGTAGTGGATCCAGCTAAGGTGGAAGTAGTGGTAGAATGGGAATGTCCCAAGTCAGTGACGGAGGTCAGAAGCTTCGTGGGTTTGGCTGGATACTATAGGAGATTCATATAGGGATTCTCCAAGATAGTGGCACCTCTAACCCAGCTTACCAGGAAGGACTAACCTTTCGCTTGGACTGATAGGTGTGAGGTAAGCTTTCGACACCTTAAGCGGAGGTTGACTAGTGCCCCAATTTTGGTCATTCCCAATGTTAGTAAGTCCTTTGAAGTTTACTGTGATGCTTTTCACCATGGATTGGGTTGTGTGTTGATGCAAGAGAGGAAGGTAGTAGCATATGCTTCAAGGCAATTGAAAGTCCATGAGAAGAACTACCCCATCCATGATCTAGAGTTGGCAGCGGTGGTGTTTGCTTTGAAAATCTGGAGGCACTACTTGTAGGGTGCACAGTTTCGTGTGTTCAGTGACCACAAGAGCCTTAAGTATCTTTTTGACCAAAAGGAGTTGAACATGAGGCAAAGGAGATGGATTGAGTTCTTGAAAGAATATGACTTTGAGCTTTTATACCACCTAGGGAAAGCAAATGTGGTAGCGGATGCTCTGAGTAGGAAGATAGTCCATGTGGCTCATCTCATGATTAAAGAATTGGATTTGATTGAAAGTTTCAGGGATATGAAGCTTCAAGTTGAGTTGGAACCAGAGTTCATTAGATAAGTGCCTTAACTATATCCACTGACTTCCTGAGATTGCTTGGATCGGAACAGGCCAATGAGTTTGCCTTGGGTGATGATGGCGTGTTGAGATTCAGAGGTCGAATCTGTGTGCCTAGTGATGCAAAGGAGAGAAGATTGATTCTTGAGGAAGGATATAAGATTTGTCTTAGTTTGCATCCTGGCATGACTAAGATGTACCAAAACCTCAAGGAAACCTTCTGGTAGCAAGGGATGAATAAGGATGTTGCACAGTTTGTAACTGCCTGCTTGACTTGCCAAAAGGCGAAGGTGGAGCATCAAAGACCCGGTGGAACGCTCCAGCCGTTGGATATATAGGTGTGGAAATGGAATAGCATAACTATGGATTTTGTTACCCATTTGCCACGAACCGTGAGAGGTCATGATGCTATATGGGTTGTGGTAGACCGGTTGACCAAGAGTGCCCACTTCTTAGCGATGAATCTCAGGATGTCTATGGCCAACTTGGCTCAACTCTACATCAAGGAGATTGTGAGGTTGCATGGAGTGCCTAGTAGCATAGTGTCTGACATAGACCCACGATTTACTTCTAGATTTTGGCAAACATTATAAGATGCCTTGGGGAGCAGGTTGAGGATGAGTTCTGCCTATCATCCTCAGAAATATGGGCAATCTGAGAGAGTGATTTAGTCTGTGGAGGACTTGTTGAGGACGTGCACCTTGGATCATCTTGGTAGTTGGGATGAGGTGTTACCGTTAGTGGAGTTCACCTATAACAATAGTTATCAAGCAAGAGTTGTACGGGACGAGGTGTAGGACTCCCTTATGTTGGTTTCGGAATGGTGAATTAGTTCTGGTTGAGCCAGAGTTGTTGAAACAAACCACAAAGAAGGTCCAAATGGTGAGGGATAAGATGTAGGCATCTCAGAGTAGGCAAAAAGTATATGCAGACCGAAGAAGGAGGCTGTAAACACCCAATTTTGTCCGGATAATCAAAATTTATTTCTAAAATTAAAAAAGGGAAATGATATTAAAAAATGGAAAATATTCTAAAAATCTAAAAAATAAAGAAGGTATATTTTATTTGATCTCTTTGAAAAATTATACACACATTCTTAATTTTGTTCATGTTTTATCTAAGCATCATTTCAATCAAAAAATTGTCTAATTAATTTTAGGAGTTAAAAATTTTAATTTTTTGTTTTTTCGTTTTTTTATTTATAGGGAACATGTCATCATTTCCTTCTCTTCTCTTCTCATAAGAACTTAACCATGTTTTAACATTCACACCTTTTTTTTCTTTTTTACACACCTAAAATCCGTCCACTCAAAACATGACACATGTCCCCTTTTTTCTCTCTCCACTAACCACCTTCCACCCACATACCCCCTCTCTCATTCTTTTTTCTTCTTCTTCCGTCACACAACCTTTCCTCTCTCTTAATTAACTCACTTTTTCTTCTCATTCACGCAACCCCTAAACCATCATATCTCCATTAATCTTCTTCCATCAAATCTTCATTAACTACCTATATCCACCTACACTCTTACATGATTTTTCCTACCCTAGCTACAAACAGATTTGGATTTTAACAAGCAATACAACAAACAAAACAAAAATCAACAAGCAAGGTTGTGGATGGAAGTCTTGGCAATGCTTTGAATGTGACCGTGGCTTCTCAGAAGAACAAAGAACACGAGATAGGGTCGCGGGCTTCAATTCAGCTTTCTGTGATGATGGAAGGAACCCATAGTTTGTTGGAGGAGAAGAAGATGGAGTGGGAGACCCCAAGCGCGATGACACCGGTGGCGATGGCAGCGGTCGTGGCGACAACGGCTTGGCTAGACGGAGATGGAAGCATGCCAGAGGGCCCCGTAGCTGCGGTGGTCTGTGGTTGAAATGGAGGAAGGTGGTAGCTGCCTTGCGGAAAGAGAAAAGAGAAGAAGATGAAAACCCTGCTGGTTTGGAGAAAATACAATAAAGTTTGGGTTTGGGCTAATTCTTACTGCGTGCACCCTTTACTTCATGCACCCCGATTTTTAATATTCTGCCTTCTTTTTGTTTTCTACTTATTTTTGGAATGTCTTATTTGCTTGTCTGCTGATTGAGTTTTTACCGGTTGCATCCGTGTTTCGTTCCCCGTACTATTTATTTTCTTCATATTAAATGTCTGTTAACTTCACTCCCCCGTCTTCATTGCACACACCCCACTATTTTGTTCTTGGACTATATCCTTTTTTACTGTTTGCACCTGTTCCTTTACATGCACCACAATAATTAATTATAATTAATTGTACTTCATACACCAAGTTTTACTGTGCGCACCCCATGTCTTGCACCTAATTCCTGTTAGTTGCACCACGTGCTTTATCAGTTACAACCCATGTTACTTACACTATTATTTTCAAGTTAAGCTTTTATTTTAATCATATTTTTACCTTTCTTATGTTTCGTAATTCCTATTTTTAAGTGTGCACTAATTTTCATAAAAAAATATAGTAATAAGAAATACATCTTAAACTAATAATACTAATCTAATAACGTTTTTATATATTTTGAATTGGTTATTTTAATTTTTTTAAATCACATTTTATGTTTTTAATATATTTTAATATTCTAAAGTCACTTTGGATGCACTTCCAATTTAATTATCTCAAGACTTTAAACCACTTTGGATGCACTTCCAATTTGATTATCTCAAGATTTTAAACCACTTTGGATATGCATTTCTAATTTGGTTATTTTCAAGATTTTTAACCAATTTGGATGTACTTCCAATTTGGTTATTCCAATATTTTTAATCACTTTGGATGCACTTCCAATTTGATTATTTTAATATTTCTAAACCACTTTAGATGTACTTCTCATTTGGTTATTCCAAGTTTTCTAAATCACTTTAAATTCACTTCTAATTTGGTTATTCCAATGTTTTAAGCCACTTTGGACACACTTCCAATTTGGTTATTTTAATATTTTAAAATCACTCTACATATATTTCTAATTTGGTTATTTTGAAATTATTGGAAATATCTTTTTATATTCATAATTTAGGTTTTACAAAATATTATACTAAAATTAAAATCTTTTTTATTCAAAATATTTTCTATAAAACTTTTCTACCAACAAATGTTTCAAAGAACTATGTGATCTCTGATTCTCTATTATTAATGGAGATACGTAGGACCGAGGTCAATCCTTGTCGGGTTCACTTCCCAAAAATTCAAAATATTTCAAAAGTTTTTTTCTAAATAGTCTTTTTTTTGTCTAGAACTATGTGGTCCTTGATTTTCCATTCTAAATGAAAATACGTAGGATTGAGGTTAATTTTTGTCGGGTCCAAAAGTTAAAATATGTATATATATATATATATATATATATATATATATATATATATATATATATATATATATATATATATATATATATATATATTTTTTTTTTTTT
>Ga0214544_1010662_pt1 | contig 13344 bp, 5 predicted proteins | sample CNSS3metaG_FD_160074 | JGI IMG/M metagenome (GOLD analysis project Ga0214544, IMG submission 160074) | Root nodule microbial communities from cowpea collected in UCLA plant growth center, Los Angeles, California, USA - CNSS3 | ecosystem: Host-associated > Plants > Roots > Nodule | place: USA...
TTAAAAAAAAATGGACTGAAATATAATTAAAATAACAAATATATGGACCAAATTGAGATTCAAACAATAACTTGACACGTGTCACCTTACTGACTTGACACGTGGCACAATATTGATGTGACACGTGACATGAATAATTTTCAAAAAAAAATCTAAAAAATTTAAAAAAATATTCAAAAAATATTCAAAAATTCAAAAAAATGAGAAGCTGACACGTGGCATATCCTTAACACTGTTAACTCTATACTAACGGAATGAGCCTAATTGTTACACATTTTCAAAAATATGGACCTAATTGAGACTAAAAAAAATCTTATGACCTATTTGAGATTTTTCAACAAAAACATTGACCAAAAGAGTATTTTAACCTTTATTTTTTAATCTAAGTTGACCCTAATTTTTTTTTTAAAAAAAAATACATGTTCTATCAAACTAATTACTTATAAAAATTATCGATCAGCACCATTTATAAAGTGATATGTCAACTAGAGTATTGCTTCTTTTAGTTTTTCTTTTACTCGCGCTCTATTTTATTTCTCTTCTCAGATTTACTTCTTCTTTTTTTATAATTAAGACCGAATTTAAATATAATGAAATAAGGTTGTCTTGAAAATAAAGCAAAATATTATCATTAAATTATTTAAAAGTTGTCCTACCTAAGTAGCCAACTAAAAATTTTTAACTAGTTTTTCTAATATATTTTATGTGTCAAATATTAATAATAAGAAATATGATAAATAAAACATAAATTGTTTTCTTTTCTTTTTTCTAAATGTTAAATTATCAAGAGATATTAGAAATGATATGTATTAGAAATGCATACCATTTAAATAAGAAGTAAATTAACAAGTTGGATGTAAATCTCACAAAAATTAACTATTGTATAAGACACATGAACTATTTTCTTTTTTGCATTATAAGTGATGAAAATGATTAGAGATTCAAATAGTCTTGTGTTCCTCATCTTATCTTACTTAAGAGCACAAGTATTAAGTATTAAGTTTAGATTCCACAAAAACTCCATTCTATTGACATGAAATCCTTTTAAGATTAATCTTGGCATTCTGACATCTTAAAAGTACCAAATTCAGAAGTTTTAGAGAAGACAAACATTACTAGATTAGTCCTAATTTTTTTTAATATACAAAGCAACCACTCTTTTACTTGTACGATATATTTTGTCAAGTGAAAAACTTATAATTTGATTAAAATGACTAGTTAATAAAAAAACAAATAAAGATATTTCTCAAATTTTATGAATAATTTGCATTGGAAAAGTTTGTTTCTATAAAATAGGTAGGATTTCTATAAAATTTATTTATCTTTGACAAATTAAACAAAATATAACAAAGGAAAGGATGTAAACACAAAAAAAAAGTGTTGAAAATCTAAGTGTGAGTCTAAGTCCCACGTTGAATAAAAATAAAAAAGTTGAACACCATATAAGGATCGAGACCCATAAACAAAAGACCCAACAAAAAGATGATAATTTTTTTAAAATTATTTTTTAACTTACTAGAGATGTTACAAGAAACCGTCTCAAACATAAAGTTTTAAGTAAAGTTAAACAAATTTTAATTAAAATAAATTAAATGAAAATTTAAAAATTATAAAAGTATACATTTATTAAGAGTTTTTAAAATATTTTATCATTAGAATCAAATTAGACATACGTTTCTTTCAAGTGATAGAACATTGTGGAAATATCATAAATAGTTTTACTATAAGAAATAATTTAAAATACTCTTGTAAGAAATTTCTTTTTAAATATGCTTATATTGGTTAAAGGAGGCATGCCTAATAAGATTGGTTATAAGATATTGTTTCTTGACCTTTTTTTTTATGCGTTTTCTAAAGTTTTTCTTAAAAACTAATGAATATATTATTTTTTATTTTAATACAATATCTATTAAATTCTTTATAGAAATCTCCTCCTTTTTACATTACAATAAATACAATAACCATTATATAAAAGTAAAAATAAAATTTTTAAAAATGCTACACTTGAAGGTAACACACTAATAATGCATTTAATTATCAATGTCTTGTTCAATAGTTTTGACACTCAAATTAAAGTGTACAATACAATGTTTCCAAATTCCAATGATGGTTCAATTTGCAAAACCTGACTTTAAATGGGTCATTTCCAACATCGGTTATTGGAGTTGGGGACTAGACACATAGACCAAAGACAAATTTTCTATTTTTCTTTTATGAGGGCATGTCATGTTCCTTCTAATGTCTTGCTAGTATTTTCTACAAATCAAATCAAAGAAAAGCCATATTTGAAATTTAAAAGCTACTTCTTTCCGTTATATTTGATTGTAGTGAGATATCAAGCAAATTTAAAACATAAGGTATTTTTATCTACTTTTATTTAAAATTTAATTTTGAAATTTTTTTCTTAAGTTTAAAGTAATTAGTATTAAAAAACTTTAAAGTCTAAAAAAATAGTTTTAGACCTTAAGTCGATCTTATTATTAAATACTAGTCAAAATCTATGTCCTATAAAAAATTATAAATTATAATTATTAAAATAAATATAAATATTTTTATACTTTTTAATAGATCATTTTTATTTATTTTGTATGTAATTTTTATTATAAATAATTATTTTAATTTAAAAATGATTAAATTTTAAAAAAGATTAAACTTAAAAAGATTTTAAATTTAAAAAGACCATTACTTACAAGATAGAATCGGTAAATTAATAAAGAATAAACTTAAAAAAAAAACGTACATCAAAATGAAAAATTCCTCTCTATGATAATAAAGATGTTATTATAAAAATGTTTTAAGCTAATAACATAGGAAAATATTACATTTCTACTAAATTCAACTTATTGTATTACTTGGTACTAGTGGATAAAACTTAAAAGAATTGTGACACAAAAATAGAAGTTCTGTTTTGTGTTGAAAAGTGAAATTATGCACTCTTTCATTATATCTATTTAATTGACCTATTCCTGATACATGTTAAAAAATAGAATACACTAAAAAAAATTACGTCCTTCTTAACATTTTTTACAAAAAGGTTAACCAACATATTTAAGCCATCAATAAACAATTTATAATTTTTATATAAAAACATTATCAATATATTATTGTGATTTCCGGTTCAGCAGTCTCACTTTAATTTTACTATTTTAATTTACTAATTTTACACTATTATATTTCAATAATTAGCTTTAAGATTAAAAAAAAAATCCTCTTACTTACAATATTATTAATAATGTTGATTTTTTCCTCTTTCACCTGATACTTCTTTCGCTTTCTATAATTTTATCTTTTTCCCTTGAATAAAAAGGAAAACCATCAAAACATAGCTGGTGGTATTCTAAAAGCGACATCTGGTTTTGTGCAAGTGTCTTTTGTTGTCTGCTCTGTTCTGTTCTGGTCCCTCTTCAGTGCCCACCCCGATGTTGTTGTCGTCAGGTCGAGGGAGAGCGGTTTCATGTATGACATTCATTCAAACTTTCTTCTCCTGATCTCTATCTTCTCATCAAACCCATCTTTCCCAAATGGGTTTTTTCTCTTTCTATGGTGTATTGTACCTCTTCACATTCCCCCTTGCGCCTCACGCGTTATATGATATGCTTTGAACTCATTTTATTCTGATTTTGTTGTAAATTTTTTCCTTGTCAAGGTGCTTGGGGATGGACTTGAGCTGATCAATTACGCAAATGTATTTCTGTTGCGTAGAAAGGAAGCTGTTCCTTTACTTTATCGATATAAAGTCAAGTGACCCAAGTGCCTCTTTGGATCCAAGTTAACATTACATCCACCTCATCTTGGTTCATTGGATTCTTAAAAGTCATCAACCACTGCATATTCAGATTGATTTCGAAGCATTTGGTGGTACTTGGTTGCTACATAATGCCAATTGTTCAGAAATTATATGATACTTGCAAGGCATCTTTGTCTCCTGAGGGACCCATCTCAGAAGAAGCTCTCGAAAAAGTTCGAGCCCTTTTAGGTACAATGACTATCTACCCTAGATAATGTTTCACTATAATTTTCTATGAAATGTATAATGCAGTGCCTGATTTTATTTTAGATGCTTGTTACGTTGCTGTCTGTTCCACGGTGAAGAGTGTGTCCTTGTGTTAACCTTTTCGTTAATTTCACTTTCATGCTAGATGACTTGAAGCCTTCTAATGTGGGTCTTGAACAAGAGGCACAACTGGTGCGTGGATGGAAGGGTTCTTTGAATGGTACTAATGGCAAAAAGGGGCGTAATGGAAGTTATCAGTATCCACCTCCTATTAAGTACATCCACTTGCATGAATGTGACAAATTCTCAGTAAGCTTTTCATTTACATCTTTTGATTGTCTTCTTATTAATCTGTTTGGAGTCTTCCTTTCTGAATTTAGATGTGGAGGTTGGATAATAAGGGTGGAGTTTTTCTTTTGCAGATGGGAATATTTTGCATGGCTCCAGGTTCTATTATCCCGCTTCATAACCATCCTGGAATGACTGTTTTGAGCAAGCTTCTTTATGGTACTTTACATGTAAGGTCATATGACTGGCTGGACTTACCTGGGTCAGATGATCCATTTCAAGGTGATGAACACATGCTTCAGGCTTTTATAAGATGTAGTTGCATTAGAAAAGTTTTGGTTAAATATCATCTTTCAATGATTTGGCTGAATAGGTTTTTCCTTTTTCCATCTGTTATGTGTTCAACCCAATGCTTTAAATTCTAGATAGCAGCAGACCCTGAAAGAGCTAAAGCGGAGCATTATATAGCGGGACAGTGACTGTCTGTTCTTAATTCTTTTAATATAGTCCTATATAGCAGGCAATCTTCATATAGTCATACATTGGATGAATCAAATGTGTAACAACTCTATTCACAGAATCATACAAATATCGCAGCAAGTCAGCAACTCCCTTTAACAGAAACAGAATCATAGATATGAGACTGATAGTCCGCAAAACTCCCTTAGCAGAAACAGAATCATACATAATTACACATATAAAGCAGCAAATCAGCAACTCTATTTTAGGCAATGTATATCAACAAAAAGTCATTGGTGTCCATACATGATAGATGTCTTAAATAGAACATAGAAGTAAATATCAACCAAATACAAGTTTCCTAGTGTCCTAGATACTAGATAAGAAATAGAAATTGTCAATCCTTTTCTAAATCCAAATCTTCTTCATTAACATCATAACTACTGTGACATCTGTAGATTGTTTCCTCTTTCTCGCTTAGTTTCATCAACTTACAATGCTTGGCTTGAAAGTGCAGCAGCACCTACCTATTCCTTGTCTTTCTCACGGCCTACTCTAAACCAAAGTCTCATGCACATCAGCTAAATTGGCAATATCTCGACAAGTCCAGTTGTTGTCATGTCATCATCAAAAATTCAAAACCTCTTTGGTATCCTTGCCATCGCCTCCCATTTCTCCCACTAGTCATTCATTACTACCATCAATATCATCTGAGAAGATGGTTCAATGACAACATGAGTGTCAAAGCGCCCCTTAAGAGGTTGGCTATATTTAAATAAAAACCAAGTCTTGCAACTTTTGATGCTCAAACTTCTATTCTTCAAATGAATATTATTATGATTTAAAAAATGTTAGTTTTCATTTGAAGGTGATTATAGACCTTTTATCTGTAATCTATTTCCTCATTTCTTTTTCCAGTGTCTACTATGTTTTCAACTTAAATCGTTTATAAATTTGGCATATCCTTTTCGTGAAGTTAATCACTGAAAAGTTGAACCGCACATTAATTGTAGTCTGACTACGATTTCATAATTTTAATAAAAGTATTCTAAATCATTGTAAACGTTAGAAGGTAAATATATGATGGTGGTTTTTTTTTTTTTTTTTTTTTTTTTTTTTTTTTTTTTTTTATTTTTTTTTTTTTATGTAGCTTTTCCTAAATATATTTATTTGAAATTGTTTGGCAATATTACATTATAAAATTTTGCATAACCTAAGGATAAATGTTATCTGTAACTGTGCTTTGTGAATATCCTTGGGGTAAAGAATGAGTTATAGCATTGTGCACAACCTAAGGATAAATGTTTGAATATCTTCATTCTCACACTTATCTTAGGAAGTACAAGTTGAACAATCGTTGCACTTCAGCTATATAATTTGATTTCATTCACTGGACCCCTTTCTATTTTACAATTATCAATCACATTACTATTGTTTCATTTTTATAGTGTGAATTAAAGATACTTAAGAGCCAAGACGTTGCACTTGAGCTACCATTAGGTTGAACAAGGTTTAGAACATCTTTTTCTGAATTACTATAAAACTGCCTTTGTTAATCTATGGTGAATTTTATTTGATTGGAATTTGTTATTCTCAAAAAATGAAAGTTTCGTAGTCATAATTTCAGTTGTTTAACATGTCCCTACCAGACAAACTGTTGAAGACAGCTGCAAACCATAGTTAACTTTCGTGTATCCATACCCTTCACTTTTTTATGGCATTTGAAGGCTAATATTGTCATTAATACTGTAGCAGATTATCTGCTCTGTAATTTTCCCTTAGGATACATCATGTGGCATGGTTCGAGTGGGCTATATATAAATGTCACGCACAAACTTTGTTTCTGATGTATGTTTTTCATTTTGCTGCATTTTTTTATGGTTTGATTTTGGCTTTTAGAATTGAACATAGGGTTTCTAGAATTTTTTAAAATTACAAGTTTTCCTGACTTTGCATACTTGAGGGGTTGGTCTTGAGACTTCCCAATGACGTTGGACAGCTTCATGCTGATAGCTTCATGCTGATTCACAATGGTGGATACTGGTCATTGACTGGATCAGAACAGGATACCATAAGAACATTTTGATACTCTTGTTAATCTATAAGAGCAATAACGGGGATAGGAGTGTAGGCAGAAAAAAGAGAACATACTTGGGAGTAAATCTTTTTCAGTGCTTATGTAGGTAGTCAAATCGCCCAGTAGGTCTAAGAGCGGTCAGGTGCATACCCGTGGGCATGGATATCTAAGCATCATAGATTGGTTAGAGCTCTTATGGTTTAGTTAGTGCATAATAGACCAAGCACTGTCCCAAGGGACTGTGCACGGTTCAGTAAAGTCATCATACATGACGCATGGTGTTTGAATTTCCACAAAGATAATTTTATCTTGGAAACCTGCTTCCAGAGTTCCATTGGTGGATGTTATTTTGAGGTTTTCAGTAAGAATGTTGTGACTGAGTTATTTTGTTGGCATGTAAAGATGCATGCTATTATAGAGGATTATGAATTTCCATATTGATGCATGCTAATTTAATATAGATGTTTCGTTTACTTTGCTACTGCTTAGATGGTTTGATGGGTGATGTCTTTAATCTGAGTATACCCATTAAGTTAGTTGAAGAAACAATTTTATTTTAGTTTTTGCTTGATTCCTGTTCTTAGAGGATTTGCTAAACTAGAAAAGAGATTCATGATTTATCTACTTTTGCAGCAAGACCAGCAAAACTAGTGAAAGATTGTCAGATGAGTGCACCCTGTAACACAACAATTCTATATCCAAACAAGGGTGGCAACATTCATTGCTTTAAAGCCTTAACCCCATGTGCTCTCTTTGACATTCTTTCTCCTCCTTATTCATCAGAAGATGGGAGACACTGCTCATATTTCAGGAAGTCACCTAGGAAAGAACTTCCAGGTACTTCTCTTCCTTCTACTATCTTCTTCTCCCCTTCCCCCTCTTTCAATCTCGCAAGAATTTCTGAAGCATTTAGTTTCTTGCATGTGCTACTGTTAAAGGTGTTGACCTGGATCAGTCTTGTGGGGTAAAAGCATCTGAAGTGAGCTGGTTAGAAGAGATTCAAGCGCCAGAAAACCTGGTTGTTAGGAGAGGTGTGTACAGAGGCCCTACTATCAGACGATGAAGGATATAACTAATTTGTATTTATATAACTTTAGTCAGGCATGACTAGAAACTAAATATGATGGGGATATAAATTGCAGATGCTACATCTTCGGAATAATTAACCATCTCATCTGTATGGTTGGTAACTGTACATACTATGATAAACGGTGGCAGGGAATGTTGGTTAAACCTTATGTATCTTTGTTCTAACTTACCTTTTTTTGGATTAGAGGAATAGCATCAATACGAACTGTGCTCGAAGGCTCTAATTGATAGAATGGACCAACCTTTCTTTAGCCTGGGTGAAAAGATCCTATCAACTAAACCCTTTCACTAACAATGGATAAATAAATACTTCCTGGGAACTTGAGAATTAATGCACGATGATAGAACTAAGAACTAATAATGTCGTTGTCACCTGCTCATGTTATGATTTTAATCTTCATTATTTGATAAGATTGAAAATGAAGAGGTAAGGAGAATGAAATTAAGATCTTAGTTAATGAAAAATTAAAAAGAGGAGAGTCTGTCTCATTGCAAGTTAAAGTTATGCTACAAACTTCAGCTGAGAATTTGCAGTGATGACTATAAAACGAACCTTGTTAATAATGATATATATATATATATATATATATATATATATATATATATATATATATATATATATATATATATATATAAATTTATTTTTTATTTTGTGTTACTGGACCTTTTTACTCTGATTGATGATAGCCTGTTGCTTCTTGCACCCAATCAATTTTTTTTGTGCACTTGCATCATAGTTTTCGGATTTTTTTTTTTAAATGAGTGGGTTAGTAGTAGCTTCCAGAAAAGTAGGTGAGTATCTTTCGGAAAAAAAATGTTTTCAAAATTGATTTAGTGTGTTCTAGAAAGTAAATACAAATGATGGAGTGCATTGAAAAATTTGATGGGGGGAAGAAACCGCCTTAATGATATATTGCTTAAGGTTTTTTCAATTTACACATCTCAATTTATTGAATACGTTTGCCTTCCCTTTTTGTTTTTATTATAAAAATATGTTTTCATATAAATATAGTAAAAAAATTATTTTCATATTTGCGTGTATATCTTTAAACCTTGTTTCATTCCTTCATTCCTTTGATTACGGTGTTTCTTCACCAAATTCTATATGAATAATACATATTCCATCAATAACATGTACAACATTATTTATTCGGTTGCTTCAAAATGTGTTTATGACTTAAAAACTTACTAATATGAAAATCCTTTTCTAAAATAGTACATAACTGGCCACATTTCTGAAAAGAACTATAAATTTTGCGAAATAAAATTTCTAAAGAAAATTGATAAATAGACGAATTGGAAAACAAAAGAATCACATTCAGAAAAAAGAAAATGGTATAAACATAAGTAATGGAAGATAATGTTTACAGCAGAAAAAAAAAAGGTTGAACAAGCATGAACTAGCCAAACAAATACATAAACAAAAAAAGAAAAAGAGGTGTACTTAATAAATTGCAAGGTATAAATAACAAAAGCCATTTTCTATGTGTGGTTGTGGATCACATCCAGATTTTTGTTTTGTAGTGATAGAAAAGAGAATTTTATTCCTTTTGATAACAACTACATGTTAATTATATTTAAGACATAAAAATATGATAAACTCTTGATGTCATCAATTAATTAGAAATTGCTATAAATATGACTCATAAATTAACTATTATAAATATTAACAATTTTGTTATGATATAATAATATAAAAAATTTTATACCAACTTATTAGAACACCTTTTACTAATAGTTATTATAAAATTAATAATCTTATCAGGTTAATTAAAATAGAGGTGTAAAGTAACAAACAAGAGAGGATGAAATTTGATGCTTAATTTTTTTTCTTGCATTTCTTATGTATTTTTTAAAATTTTTAAATCCATAAATACAGTCATTCTCTTCACTATTTAGAAAATATGCTTTCTTTACTGATTATATTTTACATTTTTATCCCTATCTTGTAATGCTTAAATTATGACATTATTGTGTTCATTAGATACTATAATTTGTTATTTCTTTCTCTATCTGTGGATCAAACTGTGATTACTTAGTTTAATATATAATTGATTGACTACATTCAAACATCATGAATTCACCATTTATAAGATTTTAAATATTCAAACATGACAATCATGAAAGTCTTCATTTTAGGATTTCCTGAAACTCCTGTTCTTATCTTTTCGTCCACAAAATATCACAGGAATAGGTGAGTTGGAAACGTCAAATGTATTTCTATAAATCTCCATCAACATTCAAATTTGAATATAAAGTAATATAAACATACAAAGATATCAAATTTGGATAACTGGTGGGTTGACTTGAGGGATTTTTGGAATTAAATAAAATAAATATTTAATATAAAGTAAAACAAAAATGTTAGTATAACATTTTGGTGATGTCCATGATTCAACCCAGGTAATATAGGATATTCTTTTTCTTTAAACAAAAATTAAATCCAGCCACACTTAATAAAATATCTGATTAGAACTTGAAAAATAATTATGCCCTGATTTCCTTAAATAACTAATAAAATATATTAGATTAAATTAAAAAAAAAAAAATAGTAGTCAGTAGGTCAATTTTAACCTCCTCGTCTAGTTTGTAATTCAAAAGGTTAGGTATTGATTATGGATAAAAGTCAAAATGATATGAATGAATAAATTAATTAGTATTTACAAACATTGAAATTCACGTAAGATTTAACTTTCAAAAATAAGCATTTTATTTATTTTCTTAATTTAGAATTACTATTATAACATATGACAGAGGAAAAAAGAGGTGAACACGAATTGTATGTTTCTGCTATAATGTAGGAAATGGAACAAGTGAGTATGATTACAATGATTAATATATGTGTACCTTTTACTTTATATACTCTTTGTAAAATTGTATACTTTCTCTGTGCTTCTATACTTAAACACTTTTGTTTGTTTGTAAGAGGTTTGAATTAACTCAAGTAATCTTTATATTCAATCAACTATTTATTGATAAAATAAAGTGATGCAATAAAAATTATCATGTATATGTTTGAAAAATTATCATGTATTCAATTTTTGATTTATACGTTTTACTATTTTTTTTTATTTTGAAAAATTTTAATGTTTTAAAACATTACTATTGAAATGTTATTTTAATTTGAAGTTTTAAATTTTAAATATTGATACACTTTATTAATTTAAGATAACATTCTGTTGTTTAGATAAGCCCTAAACTAAATTGTATAATTTTACACCATCCTAATTTGACGTTGAATTTTAATGTTGACAAATCATACCAATAAAAATAATACTATGATTCAAATATTTCATTTTCATATTCTTTTATTTTAAACTTATTTTATCCAATAAAATAAAACATTTATTACTAACAATAAAAAAATTCTCTTTGGTTTAAATTTAAAAATAGTTACATATGGTTAAAAAAACTGATATTTTATTTGTTGTTGTACTAGTTATACTTAGTCCCGGTCCTTGAATCCTTAGCATTATTGATGTACAACGGTGACTATAGTTACTTCTCTATAATTTGATGTATTTAATTGCTAACGTTAATAATACTTCAAAACAAAATAATAATAGTCCTTTTGTATTTTTTTTTTTTAATGTTAGGAGGGAGATTGTTGAGGTTAAGAACCAGTCGGATGGGACTGGACTGTGTGTAAAAATGTAAAGTTCATTTGTGAATTTTGAATCATAAGTGATATACTATTTTTGTAAGAGAAAATGAATCTAAAATTATATAAACATTTTTTAGGTGTTATAAAATATTTTGAATATGAAATTAAATATTAATGATACTTCCATAATAAATGAAATAATAATTTTAATAAATAATAAATTTTGTTAAAATAAGATTAAAGTGATTTTAAATAATTAAAATGATTCTCATATATCATGTCAAGAAAAGTAATTTTAAGCGTAAAACAATTGTATAAAACTTTTCTGTAAAGTAAGATTTACAAAAGTTATAATTCATCATGTTTCTAATAAATCTTGGGTTTTCAAATAAAAAATTTTAGAATGAAAATTCAAAAATTACTAATATTATTTTATATTTAATGCTAACACGTTGTAAGCTTTGTACAAAAACAAAAATAAATAGACGAGTAAAAAGCTATTTATTTTTAGACGATAGCCATGCCCTAGTCGTGATAATTAGTATAAAATAACGAAGAATGTCAACTCTGGTGCACATGCAAGACACAACAAAACTTCTGTTTTTCAGTTATTTAATCTCTCGTAATATGTCATTAATATATTTTCTTCTATCAGTGTTAGTTTTTGTTGCTGAAAAATTAAAGTCTCTTTTAAACTTACTAAACAAATTTTATTTTTCTCAATTGTTAACAGAAGATCGAATTTACGATTTTTTTTTCAAATCATCCATTTAACTACTGAGTCATCTTCGCTCTTAGCACAACCATGTTCTTAACAAGGAAATTTGCGGAGTTTGGTAATTGGTATCGTCTGATTTCAATTGCTGTGCCAAAATCTAAGAGCAGTAATTCCTCTTAGTGATACTGGGACAAACTCATAAGCGGCGTTGGAAACTTATGAGTTTGTTGAAAGTTTCACATCGACTTGAAATAAGATCAATTTACAATATAAATATGATACAAACCTCATTTTACAAATCAGTTTTATGAGATTGAGTTAGACTTAAAAATTCAGTTGCCCACTTTATCAGGTTGGAGGGAAAAACCATCAATGCTCCATATCATCATCACATGTTACCAGAGAGATAACTTTTCGTTCCTCGTTTATATTTAAATACATGTCTATACCCACCATCTTCCTTTTTAATCACCCAACTTGTATACATAAATGTTTCCCTCACTCTGGTAACAGTGTAGATTATAACGTAGGCAAATAAAAACTGGTATTGTTTACTCTCAGTTATTTTCTGAAGCCTTTAAACATTAATTTACACTATTAACAGGGCGTGTATGGAATCTGTCATGGCCCAGAAAATGACAGCAGAAGATTATGACAGTGCAACAACCAAAGTGAGCAGCCCAATAGCAGGGAGCAGGCCCAAACGTAACAACACCAAACCTAAACACCTAAATGACTATGACTGCAGTGTTAAAGGCAGAAGGAAGTAAATATTTTGAGTCTAAGGGCAAACTAGTATTTTCTCAGGTTGTTAGAATCTTTCATAGATATCTTTCTCTGTTATGGAAGAATATGGAGAGCACTATATGTATGATAGGTTCTTCATAAATAAAAAGGGAGAGAATTATCCAGCATTGCTTTTTCCTTATTCTGTTTTCTGCAGGAGGAAGCCTAACCTGCAAAATAGGCATTGCATTTGGTGCTTTCGTTGAGAGCTCATGGCACCATCAAAGAGCGAGGAAAAAATGGATGCCATTCTTCAACTGCTTGAGAGCCAGAAAGCATTTCAGGAAGCAATGAGTATTCGTATGGCCAATTTGGAAGCACAAGTTGCG
>Ga0214544_1010665_pt1 | contig 13336 bp, 8 predicted proteins | sample CNSS3metaG_FD_160074 | JGI IMG/M metagenome (GOLD analysis project Ga0214544, IMG submission 160074) | Root nodule microbial communities from cowpea collected in UCLA plant growth center, Los Angeles, California, USA - CNSS3 | ecosystem: Host-associated > Plants > Roots > Nodule | place: USA...
GTTTTAAATTATTTTAATTATTTCCTTCATTTCTAAATTAATTTGGACAAATTTACAATGTTTAAAATATAAAATTTTTAACAATTATCCAAAATTAAAAGAAGCCTATAATTCCAATTTTTGTTAACACATATTACAAAAAAAATTCATACTTCACAAATTATGAAAGAAAATTTAAAATTAAATTGAATTTTATATTTTGAAATTACACATAAAATCACTTACTATACAATACAAATTCATTTTTTTTAATTTACAAATTCATAAACACAAAATATTATTCTTTATTTTACTATTTTTTCAAATAACACCTCAAATAACTAATAACACATTACTAACTCTATTTTTAAATTTTTTTTACCTTTATCTATTTAAAAAAAAAATTAATTATATCAATTTTAAAATCAACAAATTCTAAAATAAATAAAATTATTTTTTATTACTAATAACTAATAACACATTAACAATTCTATTATTTAAAATAAGTTATTTAATTATTTCTATTTTATTGATAACAAAAATAAAAATTAATTATATTTATTTAAAAAAAAACTTTATTTTTCCATTATTTAGAAAAAAAACCAATACATAATTCGGGTTCATGGAGATCAAATTCAAACTGATAATATGCTATGTCTGGGTTATATTTTGCAAAAAAATATGCTTTTGTCATGGACTTTAGCACTCCAAGAACACATAAATAATCAAAGAAAACACACAATGTAATTAAAAAAACCTAACCTTTTTTCGATCAAAAGCCCCACCATGGTAAACAACGTCTTAAAATTTATGGACCAATAAAACAATGCCCAGTTCTTGTCCACTTCTTCAGTTAAGAAAAAAAGGTAGAAGATGGATGAAAATTAGATCTCTTCACTTGGCTGGAAGGAAAAACTTGCTAAAACATTCTTTGGTTGGGAAAATGGGACGACGAAGAACGAAAATGAGGTATCTCCTTTTCTCTCTTTCAAAACCGCTTCAAAACCACTTCTAAATTACTTCTCTGCTGCATTTCACGCGCCTTACTTTTGTCCCATCAATCACTCAACCTAAAGGCCACATGAAAAGACTTTTGAAAAAATAGAAAATGAAATTTAAATTGCCACTTCACGGTGACACATCAGGAGGTCAAAAAGAGGTTAAAAACAAGAGGTTAAACTATCATTTTCCTTTTGGAAAAGTGTGTTAGATGGGAAAAAAATCTTAAGAAGTCACGTTTTCAAGGTACAGCATTATTATTGTACTTTGAAGCAGGGTTTGGGTTTTTCATATTCAAGTCGTTGTTGTTTTCAAGTGCTTTCTTATTCTGCAAACTAAGCTGTATAACATAATCTGTTGGAAATTCGAAGCAAGTGGAAATTTTTTAGTAATGATTACAAGTGTATTAAATTCAACCAAAATCCTTGTTTAACTCAAACTAAAATGATTTAAGTAGTGAATTTTACTTGAGATATATCAAATTTAAATTAATTTTAATTTAAGCTTTTTTATTTTGAAAATATATTTTAAATAAAACTGGTTTGATAGAGTATTTTAATTATTACTAAATAAAATATATTTAATAACAGATAATATTAATTCTTTAAACAGATATTAATAACTTAAGAACTAATTTTACAAATATTATTAAATTATTGCGTACAACATATACATTTAAAATTCATTTCAACGATTTTCTAATCTAATATTATTTCACTTTAAATACTAATAGTAAAAACAAATATTAATGAAAATAATTAAAAAAAAAGAAAAGGAAAGGAAAAACTCTAAATGAAGAGAGTTGAGATTTTTTTTTTTTTAAATAAAAGAACATTTGTAAAGCACTTGTTATATTCCTAGCTATTGCCTTAAGAGATTTGACAATAGTAATGCATTTTATAAAAGTAAGAGTTTTCCAGATTTATAAGATGTGTATCGGTTCCTATAAAATATATATTTTTATTTTATAACGCGTGTATTGAGGTCCTATAAAATAGTTAACGATTTGAAGATCAGATATTTTTATCAAGATAAATAAACAATCACAAAATGTGAAGTATGCAGCCATAATCTTTATTCAAAGACAATAATTTTTTATTTTTTTTTAAAGTCATGAAATATATTGTCTTAGATAATAGACCGCACTTTATTTCATAGTTTTAGTCAATATATTTTAAATCTTGTGTAGTATTTAATCAATGATTATTTAATTATTGAATCTTATAATACATTTAAAAAATTAAAAACTTCCATCAAGATAAATGAACAATCACGGTATTTTAGCTGTGGAGTATGTAGTTGTGGCCATTGCTGAAAGACAAACAATTTTTTTTTTCTCTTTTTAAGGCCACATAAGTTTTAACAATTATTATCTTAGATAAAAGCAATATACTACACTTTATTTTCAAAGTTTTAGACAACGTATTTTAAATTTGTGTATTCTTTTGCCAATGATCATTTAGTTGTTGAGTCTCATAAAATAGTTACCATTTTGAGAATTAAAAACTTTCATCAAGATAAATGAACAAACACAGTTTTCCAGTTGTGGGGTATGCAGTTGAGGTTGTTGCTCAAAGACAAAAGTTTTTCTTTCTAAGGCTAGAAAAGTCTTGAAGATTGTCGCCTTAGATAAAAACAATAGACCATACTTTATTTCATAGTTTTAGATAACATATTTTAAATGTTGTGTATTCTTTAGCCAATGATTATTTAATTGTTGTGTTTATGTTTAAAACATAACTATTTAATCTCTCCCTGAACAATTACTTCACTGAGAATCAAACTTGTTACCTTGACTCTAATCTAATTATTGGATTGAATGCTTACCATTAAGCTAAAAGTTATAGTTGATAGTTAGAGTGCAACTCTTAACTTTTGAAGATAGTTGTTGTGGTTGTAATAGTCTATAGACTTTGTATTTGTAATAACTCCAAAAACAAAGTTAATCTATCTTATAGAGTTTTTACAATTTAAACTATTAAGCAATATTGACCAAAAGATGAAGAACATATACAAACACATGTAGATACACTATAGTATAAAAAGTTTTCAAAATAATTCAAGTAATTACATCACTTGAACTAGAAATAGAAAATGTTATCTACACAATACATATTGTTCATATATGATACACAAAAGATTCCAACTTTCACTATAGTACTCTCTCCCTCCTAAGGTCTATCGTTTCTTCCACCTTCAAGTTCCTTTGCTCACATGAATATAGTGATCATTGCAAAAAGAATAATACAAGCAATACACAAAACCAAAGAAAAAGGTAAGCTAGTGTAAAGAAATTTCCAATCTACATATATTCTAAATTTACTAAATAAAACAATCATTAGAAAGTAGTAAGCAAACATGTAATTAGTTAGGAAATTCAATCACAAGCATCCACTAAAGACTTAGAATCTTTATTCGAATATATACATTGACTCAAACAAAAGAAGCCTGACACTTATCATAAAAGAGGATTGGGACAATGGCCCTAGCTCCACTTGGCCTAACCAACATGAATCAATTTCCTTTGAACAAGGTAAGTTACTTATGAAATTGCCAGATTAGTGGTCTCACCCCTAATCTTGCCATAAGAACTTCCTTTAACTCTCCCACTTAGGCCACAATACTTCATATGAGTTTGTAAACTTAGTAGAGTATATGATAACTTCTAACCAACACTTATCCCTAGCCAATGAATAACACTACACTATAAAGGTTTGTACCTCTTCCTTAGAAGCACATCCCTCAAGCAATATACAATTCCATTAACTTCAATTTCTCCATTACATTACATCCACTTTATTCTCTTAAACATGTCACATTTTCATAAATCACAATTCTCTTCATTCAATATTTCCATTATATTATCCATACTATTCAACTCATGACACCAAAAGATACAATAGCATTGCTTCTCAACCATTCACAACACAAGCAACATGTATCCTTGGTATTTCAAATCACACCTCTTAGATAAAAATGTGCTTATATATATATATATATATATATATATATATATATATATATATATTAATATTCTACAATCTCTACATTACCTAAATGGTTCATATGCTTTTAATGAATCCCAAATTAATTTGCACATTCTTACACAAGCATTTAAAGATACAAAATGACAACTTTACAACATAGGTACAAATTGTTTGGGAGGAATCAAGGACCCAATGCAAAAAGAATCAAACCAATTGGATAACTGTAGAAAATGCTATGCACCAAACAAACAATAGAAGTCAAAGTTGTCAACAACCTAAACTACGAGAACCTTATGCGAAAAGATGATCTAACTACAAACTTCATTTGAAAGATCCGGATTGATGGGAAACCCCTAGCCAAGAGTCCAATCAAAAGGAGCATGGCCAAACAAATTCAAGAGGAGTTAACATCATCTATGCAAACTGAAGCTAAACTCCTTTTCACTTGGGTCATGATGAAGCATTTCTAGACCTTGTATTAGGCCTTGATGGAGAATGTCGATGCCTTGGAGTCCAGAATTGTAAAGTTGAATGGTAAAATTGCTAGTATTAAAAGGAAGCACAAGGATGACAAAAATGTCTTGCCAAGAATTGAATCAAGCGTTATAAGATGTTCCAAATGTGAAAGCTATAGGCATGAAACTCATCAATGTTCAAATTGCAATGCAAGTCTCATGACTAATGAAGACCTCAAGAACTACACTCTACATCTGACCCTACGTTTCCCACACATAATTCCTCTTTCTCAGCCTCTTTCAAACCTCTTCAGCTTCTTCTCTCTCTTTCAAACTTCTCTCTCTTTCTCAAACCTCTTCAGCTTTTTCTCTCTCTTTCTCAAACCTTTTCATCTTCTTATCTCTTTTTCTCAAACCTCTTCAGCTTCTTCTCTTTTTTTCGCAAACCTCTTCACTTTTACGAGACTTAAAAAAAGGTAATCGCTTCTCATTTTATTGTTCTTCTACCTCAGATATACTTTTCTTTTGGTACGAGATGTGTTGCATTTAGGTTTTTTCTCAGATCTATTTTCTTTTGAATGGTTTCTTTGCTCTCAGATTTGCTTTTCGATGTATACTATTCGATTTATTTTTTCTTCTCAGATCTACCTTTCTTTTGGGTGATGTTTTGCTCTAAGAGCCTTGAGCAACTTGACGAATAGAAAAAAAGGTAATAAGAATTATGCTTTTTTTCGTTCTTCATCCATCTTCTCAGGTCTACTTTGTTTTCTATTATTTTTGTTTTTGATGGTAATTTTTCTCTAAGATCTACTTATTTTTGTTCGGTGTATTTTTTCAGATTTTGTTTTCTTTGTTGACGAAATGTGTTGGATTAAGGTTTTTTTCTCAGATCTACTTTTGTTTTGGTTGATTTTTTCCTCTGATATTTTTTAACACCTTCACGAGACTTAAAAAAAGGTAACCACTTCTCATTTTGTTGTTCTTCTACCATCTTCTCATATCTACTTTTCTTTTGGTACGAGATGTATTGGATTTAGGGTTTTCTCTCAGATCTATTTCTCTTTTAAATGGTTTCTTTACTCTCAGATTTGCTCTTCCATGTATATTATTCGATGGTATGTATTTTTTTTTTCATTTTTTTGTTTTGTTATCAAAGTTTCGATTTTTACTCTTAGTTGTTTCTCCTCTCTGACTAGACAAACTCGTGTTATTTTTTTTTTTAATTTCATTTTTGTTTAGATATATGAAATGGTGGACAAATCAAAGATTTAAGAGGTCTTGAAGATCAAAGGCAATAAGGTTTTTTTTTATCATTTTTTTGATTCATTGGGTTAAAGTTTTGATTTTTATTGATTTAGGTCAATAGTTATTTCACTTAGCATTTCCAGGGACATTTTTTCTTTTTTTTATTTTCATCTTCTTCCGGTTCTTTGATTTTTTTGATTCTTTTTTGTTTAACATCATCTTGGTGCAGAGCTCATTATTGAAGAGTAAAGTGCATAAGCTATGATTTCTTGCTCCACTCTCTTGCTCTCTAATGGTATATGGTGGTTTGTTTATTTTACGGTGGTATATATTTTATTTTATTTTGTTTTCATCATCTTCTGATGTTTTTTGATTTTGTAATTTTTTTATTTTGTTGTGTGTTTACGTCTCCATAAAGCGTATTCTCATCTTTTGAATAAAATGGAAGGAAAGAAATCGTAAAGAGAGTAAAATGAACAATAATACATTGTGAATTTAAGGAGTTTTATTTGTTTTTCCTTTTCTTGAAACTCTAGGATATTCACATTCAAATGCAATTATAGCGAGACTTAACCATTGCCATTTTCTGCAACAATCAATTGAACACGCTAAATCACTCAAACTTGGTAAGCTTTAGTTTCCTTGCATTCTCTTTCTTTTTAACTATAATTTCATAAAAGGGCCAACTATTAATATTGCTTTATTCTTACTTCATTTATATATATATATATATATATATATATATATATATATATATATATATATATATATATTGTTGGTGTATGGCTAGGTATGTCCCGGCCCAGTAAGGGAAAAATGGTCGGGATCATCCCGACTTGAGTGTGGGAGCTCTCATGCTCTGGCCCAATTGTTGGGGCTTTGATCCAGCACGACGCAGACAGTCCAATAAGTGTGATGGCCGAGTACATCTCGACCCTTTTGGCCGTGTACATCTCAGCCCAAGGGAGTGACAAGCAAAAAATGGGATTATGGCGCAGGGGTGCAGAGGAGCAACGCGCAATCTCAGCCAAAAAAGGAAAGAGTTGATATTTGAAGAAGTACAAACGGGCAAACCCCAAAAAGGAAGGAATTAATATTTAGAGAAGTACAGACGGGAAAATCCCAAAAAGGAAAGAGTTGATCTTTGGCAAAGCAGCAACATGCAATCTCAGTTAGAAAGGAAAGAACCGACGTGTATAAACTTAGTCAGAAAGGAAAGAGTGGATTCACGAATACAAACGGCCTGCAAATAACAATAGCAGGTCCGTCAAGAGACTAGTATAAATTAAGACCTAGTGAACACGTAAAGGTATGCTTTTCTCACTTTATGAATTACACCTCATATCGAATCACTATTTGACTTGAGCGTCGGAGTGCTTGTAGGTACCCCCACCCTCGGAGTGTAGACGACAGGGAGATCCATGAGGAGTCTAGAGGGAAATAGAGGGAAGTTCAACATAGAGGGTTCTTGAGATCGTCTGGTTTCACACTAAAATAGTATCGATCAGGTACAATTGGCGCCCACTGTGGGGCCATGCTATTCTTAAGAAGGATGGTGTCGACAAGAGCAGCGGTCGATCAAAATACAGTAGCAGCGGAGATGCAATGAGAGATGAATCGTCAGTTGAGGAATTGAAACTCAGGAACGAGGAAGAATTAAACGCCCCAAGAGAGGAGAACCAACGACTGCGAATACAAATTGAGCAGAATTCACGACAAAGGGAAGAATCCCATAGCAATGAAGAAGGAGAGGACGACACAGGGCGAGACGAGGCCCGAGTACAGACCACCACCAACCAAACAGGCACGAGACCTAGAGCAGCCAGACGCCACCCCTTCGTGGACGGGATCATGGAGGTGGAACTTCCTGCACGTTGGAAGGGGTTGACTATGAGCCAATATGATGGCACTACTGATCCGGAGGAGCACATGGACATTTTCACCACCCAGGCAGGATTATATACTTCAGATGATGCAATCCTCTGTCACATTTTCGGCACATCCCTAAAGGGACCTGCACTCAACTGGTTCACACGATTACCACCCAACTCTATCGATTATTTTGATACGTTGGCCACCCGTTTTGGCATTCAGTTCGCCACCAGTAAACCACATCATCTCATCTCTCTGACGTTAGTGAATATATGACAGGAGAAGGGAGAATCTCTGCGGGAATTTATGGAGTGGTTCGGGAAGATTCATTGAATATCTCTAAATTGAATCTTGAGGTTGCCATGCACCACCTTATAACATCATTGAAGCCTGACCGACTAGCTTCGAACAAGGGCAACCAAATTCATGCAAATGGAAGAATTAAAGTAGTTTCGTAGTACAACCCAATCGGACACTCAGGAAAAGAAATACATCGACAAGGAAAGTGTGCTAGCGCCGCGACCTGACAGTAGGTTCAAGGACTCTAGACAACCAAAGTACAACAGGTACACACCCCTCGTGTCTAATAGAGTGAGAATTTTGGAAGAGGTCCTGAATGCCGACCTAATAGCAACCCCTTAAAGAGTCCCGACTCCCCCAAACGCGGACACCACTAAGCATTGTCGGTATCATTGAAATTATGGGCACACGACGAAGGATTGTTTTACCCTGAAGGATAAAATCGAAGAGCTTATACAGATAGGACAACTCAGAAGATTTGTCAAACGAGAGGAAGAGGGATTCTTTTCCAGAAAGAAGCGAGAAGTGAGATACGAGGAGCGACCATGAAGAACCTCAAGGTACCAGGAGAGACGAGAAGAAGGCACTGTAACATCCCAGTAGGATATTACTTTAAATTAAATTAAAATAAACAAAACATAATAAATACCTCGTTTATTAATTGACCCATTTCCCAAAGACACGGGAAATTTCAAAACCTTTAAATTTAATGTCCAATCTAAAAAAAATAAAAAAGAGAAAATAAAGTACTAATAAAGTACTCAACTTCTCCTATTACATTTTTTTAGTCCAAAACCATAATTAAATTACAGGAAATTATTCCAAAATCCTTTATAAACAATCCCATGATCTCTGTTCCCACTCTCCGCTACTAGGTTTCTCTTGGCCCACCTGAAACATCATCTGCTCCCGGATAACAAGTTACCCGATCATCGTCACACACAAACAGATAGGGTGAGCTATACACATATATGTAAATAAATATAAAAATACACCTACCCGATAAATCATAATTATTTCACAATTTCACAACACACCCACTTTCCCCACACTCATAACCATTATGAGTTCATGCATGCTCTTTACATCTTGGGATTTCATGTGTTTCAACGACCCTACTCGCTCGTGGTCCAACCTATAAGCCTATCCCGCTTGTAGTCCTGCTTCACGGACTCTCACACCTGTTCATCCAAACTTCTCACTCAGACCCGGACACGCATACCCGCCTTTCCTACTATGAACTCCCTCGCTCATAGCATTCCCAAGTTGAGCATGAAATGAACTCCCTCGCTCATTCATCCCAACAAGAGTACCTCCGGTGAACTAAATTGTTCACGTTCCGCATGCGGTCCACTCATCACGAACTCCTCGTTCGCGACTGATTCCAAACACATCCCAAAATCCTATGGACTTAGTCCTTCAAGCCCCAACACCACAAACATAAGCATATAATTCCTATACTTTAGGAAATAGCAGCAAACCAGCTCAAACAACACACACAAACATAGAAGTAGCAACATTCTCGCTTAAGCCAATGATCTTCGCCCCGGCTAGTTCTTCAGCCTCGCTTAAGCTAACCTACCTCGCCTGAGCGAGTGTGAAACAGTGGCTGCACCACATCATCTCGCTTAGGCGAGCCCATCTCGCTTGAGCGAGATCCACGTTCGCTCAAAACACAGCCCCTCGCTTGGACGAGGATTCGACATCAAGTCTCATCGCGACCTCGCTTAGGCGAGCCACTCTCGCCTAAGCGAGAGTACATGTCGCTCAACACTGACGCAAGGTCGCCTAAGTGAGCAGCGCGAACCACAAACTAGAAACGAGGTTTTGCAACTCTCACTTAGACGAGATGGACTCGCTTGGGCAAGACTTGCAGAGTTCCATCTCTGTTCACGCACACAATTTACCCAAACCATGTCAAAATATAGTTTAATCAATCCCATACCATATATTCCAATAATCAAACCATGTGACATGCTTTTCATCCATTTAAACTACCAAAACACAAGATTTAGGCATCCACAACATTCAATACCAAAAACCCTCATTCCCAAACCATATAATGCATAAAAGGGTTTTGCAACTTAAAATCACCCAGCCAATTCATTACTTTGATCACACATACACGAATTCACAACACTCATATTCCAATTGAGAAGACAATGACACAAAACCATAATACATATCATGTAATTTACACACACAAAGGACAACTCCCCTAATCTGGAATCCTTGCTTAAAATTGGGAAAAGAGAAGAGTGTCCCTTTGCTCGTTAATGCTTTGTCTCAAGCCTTCTCCCCCAACTCAGCCTCTTGCGCACCCAGGACTCACCACTCACTCTCCAATTTTCGTTCTGAATTGCTATACCACATAAACAGCCCTAAAACAACCCTTCCTTTCTTTTACTTGATCCCTCAATATGGTCTTAATGAGAGGTAATTGTGGCAAAACGAAAATTCACCTTTTATACCTACTTAATGGTCATTGAATTAATGTTTTATACTCTTCTTTCCAGCCCCCCTCTTTACACTAGGTTTTCCTTTGCCTTTTCACATTCCCTCCAAAACTAAGTTTATCAAAAATAAAGGTTAATTCATCTATCAAGGTTTGAACCCGTGACCCTCCATTCATAAGGCCAAAGTACACCCATTATGTCAATTCATATTTAGTGACAATTATTATAATCCTATGATTATACTATCTCTCCACCAGCCCAAACATATTATCAAAAAATAATAAACCAACTAACACACAAATGGCATATGTAAGACTTGGAAAAAAAATTAGACTAAAGAGAAACACATGAGAAAAAATTAATGACTTAATTAAGATTGTTGATTTATTTAATTTAATTAGGTTATAAATTTATTAAATATGGAATAATTATTATTTGAGTGATTTAGTTGATTGTTGTATTTATTTAATTAATTGAGTGATCTAAGTTGCTGTTTATTTAATTTAATTAATTATGGTTTTTCAAAAAGAAGTGATTTTATTCCTATTGTGCACATAACAAACTGTGATGGCTTGTAGCCTAGTGGTGGAAATGGTGTGTAATGTGTGCGGCTGTGGAGTTCGAATATGGGCGTATGCATGTAGCTCTTTTAATTATTTTGTTATTCAATATGGCGGAGATTGGTGGTTGTTGTGCATGCTACTGTTACGAAGGTACAGGGTTTAAACCTGTGTAGCCTGTTTCATTTTTTTTTTCTCTTCACCTTTCTGGTGGGGCCCACAGAACTTTTTCAAAGGATAATGATACAATGCCCCCTTTTTTTTACCCCGAAGTTACCCGCCTACGTGGCAGTTATTATTTTAATAATTTTTAAGGAAATGGCAATTGGAGGCAGTGGCAAAGGAAATTTTGCGTGATGTGCACGCGCTTTGAGTTGGATAAAGTTTTTAAAAAAACACATTGCCTGCGCGTTTTCCCTCGTTTCTTCCCCTCAAATTTCTTCTTGGAGTAGAGACACACAAGCAAGCAGAGAGACATTTGAATCGCAAGGCATTCTCTTCCCCAAAAGGTTATCGTTCCATAAAGGTTGGTGTTGTGGGTCGCAGTGGAAGCGGATAGCGGAGTTGTGGAGAGTGGTTTGGGTTGTTGGAGGCGGCAGGTTTCGCGGAAAGTGGTGGGTACCGTTCGATTCATTGGTTGGGCGCTCTCTTTTTGGCGTAGTTGTTGGTTGATTAAAGGTCATTCACATAACGAAGATTTCTCCGGTAGGTTATCGTGCAAAACCCCTTTTCGAAGATTTAATGTGGTTTTTTTTTACTTGGCTGCTGGTACATTATTTATTTTTGGTTGAACGGTTTAGCATGTTGTGCCATTTTGCCATTAGATTTGATAACTGCAGTGAAACCCCAAAAAGAATCGAACATCAAATTTTTAACGAATACTAAGTGGATGAGAACATATCATCACAAATGTGCGTATATGTTTCTTTTGGTTTATCTACTTGTCCATTGTTAATAGTGATGGTTTTGTCAGAGTTGGGATGATCCATATGCCCCTCGCACACATGAAGGTGTTCTGAAGTGGAAATACCCTATAATGAACTCTGTTGATTTCGTCTGTGAGGTTGTCCAAGTATTTGTTCCGAAGTTGAAAATTTAAATTAGTTGATTTGGTGTTATATTCTTTTGTAATATGACAATTTGTTGATGATGCCTTTGTTGGATTCTTGATTCCCGTCATATGAAGTAATTAGCCATATGAAGTAATTTCTCCAATTGGACATCTGAAGTTTATTTTTGATTCCCGTCATAATAGGTTGTTGTATTTGTGAATTAATTTATGATTCCTTGATTTGTGAAGTGTATTTTTTGTTGAATTTCGTTTGTTGTGATTCCTTATTGTATTATTATTAAATTTTTATAGGTTGTTGATGAATCATGGCTGACTACACTACTGTAAGTTGACCTTTATAATATGTTTTATTGTTTATTGTGTTTCTTTGAAGATTACATTTGGTAACATTGTGTTGATGTTGTATTTAGGAAGAGCTGCAATTAATTAGGCAGAAATTCGTTTGTGATTGGGTTTTACATGAAGATAATGTCCAACGCGATGAAGTTATTCAGCACTACGATCTGTTGTTGAAGAAATAGCTATTGTGAATTTAGAAGTTAGAATGCCATCACAGGATTTTTGAGATAATTTTACATAGGGATAGTTAGATTGAGGTTGACAAAGTCACTTATGTTGCCACAATTGTATATATTATTTAATCATTTGTTGGAGTTAATATGTAGTTTGTAGATTGACAGATACATTCATGATTACATGGAAATGTAAACATCAATATACTTTATTTTGGGAAGACAATTGTGCTATTTTCGATTGTGTTATTAACTTCCATTACTGTCTGTACAAAATGTTGAGTATAAAAAGACAGTTATGGAATTAGAAAAGTAGACTTCATTATGGTAGCTGAAAACTTTATTTTTAATTCAATCTTTAATTTGAAAAACTTATTGAAGTTGTTTGGTGATGATTGATGGTGATGGAAATACTTGTATGACCTTTGGATTGTGTACAAATTTATCATTATGTAATGATAGACTAGAAAAACAGTTGCAGTACTTCCTGTCCAAAAACTACAACATAAAAAGCCACTTATGGAGTCACAAAAGGACACTTAAATCTTAAACCAGAAAACTTTATTTTTAATTCAATCTTGAATTTGAAATACTTATTGAAGTTGTTTGATAATGATTGATGGTGATGGAAATACTTGTATGGCCTTTGGATTGTGTACAAATTTATCATTATGTAATGATAGACTAGAAAAACAGTTGTAGTACATTTTCTGTACAAAAACTACAACGTAAAAAAAACACTTATGGAGTCACAAGAGGACACTTAAATCTAGAACCAGAAAACTTTATTTTTAATTTAATCTTCAATTTGAAATACTTATTGAAGTTGTTTGGTGATGATTGATGGTGATGGAAATACTTGTATGGCCTTTGGATTGTGCACAAATTTATCATTATGT
>Ga0214544_1010671_pt1 | contig 13322 bp, 9 predicted proteins | sample CNSS3metaG_FD_160074 | JGI IMG/M metagenome (GOLD analysis project Ga0214544, IMG submission 160074) | Root nodule microbial communities from cowpea collected in UCLA plant growth center, Los Angeles, California, USA - CNSS3 | ecosystem: Host-associated > Plants > Roots > Nodule | place: USA...
ATTCATCACACATGCTCCAATCATTTCCAGTATAAATCAAGTCATCAACATAAAGACTTACAATTAAAATTTTACCTCCTTCCTTTGATTTTGTGAAGAGAGTGTGCTCACATACACACCTTTCAAAGCCCTTACTAGAGAAGTAGCTCTTTATCATGTTGTACCATGCTCTTAGAGCCTGTTTAAGGCCATACAACGCCTTTTTTAATTTGTAAACTTTGTCTTCTTTCCTTTTCTTCAAAAGACCAGTGGGTTGTTGTACATAAATATCTTCTTTAAGATCTCCATGAAGGAAGGCACTCCTCACATCTAACTGATAAACTTTTCAATTATAGTGGGCTGCCATAGCAAGTATAATGCGAATGGTATCAAGTCTTGCCATAGGGGCAAACATCTCTGTGTAGTCAACTCCATATTCTTAAGCATATCTTTCCGCCACTAATCTTGCTTTAAATTTGTCTACTTCACCATTTTCTTTGAACTTTGTCTTGAAAATCCATTTAACTCCAATGGGCTTCACTCCACTCGGTGAATCAACGAATTCCCAAGTTTTATTTTTTTCTATTGACTACATTTCTTTCATCATTGCATTTCTCCATTTCTTGCTTCTAGCAGCTTTTTCAAATGACATTGGATTAGTATCAGTTACTGTCATCATAACGTTTAAAGTATCTTCATCAGACAAGCCTTCACAACTTTCATAATCAAGTATCCAGTTGGGTTCTCGTCTATTTATCCTAACCCTCCCTTCAATTGGATCGTCATGGGCTTGTGGTTCACAAATACTTGTATCAACTTCGTTGGAATCACCAGGATGTGTAGAAGCCTGCATGCATTCATCAATATCATTATTTTCAGCTTCTTGCTCTTCACATTTAGCTTCAGCCTCCACATCTAAAGCATCTTGTGTTGTATACTCTTCGTTTTTCTCCCAACTCCAATGCTTTAGTTCTTAAAAAATTTCATCTGTGTTGATGATGATTTTTTTGGAGATTGGATCAATTAAGCGATATGCTTTTGATTCATCAGTTACTCCCAACAGGACACACATTTTGCTTTTGTTGTCTAATTTGATTATGTGTTGATTTGGTATGTGAACATGTGCTACGCATCCAAAGACTCGAAAATATTCCATTGTAGGTACTACTGCAGTAGGACACTTGTTGAGAACATGCACACACCACCTGGCAGCCTCTGCCCAAAATATCTTTGGAAGTTGTTTCTCAATCAATATGGATCTCACCATGTTTATTATTTTTCTGTTTTTCCTTTTAGCATTTAAGAGATAAATCCAAGTCTTTGTTGGTCTCTTGGCAAGCGTACCAAAAATCAATTGTAGTATAATGATTTTTAAGTAGAGTGTCGAACCCACGAGGTACAGATTCAGTTAAAATAAATAATTATCTCGATCAGCATATATATACAGAAATTTTAATTTGATAGATCATTGGTAGTTAAACTAATTTGTATAAACAAAATACAATAAAAGCAAAAAAATTAGATAAAAGATTGATAAGAAAAACTGGGATTGAATTTCATCTATCTCCCTTGTTTGTAATCTGGGTGAATATAATACATAACATCTGAAAATACCAATATTGATGCACACTCAAAAATAATTTATATCGATCCCTTGCATATAAAATTCATAAGATTAGTTCTCTGAATATTGATTCCTGACATATTCAGCAAACTATTTAGCATTACGGTCGAGTGTTAAAAGCAATTGATATATTGAGATCTATTCCTAGCATCACAATATATCAAGTATCATTGTTCAAATCAGATTTTCAGAAATACTTTCTAGTCAGATCTAAAAATCAAAATCAGGACATCTATTGATCAGGTAGAATCAAGCATTAAAAGTGTAAGACCCGCAGAATTTAATTAATTAATTAAATAATTAGTTAATTAATTAATGCGGGTAGGAAGAACATTTATGATATTTAATTCTGATTTGTATGACGTGGAAAAGTACTAGCTCAATTGGTTGAGAGTATTTATTTGTTATTGTTTTAAATATATGTTAATCATGTAGTGGAATAATATAATACTTAAATTATATTAGTTAACAAGAAACATGAATTGGCTTGGTGGTTTAGCATTGATTTGGCATTGGCAAGGTGGTGGGTTCAAACCTTGGAAAACTTGAATTAAACTTTATTTTTGCCAAACTTAGTTTTGGCTTGAATGTGAAGAGTTGAAGGAAAACCTATATGCATGGGCCGCCAAGGTTGGCTGAAAAATGGACCATAAAGAAGTAATGAATGATAATAAACATTACCATTAAAACTTAAATTCGTTTTTGGTAATTGCCTAGTCCTAAGGCACCTTTAAAAGGCAAAAATTAGGTTAGGAGAAGGGTTTTGCAAGGTTAAAATTGCACTCAGAAAATAGGTTTGAACCGAGGTTTTTGGAGCCGAATTGAGTGGTGAGGTTTGAACGAGGTTTTTGGAGCCAAATTGAGAAGAACCAAAGGGATTCTTTAGTGATCAAGGGAGAACTCTTCCAGTGTCAAAGCTTAAGCTAAGGAAACCAGGTTAGGGGAGCTTTACGCATCGATTAATTTAATTCTGATTGGTATGCTGAATTTGTGTGAACATGATTAATATTTTATTCCTTTTAATTTATTGTTTTTGGGAATTTCCAGAAATTGTCTGGTCGGCGATGAACTGTCGCCAGACAATTCTTTCCTCTTTTAGGCAATTTAGGGTTCCTATAGAGGAACCACTTGCCAGATATAGTGTAAAATAGCTTGTTGAACCACTGTTGACCGCCATTGCCCAGAGTTGACCAGTGTTGACTCTTTGATTGTTCAGTGAGAGGCTGCCACGTGTCAGAGCAGCCTCTCCCAAATCGGTTTGCCTTCCGAAATTAGGGTTTTCCATGTGTGTTTCTTCCATGGTTGACGGACGCTGCAAGGGGGACTGATCGGACTGCCGTAGATGATTCGCGATGACTGCGAATATACTTCCGATGACTCGCACGGCGACAAGGTGGTGGTGTTCAGTCTTGTTCGAACTGGTACAGATCTGTGACGATTAGAACTCGCGTGCAGATACGTGAATGGCTTCGTCTCTTCGTATTCGTGATGGCAACGTGAAAGGGAGGAGAGATTCGTGTTGGTGAAGTACTGCTACTGTGCAGGTGTGAACTCGTGGTGGCTTCCATGGCGAACTCGTGGTGACTTCCATGGCTTCGATGGTGGCGCGAGAACGACGCAGCGGAGCTCGCATTGGCTACTGCAGGTCTCGCTAGTGTCGTAGCAATGGTGGTTTTTTCGGCACGACATTAAACGACAAGGAGCAGGTGGTGGTGGTTGCTTGACGCGTTGGAGAAGATGGTGGTTGTTGTCCCTGTGAGTGTAGTCACAGTGTGATGGTGGCTGCGGGACGCGCGGAGAAGACGGAGATGTCGCGGTCCACTGGTGCATCCGCGGTGACGGGGTTCCGACGAGGGCGCGATGGCGGCTGCTTTCCAGCGTGTGCAGCAATGGTCGAACAAGGTCGTGGCAGCAACGGAGGTGGCGGCTGCGGAGTGGGTTGGTGCAGAAGAGAGAGAAGGAGACATTAGGGTTAGGGTTTGTATTGGGAAGGAGATGATGATGTGGCCAACATTGATTGGTGATTTGAATTAGTGGAGGATTGATGATGTGGCAAACTAACATTGATGAATTTAGTAAGTGGAGGATTGCCACGTGGTGAAATCTGGTGGACTAGATTTTAAGTGACATTAGGGGTGCAACTTAGTAAAAAGGAGGGGTGCAGAGCAGAAATTTAAAGTTAAATTTCAGAAGGGGGTGTAAACCTGAAAACAGGGGGTGCGATTAGCTCTAGAAATGTTTTTTTTTTCAGAAATAGATATTCCAATTGGAACAAAGGGGATGTAAACATGAGAATTGGGGTGCATTTAGTACCTAATCTATTTCTCCCTAAAATTCCTACTTTTGGGACTTAATTTATGAATTAAAATATTCATTATTTACACTCTTAAAGACCTAAATTAAATTATTGTTGCACTATTAAACTCAAGAATATCCAATAATATAATATGAAACTAAATACAATTTTAAGCGCAAAAATAATATTAAATTCCCAAAATTTAATTATTGAATGTGAACCAAGGTTCGACTCATCATACCTTCTAGGCGGTTTGGAAGCGGGCAGCGCCCGGCGATACGTGTCCCCCGCCAAACAATTTTACTGCAGCAGTATTGGTGTTGTTGATTCTGTAGGCGTGATCTACAAGGCTTTTGGTGATGCTTCAAAGGTGGGATTGCTGGTGTTCCTAGAGTTGTGGCTTAGAATGTATCCCTTGAGTTGTGGTTCTGGTGAAGCTCACCCTATCTGGTTGTGATTGGCGATGATCGTATACGCGATACACATGAGCAGATGATGTTGATGCAGGTGGTTCTGGTGAAGCTTAGCTGCGGAGAGGAGATAACTTGGGGAGTTTTATCTTTATACATATTTTCTATTATTGGAAATAAGTTGTAAACTCTTTTGAGACATTTTTTGGATTATTCCACCCTTGTAATTATGGATTTTGGTTTTATCATTTGCATTTATAAAAGTTTAGATTTGTCGCGTTCTGAGAAATGAGGTATTCTTAATTGCAAATAATTATTGTTTTATCTGTTTTATTTATTTAAATTCGTAATATCCTGACGGGATGTTACAAAAAGCAGAACAATAATACCAATATTGAGTAAAACAAAAATGTTATATATAAATATCACCAGATTACATCCAAGTTTGAGTATATTACATTCAATCCCAAAAGGAAGATTAGCCACTCATGGTAGCTATCAAATCCTAAGAACTAAAGAAGAAGAAGAAGAAAATATGAACTGTGTTTGCTCGTGGTTGCAGCTCTGCAGCAGGTTTGTAATCTTTTCCAAATTCCCCAGCTGGTTTACTCTTCTGATTCAAGGGGTATATATACTCCACGACGGTCTCGCTCAAGCTACTTGAGTCTCGCTTGAGCGAGAGGAATACTTCAAGCTAAAGAAAGCCTCTCGCTTGGGCGAGAAGTGTTGAAGCAAAGATCTCGCTTAGGCGAGCCAGAGTACTTCGAGCTGAAAAAAGGGTCTCGCTTAGGCGAGATTGGCAGCATCAGATCTTGCTTAGGCGAGAATGGCGACAATAGATGATCTCCACTACAAGAGCTCTCGCTTAGGCGAGGTCCTTCATCGCTTCGGCGAGAATAGCGGCAATAGCTCTTGTAACATCCCGGTAGGATATTACTTAAAATAAATAATTAAACAAGGCAGAATTGAATAACTCATTTATTAAATAGTCCATTTCCCAAAAACACGGGAAATTTTTAAAACTTTAAAACATTAATGGTCTATAAATTCTAAAATCCATCTGTACAACTTTGAGATTAATATCCAAAACCATAAAATTTGTAATCAAATTACATAGAAATTAAATAAAAATAGTTATAAAATCCCCTCGTACGCTGAGCCCACTCTCTGCCACTAAGCGTCTCTTGGCTCACCTGAAACATCATCTGCTCCCGGATAATAAATTACTCGATCATCGCCACACACAGACAGATAGGGTGAACTATGCACATAAACATAAATAAGTATGAGATAATTTCCCAGCCCATTCATAGATATTTATTTACAAAATCACCCACTTTCCCACACTCAAAATGAATATGAGTTCATGCATGTACTCTAAATCTGGGATTTCATGTGCTTCCATGACCTTCCTCGCTCGTGGTCCAACCTACAAGCCTATCTCGCATGTAGTCCTGCTTCACAGACTCTCACGCCCGTTCATCCGAACCCCTCGCTCAGACCCGGACCCGCATACCCGCCTTTCCTACTATGAACTCCCTCACTCATAGCATTCTCAAGTTGAGCATGAAATGAACTCCCTCGCTCATTCATCCTAACAAGAGTAACTCCGGTGAACTAAACAGTTCACGTTCCGCATGCGGTCCACCCATCACGAACTCCTCGCTCGTGACTCAATCCAAGCACATCTCAAATCCTATGGACTTAGTCCTTCAAGCCCAAACACCACAAGACATGTATATATTTCCTATAACTAGGGAAACACCAAGCAAAACAACTCAAAAAGTGCACACGCAAGCATGGATTCACCACATTCTCGCCTAAGCCAAAGGTTTACGCCCAAGCTAGTTCATCAGCCTCGCTTAAGCCAACCCACCTCACCTGAGCGAGCGTGAAACAGTGGTTGTACCACTTCATCTCGTTTAGGCGAGCTCTTCTCGCCTGAGCGAGACCTTAAGTCGCTTAACACCCAAAGCTCCTCGCTTGGACGAGGATTCAACAAGAACAAAAAACTAAGTCTCATTGCGACCTCGCTTAGGCGAGTCATTCTCGCCTAAGCGAGCATACCAGTCGCTCAACACCTAAAAAACCTCTCGTCTGGGCGACAAGTCGCACTTAAAAGGTACAGGTTTCCTCGCGACCTCGCTTGGGCGAGTGTGTCTCGCCTGAGTGATGAGTCATTATTTTCTTCCATTCCACTAGCCTTTGTGTACCCATTAGACAGTTGATTAGTGCTTAATTGTTCATCTTTAGAGTGTTTTTCATCTATTTGGCTTTATTGGGCCACTGTTCCGAATTTGGACTAATTTCACATTATTTGACCTAATTTTTGTTTTTTTAATTATTTTTAGGTCTTTGGGTGAAGCAATTTTGGAGCTTGGACATCAATATTCAGTTGAAGAGAGTCGCCACATCATTTCCATGTCATTTCCACGTCAGCATAGTGAATGGGCCAACATTTGAGGCCCAAAATGGCATTTTTGTAATTTTGCAGCTCATAATGGCAGTTTTGTAAATACTAGTGGCAAAGGGTGAGGTGACCACGAGTTTTAGGTCTGCATGAAGGCACCAACCGCACTTCATCTTCAACCTCTGTTCAAAACCTCCATTTTCGTTCTCCAAGCTTCCATGGAGGTGCTCCCTTGCGGTTTTTCACGTTTTTGTCTCATTTTTACCGTTTTTATGCACATTTGACAGCACCCATTAAGGGTTTTACGTTTTGAATTCGTTTTCTTGCTTGGGCAGCTCGTTTTGTGATTTCATTGACTTGGAACAATACCCATTCATGGGGTTTTCGCATTTATATATCATAGCACCGTTTTACATTCCATTGGAGCTTTGAAATCTCTTTTTTTGCTTTTAATTTGCGTTTTCAGAATTCAAAAGTTAGGGATTTTGGTTCTATTTTTGTGATTCCAGAATTGTGGTGTCTAATTGCTCATTTCCATGTCTAGCTAAATTCGTGTATTGACTCCTTGATGAAAAATGCAATGAAGCTTTGAGGTTGTGCTTGCTTGTGAAATTTGCCATGTCTCTTTGTTCTAATTCGGGAATGCATTGTGATGAATCTGTTTGTGCTTAATTTACAGAGTAATTGCATGTGTTTTGGTTAAGTTATGTTCATGCTTAATTTATGTAACTTGGCTGTCACGAATTTAAGGATGTGTGCTTTGCTTAATTGCATAATGAAGCTAGATTGTAATTTTCGCTTAGTAGATTATTATCTAGTGGATTGAGAGAAGGCAGAGGTGTTAATTTGGTGGCCTATGATAAGTGAATTTATGTTTGAATCAAGGATGTCAATACGATTTTAATCACTCTTTGCATTCAATTTAATCTGTTGATTAGAATTCTGAATTTGTCTGCCAAACCCCCCCCCTTTTGTGTTGTATTGTTGTGTTCATCTGGAAATTGAAGCTTTGAATGAAAATATTGGTCGTTGGGAGACGACTTGGTTCACTTTCACATACTACATTTAATATGTTTTAATCTGGTGGGGTACGACCTCTATCAAATTTGGTGCTTCAATAAATGTAATGCCTCTGTCTATTTTTAAATCTCTTTCTCTTGGACCCCTGTAACCTACGGGTCTGGTGATTCAGTTGGCAAATAGAAGTGTTGCCCACCCCGCAGGTTTGGTTGATGATGTTTTGGTACGTGTTGGTGAGTTGATTTTCCCTGCTGATTTTTACATTCTTGATATGGGAGAGGGACTTTCACATGGTTATGCACCAATCATTTTAGGCAGACCATTTTTGAAAACTGCACGAACCAAAATTGATGTCCATGAAGGTACTTTGTCCATGGAGTTTGATGATATTGTTGTGCGATTTAACATTCTAGATGCCATGAAACAATCTTCTGAGGATCACTCCGTTTTTCATGTTGATATTATTGATGATGCTGTTGATGGAATTATTTCTGATTTCCACTCTTTGCATGCATTAAAACATTCATCTATGTCTGAGTTATCTGAATTTGCATGCATTGATGTTCTTGATTCTGATTCTGATTCTGATGATGCTGAATATGATGTGGATAATGTTGAATCTACTAAGTTTGACTCTCTGGATGTTGTACCTATTGACTTTGATGTTATACAATCAGGTTGCACTAACCATGTTGCAGGAAGTACATATGCATCTGATTGTTATGCTCAGGTACAGGCTGTGGAACCCATTTCTCCCTCCCCTCTGGTTCCTGATATTCAGCCAGCATCCAATACTCCAAAGTTGAAACCACTGCCAAACAACCTCAAGTATGTCTACTTAGAGGAGGAGGACAAACTGCATGTCATCATTTCCACCTCCCTCACTGCTGAACAAGAGCAGAGGTTGTTTCATGTTCTTAAAAAGCACAAGAAGGCAATTGGATGGGCATTGGTTGACATTCCTGGTATTAGCCCATCAACATGCATGCATAGGATATTGTTGGAAGATGGAGGAAAGCCAATGAGACAGCCATAGAGGTGACTCAACCCTCTCATCTCAGATGTTGTCAAGAAGGAGGTGACCAAGCTTCTACAAGTTGGGATCATCTACCCCATTTCTGACAGTCAGTGGGTCAGCCCCATCCATGTTGTCCCCAAAAAGATAGGCCTTACTATAGTGAAGAATGAAAAAGAGGAGCTGATTCCAACAAGAGTGCAAAATAGTTGGAGAGTTTGCATTGACTACAGAAGGCTAAATCAAGAAATCAGGAAAAACCATTTCCCCCTGCCTTTTATTGATCATATGCTTGAGCGCTTGGCAGATAAGTCCCACTATTGCTTTCTTGATGGTTTTTCTGGTTATTTTCAAATTCACATTGAACTTGAGGACCAAGAGAAAACCACATTCACCTGCCCCTTTGACACTTTTGCCTATAGGAGGATGCCATTTGGCCTATGCAATTCCCCTGGCACATTCCAGTAGTGCATGCTTAGCATATTTAGTGATTTTCTTGAAAAATGCATAGAGGTGTTTATGGACGAATTTACTGTGTATGGGTCCTCATTTGATGCATGTTTGGATAGTTTGGACAGAGTTTTAAATAGGTGCATCCAATCTAACCTTGTTCTCAATTTTGAGAAATGTCATTTCATGGTAGAACAAGGCATAGTATTGGGGCACATAATTTCAAAAAAGGGCATTGAAGTTGACCCTGCCAAGATCTCAATTATTTCACAATTGCCTTACCCCTCTTCTGTGCGAGAGGTTCGTTCTTTTCTTGGCCATGCAGGGTTTTACAGGCGCTTCATTCAAGACTTCAGTAAGAAGGCCCTCCCACTATCCAACCTACTGCAAAAGGATGTTGACTTCATCTTTGATGAAGGATGCAAAGAGGCTTTTGATTGCCTCAAGAAGGCCCTGACCACAACTCCAATCATTCAGGCGCCCGACTGGACAGCCCCATTTGAGCTTATGTGTGATGCATCCAACTATGCATTAGGGGCTGTTCTAGCTCAAAGGATTGATAAGCAGCCGAGGGTAATCTACTACGCCTCCAGGACATTAGATGTTGCCCAATCAAATTACACCACAACAGAAAAAGAGCTCCTTGCGGTAGTTTTTGCACTTGAAAAGTTTCGATCTTATCTGCTTGGTTCTCCTGTTGTTGTGTTTACTGACCATGCAGCTCTTAAGTACCTGTTGAAGAAGGCAGAATCAAAACCTCGGCTGATAAGATGGATGCTCTGGCTCCAAGAATTTGATTTGGAGATCCGTGATAGGAGCGGAGCACAAAACCTGGTTGCAGACCACCTAAGCAGGATTGAGAGGTCTACTGATGATGCTGCTACACCGATCCGGGATGACTTTCCCGATGAAAGTTTGTTGACACTCTCTACTTCTTCCTCACCTTGGTTTGCTAACATTGTTAATTATCTTGCTGCTTCTGTTTTTCCTCCCCTAGCATCCAGAGCTCAATGTGATAAACTCAAGAGCGATGCTAGGTATTACATTTGGGATGACCCCTATCTGTGGAAAATGTGCAGTGATCAGGTTACCAGGAGATGCATTCCGGACCATGAGATTGACTCGGTCCTCAAATTTTGTCATTCATCTGCACCTGGTGGTCACCTTGGCACACAAAGGACAGCTCGTAAGGTGCTAGATTGCGGATTTTATTGGCCCACCATCTTCAAAGATGCGTGGAGGATTTGTAGCACATGTGAGGAATGCCAACGAGCAGGAGGAGCCATTTCTTGGAGACAACAGATGCCTCAACAACCCATGCTATTTTGTGAGGTGTTTGACGTCTGGGGTATAGATTTCATGGGCCCTTTCCCTGTCTCTTTTGGTTTCACTTACATCTTGCTTGCTGTTGATTATGTTTCAAAATGGGTGGAAGCCAAAGCCACTAGAACTAATGATGCTCGAGTTGTTGTGGACTTTGTTAGGTCTCACATATTTTGCAGGTTTGGAGTTCCTCGAGCTATTGTTAGTGACCAGGGCACCCATTTTTGCAACAGATCCTTGGGGGTTTTGCTTCAAAAGTATGGGGTTGTGCACAAACTTTCTACACCATATCACCCCCAAACTAATGGGCAAGCTGAGATCTCAAACAGAGAAATCAAGAGGATCTTGGAGAAGATTGTGCAGCCCAACAGGAAGGATTGGAGCAATAGACTTGAGGACGCTCTATGGGCTCACAGGACTGCTTACAAGGCACCTATAGGGATGTCTCCTTATCGGGTTGTCTTTGGTAAACCATGCCACCTTCCAGTGGAGATAGAGCACAGAGCCTACTGGGCTGTCAAGTCATGCAACTTCTCTCTTGATCATGTTGGGGAGGAAAGGAAGCTGCAGTTGAACGAGTTAGACGAGATCCGTTTGGAGGCATATCAGAACTCTATGTTCTACAAGGAGAAGATCAAGAGATTCCATGATAGCTCCATAGCTAGAAAGGAGTTTGTTGTTGGTCAGCAAGTTTTACTGTATAACTCCAGACTTGGACTCATGGGGGGTAAGTTGCGATCAAAGTGGATTGGTCCTTTTGTTGTTACTAATGTTTATCCTTATGGTGCAGTTGAAATCAAAAGCCAGTCCACCGATAAGAGCTTCAAAGTGAATGGGCATCGTCTGAAGCCATTCCTCAGCAATCCTGCCTTGGTGGATACTATTGTGGAGGAGACTTCCCTGCTTGACCCCACTGCTGTTTCACCATGATTCAGGGAGTTTTCTTTCCCCTTCTTTACTTTATTGCACTTGTCCAGGTCTGTCTGTTGTTGTTTCCTTTTGTTTGTTTCTTTTTTGTTAATTTGTGTTAATTAGTGTTATGTTATTGTTTTCTGTTTGGGACACTCACTTCACTTTCGGAGGATGAGTTGTTGGTCATTCTATGGACTGATATCCTTGCTTTCTCTTTGCATGTCAAGTTGCTTTTCTGTGTGACCCTGTGTGAGAATTTGAGCCACTCTCTGTTCTTTGATTGTGTGATATATGCCTCTTGAATTCTTGCATAGTGGACTTGGCTTGACTCTTTCTGATGCTTTTCTGATACACATGCATGTTGGGATATGATTTAGGCAATTTTGTTTTGTGAGCCTATAGCCAGATGAGCCTACCATGAACTGTTTCTGTCGATACCCCTTTTTGAGCCTGCATACCCTTTCATTGTTCTACAGCTCATTACAAGCCCTTAGCCTGAAAAACCATGATTATTCCTACCTTAGGAAATTTTAGAGCTTTGGAATTGTTTTGGGAATGGGTGCTCAACTAAGTGTGGTCGCGCACAACAAGTGTGGTTGTGCGCGCACTTGTTATTGGTTCTTGGGATTGCTCATTTGTATACCCAGGTGGGATTTCAAAATTGTTGTTTCTCTGCATGTTCTTTGTATAGAAAAACAAAAAGAAAAAGAAAGAGAGAAAACAAAAAGAAAAGAAAAGAAAAGAAAAGAAAGAAAAGAAATAAAAGGAGTTTGGATTTGAGCATTGTGTGAGAACCGAGGTTGGAAGTGTTGGTGTTTGGGATTACTTTCATGCTTGATTGAGACTTATTCCTCATTGCTCCTCTATTTCCTTGGTTGCTTAACTACTTATCCATATGTTCCACACCTTGTCCTCAACCCCATTACAACCTTGAAAAGTCCTTCTGATCTTGACCTGCATGTGTTTCTGGTTTGGTTGTTGGTTCTAGAGGCTTGCCAAGTCCGTTTGATGTTTGTTTTTTAGGGGTGCTTTGAGAGTAAACAGTAACCTAGAGATTTGAGTGATACAGTGCATATTTCGTGAGGTTATGTTGCTTTCAAATCTCTCTTTGAGCTGAACTGAGTACTTGATATGTTTTGAATTGCTTGGATGATGTTCATGGATACCTTGCAGCTTTGAATCCTTCTGTGTTGGATGTGTTTCCATTTGTCTGTGTTGAGTCTGTTTCTCTTGTGTCTTTTTGTCATGTCTTTTTGTCTCTCTTGTTATGTTTGTGATGTCCTTGCTTTGCTTTACTTTTTAATTTTGTCCAGGAGTGCAAAAGGGTAAGTGTGGTCGATTTTGATGAGTCATTATTTTCTTCTGTTCCACTAGCCTTTATGTACCCATTAGACAGTTGATTAGTGCTTAATTGTTCATCTTTATAGTGTTTTCATCTATTGGGCTTTATTGGGCCACTGTTCCGAATTTGGACTAATTTCACATTATTTGGCCTAATTTTTATTTTTTAATTATTTTTAGATATTTGGGTGAAGCAATTTTGGAGCTTGGACATCAATATTCAGTTGAAGAGAGTCGCCACATCATCGCCACATCATTTCCATGTCATTTCTACGTCAACAGAGTGAATGGGCCAACATTTAAGGCCCATAGTGGCATTTTTGTAATTCTGCAGCTTATAATGGCAGTTTTGTAAATACTAGTGGCAAAGGGTGAGGTGACCACGAGTTTTAGGTCTGCATGAAGGCACCAGCCCCACTTCATCTTCAACCTCTGTTCAAAACCTCCATTTTCGTTCTCCAAGCTTCCATGGAGGTGCTCCCTTGCGGTTTTTCACGTTTTTGTCTCATTTTTACCGTTTTTATGCACATTTGACAGCACCC
>Ga0214544_1010672_pt1 | contig 13320 bp, 7 predicted proteins | sample CNSS3metaG_FD_160074 | JGI IMG/M metagenome (GOLD analysis project Ga0214544, IMG submission 160074) | Root nodule microbial communities from cowpea collected in UCLA plant growth center, Los Angeles, California, USA - CNSS3 | ecosystem: Host-associated > Plants > Roots > Nodule | place: USA...
TGAATATTTGAACCCCTAACTCAGAAATATACCAAAACTAACGTTTTCCAATCATTTAAGCATAAAACATAAACGAAAACAAACCACATATTTCAAAAACGCGAAAAGAACCTAGCTTCCCTTACCTGGGATTCAAGCTAGCAAAACGCTCCGACACGCCCTAGCTACTGAACGCACGAGCACGACAGCTTCAAGGAACGAACAGGAGAACTGGAAAGATGGCGAGACAGAAGCACAGTATGAGATACTTGGAACCCTAGCTATGAAAGGAACGAAATGAACGATAGAGACAAGTATGGGCTAGCCACAGTACTTACCTGGAGTAGGAGAAGACTTCGAACTGGCTCGACAACAGTAAGAACCTAACCCTAGCAGAAGGGGTGTGGCGGCTGCAGCTCAAGGCAAGGGCAAGGTTTCTGAAAATGGTAGGGTACCCTAGGTTTAGGGCAGACCTAAGGGCTTATATACACTGGGCCAACCCTTAGGCCCACTTAGGGGCAGCCCACTAACCTTTAGGGCTGGAAAAAGGAAATGGAGGCTTACAGTATCTGTAGGTAAATTTAAATTTCATGAACACTCCCATTATTACTAACTTTATACGAAAATATTTTTCATTTAAACTATAATTGTATATTGTGTTATTTATGTTGACATTTTAAAATGTTAATGAAAAAATGTTAAAATATAATTCCAACACTTCTTTTAATATTGATCTCAATGTTAAAATATACCTTTATTTAATGTTGTTTGTTATTTTGTACAATTATTTATCTACACTGTATATAAGACTTTTCTTTTTTAATTTTATCTACATTTTATTTTACTTAAATTTCATTATTAACGAATACCACCAAAAAAAAATTCATTTTGGATTGTATATGGCTTCAATCCTCTTATTTCTTTAAACTTTATATACCTCTTCCAAATCTTAGTGATTTCATTTATATACCTCTTATTTCTTTAAACTTTATCATACAATTTGAAAATATTTAAAAAAACAAATTGTACACAAAATTAAATATTATAGTTATGTCACCTTCACATTCAAATCATCTACTATAAAATTTTAAAAAAATACTTAATTAACTTCTCTTACCTATTAATGCTGATTTGGCTTAGTTTAAGTTTTCAACTTAAGTACTTAATTAGATAAACTAAATCTGTTTACTTAAAACTTTGATCAATGATCTAAAGATTTATTTATGATCCTGGATTAATATAGATTCAAATTTATTTTTTTTCGGAAAACAACACGCAAGACCCCAAAATCTCCATACACACAAAACTTTAAAACTAACTAAAAAGAAATAAACATGGAGAACTTTACTCTAAAATAAATCCAGTTAAAACAATATCTTCGTTTAAGGTGGACTCTAATATAAAATGAATGAATGAATCTTTTCAAAATTTAGATAAAAGACAAATAAAGAAGAGAAAAAAAAATGTTAGAAAGATAATATTTTTGATTAAATAATAAAACATTCATGCTTCATCTCTCATATACCATTTATACTCTTAAGTAATAAAACATTTACTTATTTAGTTACATTATGTGCAATCGTGATTACTGCTACAATGAAAAAATGTAAATAAATTATGTGCGTGGTAAATGTGTAAGTAAATAAAATATATGAAAAATAAAATAAAAGTTTAAAAAATATTTGATAAAGAAAATTCAGTGTCATGAATTTTCAATTACAGTACCCAGATACTTTAAAAGAAAAATAAGAAAACTAGGTGATCCCTCTAGTACCATGATGTTGTAGTGTGGTCCCACCTGGGTGGGCTATCTGCATGTGAAGGCCGTAAGGAGTTACGAGTGGCATTTTGTTTTTTATTTAACTATTATATTTAAAAATTAAGATAATATTAATTAAGTTTAAATATGTTTTTGGGTAAAAATTGAAATTAATTTTTCTTGAAAACTTTAAATCAATTTAGTCCCTCAACTCTTTAAAAACGTAAATTTAATCATTTTAATAAAATTTTATTAAGTTTATTTGATATTTTAAACACATTTTATTATAATAGTTTCGTTTGTTTACACGTTTGACACATTTTCTTGTCGATGTTAGCTGAAAAACGCATTTAAAATGTTAAATAAACTTAAAAAAAGTCGGTTTAAAAGATTAAATCCTCGCATTAAAAGACTAAATTAGTTTAAAGTTTTGAAAATAGACCAATTCCAATTTTTACTAAAAATTGAAGGATAAAAAACATATTTAACCTATTAATTATTATTATTATTATTATTAATATATATTCATATTCTTTTTTTATTTAAGTTTTAATCATATTCTTATATATTGTGTGACGTCCCATTTTAATAGATTACACTACTAAATAAAATATCACACAGTTATAATAACGAGAAGCATTCAGATGAACATGAAACGAACGAGAAACAACTATTACAGTCATCCATAGGAGTATTTAGGGAGAATTTAGGCATACATCCATGCCATAAACAAAACGCAATTCTAAAGGTTCAACAGTTGTGCAAAAGAGATGCTCTATGAGCATGGAATTACAAGGCACTAGGGCCATAGGACTTCTGCGAAAACCATAACAACTGGCCCACTAGGCTGCACCGCTACGACCACCATCAAGCCTACCTCCAGAAGCATTCACATCTGCTCCCACCAATGGTGATCATCGCAAAAGAGAACATACAATAGGACACAAACAGAAATGCAAGGGTAAGCTAGTGCAATTAGATCTTATCATGTTACAACAGACAAGTACTTAAACATTCCTTAACATGCAACACACAGGCACCGAATATCATGTTATAGCAGACAAACGGGACACTAAGACTCAATTATCCGGATACATATACTAGGATCGGATTCACCGGACGCCTGCACTCGTGGTGGCCTCTACTGCTCTGCAGAGCCATTGCCAATGGGTTTCACCCTACCACTCACGAGGTTAGCCTTCAAGCGTCTAAGGCCATTATCCTGCCAAAGACTAGGGCCTCCCGCTACTCTCACCACTTGGGTCAGTTTGCTCTACTTGAGACTCACTGACCCTTTAGAGTTTCGGGATGCGATCCTTACTTGAATCCTTATCCTAATATATACACTACACGCCACCATGAAGTCTCCCCATGGAACTCATGGAATTACGCCTATCACATCATCAGAATCATGTTTCTCATACCACAACCACCACGTTGATCTCATGCATACAATCCTCATGTTAAAACATCACAAAACCACAACTCCATGATCAATCTCATCCCAAGCATGCCAGTTTCATTCATAAAAACCCAAACACCCAAGCATATTCACGTACATCATATGTAGGAGGAATAATCAAAACAATGCATGCATTAAATCACTTAACAGCCAAGAAAACATGACCCCCACTCGCACACTCGCTCAGGCGAGACGCTGACCTTTCTGAGGCAGCGAATTCTCGCTCAGGCGAGATAGGCAACAGGGTTCTCTCACGCATTCTCGCTCAGGCGAGACGCTCGACATGACCCCTTCACGAATTCTCGCTCAAGCGAGATGGGCAACGTGGGATTTTTCACGATTTCTCGCTCAGGCGAGACCTCCTCGCCTGAGCGAGACATGGCGTCGCTCAGAACGTGGACAGGTCGCCTAGGCGAGCTCTCGTGGTGGTGAGTACTCTGATACTCTCGCCTAGGCGAGACAAGCTCGCTTGGGCAAAAATAGCAGCGTCCACCACTGTCAACCCACATGCAGCGGCGGAAACCGCCCAGATCCACCCCCATACACACATGCAAACCCATATTATTCGATAAGAACATACTAGGCACGCATACGAACGCAAAACGACCACAAACAACCCAGAAACAATTAAGACCGAAGAGTTTAGCTTCCCTTACCTCTTGTTTTGGGTACAGAAAGCAAAAGTCCTTAACCAAGGGATAGCACAGCTCCAGGAACTCGAGTAGGGCTGAAAACGTGAAGATCCAAACAAAACGACGTTAGGAACCTCAATCCTAACTTGACCAACGCTTTCAAACAGAGGGGAAAAGGGGAGTAAACGGACTAGAAACTTCGAAGTTCACTTACCTGTAACAAGAAAAGAGTTTTGGTAGCTTGGAGACGTGTGGATGATGTGCCCTAGCAGAGCTCTTTGCTGGAGTTTGGAGAGGAAGGGAAGTTGCTATGGAAAACAGAAGAGTGGATAATGAGAGGGTTGGAAGGGCATGGGGTCCTACTGAAGGGCTGCCCTTGGGCCTACGAAGGGCCAGGCCCACACCTTTGGGACAGTAAAAAAAAAAGGCTTACATATTGCAACTAAAATAAAAATTTTATAATATAATCTTAACCTTCGGTTGATTTGACTATTTTTTCATAAACAAATTAAAAAAAATATTTCAAACATTGTACTAAATTCATATTCTTCTTTTTTTAATGAAAAAGGTGCTCAGTGTTTGAATAATTCAAAAAATAAATTCTTAAAAACAAACACTGTTTATCTAATTGAATGATTACTTGGCCGAAAGGGTTCCACAATTTAAAACTTATGGGATACTTTATTTTTTTAATTAATCTTTTTGCTTAAGTGTTAACTAATGTCTTTTAGGTTTGGAAGAATTTTAAATTCCAACTGATTTAGAATAGTCAGACTGAATTAGTAAAATTAGCAACTAAAATTGATCTGATTCAACTTAGTTGCCATCGGATCGAATCAAGTTATTGAATTAAATGTCTGAAAATGAAAATCTAGCAAACCGAAATTTAAAAATAGGAAAAAGACTAAACAATGCAGAGTTGAAAAAAATATTGTATCTATTTTTTATTTATGTCATTCATATATATATATATATATATATATATTTATTGGCGGAGCTCTTTAGGAGGTGGCGGGCCACGGCCCTCCTAATTTTTTTCAATTTTTTTTAATTTTTTTAAATTATTTGTTTAAATTTGTTTAAATTATGTTTATTTTTTTAAATTATATAATAATATATTAAAAAATTAATAAAAGTTAAGTTAGATATTTTGTTAAAGTATAATATTTAATGTTAATAAATAATAAAATATAAAATCAAATATAATAAAAAAAATTATTAAGATAAATTTCATTTTCTCTTTTTATTGTTTACTAAGTTTTTTATATGTTGTACTTATCTCTCATTTTTATCTAATTTTTTGTTATCGAAGAAAAAAAAAACAAGTTAAACAGAAACTCATTATTTTTATCCTCATTTTTTAATCTTTTTTTCCATTTTTAAAGAAAAAAAGAAGATAACTTTATCTTGTCTAACTTGGTAATGAAATACTTGTTTAATATTTAGTACTAATTTTTATCTTATGACATTTTGTATATTATTTATTTTTTATGAATATAGAAAAGTAAGTAATGTATTATGTGAATTTTTATAGAAAATTTTTAAGTGAATTTGATTATCATAATTTTTTGTAGTAGTTATGTCTCTTAATGTTTGATTAGATTATGATAAAGAAAAAATTAATATTATTTTTTTTAAATAGGTATATTGATGAAAAATAAAAGAATAAATTCATTTTTTTAAATTGATAAAAGAAAAGTGAAGATCAAAACAGGACAATATCGTTACTCATTGCATAACAATGAAATGGAATGCTTGTGATGACTTTTGAATCGATATGTGCATATTAGTAAAAGGAAAAATGAATATTTTGTAGATAATATGGTTATTTATATTGGAAAAAAATATAGCTGAAAAATGTACTTATAATTGAATTATTTGATAAGTTATAGAATATTAAAAAATGGTGGATAATCTTTAGATACGTGAAATTTCTTTTATAATTATAATTATACTAAATTATATATTCATTTTATTGAATTAGTAGCAGTAATATTAAATATATAAATTTTAGGTATATTATTTTGGCTCTTCCATAAATTTTGATCAAGATCCGCCACTATATATATAGATGATCAAACAAGTTTAATAAAGTTATTTACAAAACTATCAAATTTTCTATTATCTCTTTACCTTTTTTATTTAATTTTCTTTTTCCAAACCCAACATTTCATAAATATATTAAAGTGAGCACGTGGCTATATATTTCAAGCTCGTGGATATTTTAAATGTTTCACATGCAATTTTGGGTCTCGGTTATCATTACGTTAATACAAGGGATTATGATGTTTTTCCCAAATGCACCAATCTCTTGTCGGTTAAGGATTAAATCATGATTAGGAGTATATTTAAGAGAGAGAAAAAATCTACTGTTCATATAAGCATTTTTGTTTTAAGAGAGAGAAGACATTTTGTTTTAGACTTTCAGCCAGATTTTGGAAGCGCCCATGTTTTTTTTATCATGGGCTTGCGTATTGGGCTAGTTTTGGACCCCATAAGGCCCATGCTTAAACACTTGCAAGAAATTAACAAAAGTGATTTGGTTAAAGTGGTTGCTACTTTTTTTCGTGCAAAAAGAAAAAAAAAAAACGCTCCTCCCTTGTTTTCAAATTTGATTTTGGAGACTGTTTTTGCCACAACTAAATAAGAATGCTATAGAAAAGTTTTCTTTTCTTCTGAAAAATAAAGTGAATTTTGCTTTAGTTTTTTCATTTACTCAAAATTGTGGTCCTTGACGGGAGCGTGTATGATTGACTAATCAAGCTTTCATGGTTGAAGATAAATTGGTTTCAAGAGTATTTGTTACTTCAAGCAATGTCTTTGTTGTTAAAACGTGAAATCTCAGTTCAATTGACTTATTATAATCATTCTTAGCAATTTAATCGAAACAGGTTTGACGATAAAGATTGATTGAACGTGGTCCAGGGTTTTACAGCGAGTATATGAAGGTAAAAAAAATGGTTGTATTGTATTGTAGATGAAATTGAAAGATTTACCGCAGACATAGAAAGGAGTAATGATGAAGGAAAGAAGGTTACTGTTTTGACTAGAAGTAGAGGATGAGATGAGGGATTTTGCCATTAGGAGCGAAGCATGGAATGGGAGTTGCAGTAAAAATAAAAATGGGATTTTGATTTGAGAGTGGTGGTGGTGAATAATGATAAAGGAAGAGTTAGATTAGATTGAGAAACGCTAGTGTGACATGACTTATTAACGAGTTTTGTAAGAGTGCGTTTGAAGTTTGAAGGTGAAGCGTTGGATTGGAGGAACAAAAGGTGGATATTGGTTTCAGAGGTTGGAGATGCTGGAGCCTACCCTTTTGCGGGAATCTGTCTGATGGCACAGCCAAGTCAGTCTCAGTAACTGCTCATCACTGACACACTTAGCTACCCTTCTCTATCTCTTTCTCTTTCATTGTTTCACTACCTAGCCATTTTGCAAACTCCAACTCAATAAATGTGGAAACAAAGGTAGAATTGAAAACGTGGAGGAATCAATCAAGGTGGCGCAGTCACGGAAGGGTGAAGAGGTGTGGTGAGGTAAGGTGGTAGAGAGAAAGTGATGGGTCAGGGGTTGAGTTGCAGAGGGAGCCATGAACATGGCCTATTCCGTGCTGTGCAGCATGGGGACCTAGACACTGTAGCAGCTTTGTTGCACACGCACCCTTCTCTCATGAACCACACCACTGTCTATGATCACCACTCTCCTCTTCATATTGCCGCTGCTAATGGCCAGATCCAGGTGCCTCTTTCCTCTTTTTCCATTTCTTCACACGCAATTTCCCAATTCGGTATTCGCTTTCATTCCTTCTTCTCCCTAAACCCAAAATACCTCTCTCTCTCTCTCTTTCTCTCTGTGCTAATGTTCTTTTCTTTTTTCTCCTTTTCTGCCAATTGCTGCAGGTTTTATCATGGCTTTTGGATGGATCTGTGAACCCGGATGCGTTGAATCGCCAAAAGCAGGTAACTTCACTTCAATTCAATGTGGGGTTTTGTTTTTTTTCTTTTTTAAATTTCACTTGAAAAATGTTGATTTGTTAATGTTCATTGCGTTTTGAACGATTCAGACACCGCTAATGTTGGCTGCAATGCACGGGAAGATCGCCTGTGTGGAAAAGCTCCTTGAAGCTGGTGCCAATGTATGGGAAATTTCAAATTTGGGTGCACTTGTTCTTTCACTGGAATGGATATATTCTCTTAAAAACAAGTTTAAAAAAAATTTCAGGTGTTGATGTTTGATGCGTGCTATGGAAGAACCTGCTTGCACTATGCAGCTTACTATGGCCATTCTTCTTGCCTGAAGGCAATTCTCTCTGCTGCTCAATCTAGTCCCGTGGCTGCTTCTTGGTTGGTCCTTTTTCTTCTGTTCTAGCACACCCCCTGCTTGATTGATTGATTCATTGATTCATGTTGGCTTTTACAAATTTAAAGAAGAAAAATAATAGAATTGATTGCAGGGGGTTTGCTCGGTTTGTGAATATTAGAGATGGAAGGGGTGCAACACCATTGCACTTGGCAGCCCGTCAAAGACGGCCTGAATGTGTACATATTCTACTGTACAGTGGAGCTCTTGTTTCTGCTTCAACAGGAAGATATGGGTAAGTGGTGATTGTGCCAGGCTTCAATTTGATGTGTTAATTATTCATTTGCTTTGTGGAATAATAAATTGCTATCTGCAGCTGTCCTGGGAGCACTCCTCTTCATCTTGCAGCCAAAGGGGGGTCCTTGGATTGCATCAGGGAACTGTTGGCATGGGGTGCTGATCGCCTTCAACGTGATGCTTCTGGGTACACTCAAGTTTTAATTACTGCAAAACAAACAATTTGATTCATCTTTCTCTTCATTCGACACTTGTTTTGGTGGGCCCTCGTTTTGTATGAATCCAATTTATTGTTTGAGTTTCTTTTGATGACCATCCACCAATAACATAACACCAAAAGTAATTATCACAAAAGTCAACGATTCCTAATGATATGGCATCTTGGACTGGTTGGTAGTGGAAAAAACCTTTACTAACTTACTCTGTTTTAATCGAGTTCTTCTCGTTATGCCTATGGTCTTGGGGAACTTTTCAGTTGAGGGAACTACTTACCTCATTTAGCAACATGAGTTCTTGATAAAAATTATCCTTTTAGTTTCTGAATTTTCCTTAACACTCTATGCTGTGTTTAACAGGCGTATACCTTATGTCGTTGCTCTTAAGCACAGACATAACGCATGTGCAGCATTACTGAATCTTTCATCTGCTGAGCCTCTTGTATGGCCATCATCTTTGAAGGTGATCAGTGAGCTTAATCCAGACGCCAAAGAATTATTAGAGCAGGCCCTGATGAACGCAAACAGGGAAAGGGAGAAAAACATATTGAAAGGGAGTGATTACTCTCTTCCATCTCCAGCACACTCTGATGGGATAGATGACAGCATTTCTGAGGTAATTAGACACCCTCTTTTGAGTTTGCTATTATTTTTTTTAAATGTGTAAGCTTAAGTGTAGAAGTCTACTTATTTGGATTTTTGTTTTGTAAAATATAGCTGCATTCTAAATGAATTTTGATGATTCAGGTTAGTGAGACGGAGTTATGTTGCATCTGCTTTGAGCAAGTGTGCACAATTGAGGTGCAAGACTGTGGTCACCAGATGTGTGCACAATGCACACTAGCCCTGTGTTGTCACAACAAGCCTAACCCTTCTACTTCTCGTATTGTCCCACCAGTTTGTCCATTCTGCAGAAGCAGCATAGCAAGATTGGTGGTTGCGAAAAAAGAAAGCCCTCATGAAATTGATCAAGATGGTGTTGACATTACTTGTTCCAAGCCTAGCAAGTCAAGGAAAACCAGAAACATGAACGAGGGTGGCAGCAGCAGCATCAAGGGACTATCAAGTGTGAACTCATTTGGAAAGATTGGTGGCCGCAGCTCCGGAAAAATTGCTGCTGAAAATGAGTGGGAAGATGATAAACAACAGTGATACGATGCTGTTCTTGGTATGGTGCTTGTGCTTATCCAACAACAGTTATTACTAATTGGGAAGATATGGTAACAAGTTGCTTGACCAGCAAGGCAAATAAAAAAAAAAATATATAAATAGTAAAGGAGAAAGGTTGATTTTATTATCGGAAACTAAGCAAATGCAAAGTGAGTGAGATTGATGTTCAGGGTGGTTGGGGAAAGAAGGAGGTGCATGTCATGTTGTAAATTGGAATATTATCATTATTGTTACTTGAGAAAGAAGAAGCATCGCCAGCATCGATGGTTTTGGGCGTCGTGATTGAAGTGAGAAATTCTTTTTCTCAAAAATAGGAGTCTAAGATCATATGAAAATGTAATGTGTATTTGCTTCTGATTTGTTTCTTTATACCGAAATGGGCAATAAAATAGAGAAGGCAAGTGTGTGGACTTGGAGTTAATTGGTTGGCATGTGATTATGTCTGCGGAACCTGAATAATTTTATTGTGCACTCACTGCACAAGAGGAACCTTACAATTAATATAACACAATCCGGACAAGTTCATGTGTCAGGATCACTTGCACCTCATTGGCCTTTACACAAGTTGGGGGGCAGAATTAGCATCATTGGTGCAATAACTCTAAATACTGATTACCATCAACAACTGTGTTGTTCTAATAATTTTGGACTGAAATAGACCCCTACTGGAACTTAGCAGAAAAGTAGGATGAAAAGTCCTGTCATGCATTCCCTTCGTCATAATCAACATTTCAACCCACCCCAGAGAAAATTACATAACATTTGCATACATTTCTACCAACAGAAATTATGACTATCACATCATCGATTGGTACTTTTATCTCTTCAACATGTGATTGCAGTTTAAATCTCTGGAACATGTTAAATGAATCTAAACACCAGTTCAAAATCAGATATAACCTTTTACTGAAACATACCCAGTGAGAATTTATCAGTATAACTGAGTATTAACAAGCCAAATACATGAAACTAAGCTGAATTTAGCATCTTTTCATAATTATGTTACTTAATGATATGTATAAGAAAAGCACACTTCAGAATAAAGTACGATTAATTTACTGGGAAGTTGTAATTTAAGTGGATACGTCAGATATTAGCAGAGTGAGTTATTTTTTGTGTTAACATCTGTTATTGAATATACGATGTGTTTTTAAACAATAATAATCATGTGAGACTGGTATACTATAATGTAGACACAAACATTGGTTTGTGGTGTAGGTGCACGAATAACTACAATAATGGGTCACGATCACATGCGGCATTGTTGTTTGGTTGCTGCTACTTACAATAAGAAAACAATAATTAAGAATCTGGTAATCTTCTCGTTTGGATCGAAATCGAAGGGGTTGCATATTCACATGAATCTGAGTGGTGGAAACGTGGCAGGTATGACATGAAAACCAATAATACTCAAAAGGAGAGGTGCGATGTGTTGATCGTATCCAGCAATCAATTCGATCCATCAATATCCAAATTTCCAAAAAGTACGTTGTGCCATCAGAAAAGCATAATAATCTGCCATTGAAATTTTCACTGTTTTGGAAATTTTTTATAGGATCACTTATTGCAGACAAATATACCTGCTCTTACTTATTGTTTATTGCTAGAGGAAAAAAAAGGAAAATTTATTTTTATAACTTGTGCTCATTTTTACTTTTATATTTTATTTAGACTTTAAAAACAATTATTATTTTTTATCTATTATGTTTTCGGTGAATGGGTCCCAACCTTCAACCGTACATCATCATACCAGTAATGACGTCTTATGTCACAGAGAAACGTTCCAGAGAAAATGTGGATGTATTTGGACATTTAAAATTGCATTACCAAACTATTTCATCATTCTATTATTTTTGTTTGGTTTATATAAGTTATTTCAGTTATAGATAATTTTAAATCTAATTCATAATGATATATTTAGATAATTTATAAGAGTTTTTTGTATAAAAGTTTAATTTTCCTATAAGAGTTAGGAGCTTATGCTAGATTATACAAGTCTTAATAGGTAAAGAAATATATTTAAGTTTTAATAGTACTTTAGGATAAATAATTTAAATTTAAAGGTGAAGTGATCATAATATTTCATTTTATGCAAATTTTGTGTGTTGTCTGAATCTTGAATGTTGAATGATTTGTTATATGTTGAGTAGTGAAAAGTTAGAATATTTCAAATATGTCAAATTGGTTGAAAATGTTATTTTAAAACAAAATATTTTATGTTAGGCCTAAAAAATGAACATAACTCTTGGTTAGACCACTATTACGTCTTAAAAGATTTCTAAATTATATGTTGAGTAATTGGGCAAACAAAAATCTTGCTAGGAAAAAATCAATAAATTGAAAATTTGAAATGTTTGAGTGTTGGACGAGCCAAATCTTGTTGAGCGAAATTCAATTAATTGAAAACACAACAACTTTGGTCTCTCGACAAGCCATTCCTCATTTGGTGCATTATTTTTGTTGAAACTCTCAAAACTTTTTCACTAGGTGAGCATTTTTTTGGTAGAGTGAGAAGGTTTTTGATCAAGCGCACAATGTTTTTTACTAAGCAAGACAATGTTAAAAATTTTCTGAAAGACATTTTTGTATGTTAAAATTTATTTATTTTACATCAAATTATTATATTATTGATTAATATATTTGGTTAAATGCTATTAAAGGTGATAAATGATGAATAATTGAATTGAATTGAGATAAAATGTATATAAATCATAGTGTATGATGTTATGATTAATATAACACGTGGTGTGTGGTGAACATGATCATTTTCATGGAGGAAATATTATGTTGAAATGATTAAATGATGCATTGAATTTGGGATTCTGGAGGAGATAATTATGATTTACTGATATTGGATTCATGTAGAGGACAATAATAAGTGGTGAGGCTTGAAGGAGATTCTTATGATCTAGTTTACGGTGTGAAAAAAAAAAATTGTATTCGGTTAGTCAAGGAGATCTATCTAACCATATGAGTGGACCAAGTTCTTAAAGAATTGTTGGAGTGATAACTAGAGATGGCAAATAAACCCGTCCCCGTGGGTATTGCCCGAACCCGTCCCCGTTTTGACGGAGAATCCCCGCATTGACTGGGTATGGGTATGGGTATGGGGAATCCCCGACTTTTTCAATTGGGTATGGGGATGGGTATGGGGATGTACGTATCCCCGCCGTAATACCCGTCCCCGCCATATCTCCATCTCCATTTAAATTATTAAAATATTCATAATTAATTAAGTAAATATATATATATATATATATATATATATATATACTTTCTATTTTTTATTTCTTTTAATTCTTTGCATATCTAATATATTTTTTATCTTATCATAACTTTTATGTAATTATGTTAAAATGATTTATGTTAATTAAAATTTTTTTATGCCTCACATTTGAATATTTCTATTATTTTTTAATATTTTTATTTATTATATATTTTCCTTTCACATGAGAATGTTTATACTATCAATTTAAGGTAATATAAAAAAAATTATTTACTTAT